>Ga0182008_10000079_pt1 | contig 76874 bp, 68 predicted proteins | sample Sormic07211129_1_FD_120482 | JGI IMG/M metagenome (GOLD analysis project Ga0182008, IMG submission 120482) | Rhizosphere microbial communities from Sorghum bicolor, Mead, Nebraska, USA - 072115-129_1 metaG | ecosystem: Host-associated > Plants > Roots > Rhizosphere | place: USA: Nebraska...
GCGGGCTTCGGCGGCTACCAGGTGGCGTCGCAGAACTTCGTGCTGGAGTTCGGCAAGGCGCACGAGCTGCCCATGCTGATCGCGGTGTCCGACACCGCCTCGCACCTGATGATGGCCTTCGGGCCGCTGCTCGGCGGCCTGATCGCCACCCAGCTGGGCTACGCGCCGATCTTCTGGATGGCGCTGTGCTTCAAGACGCTCGCCGTGGTCATGGTCTCGCGCATCGAGGAGCCGCGCTACCGGCTGCGGCGCGAGCGCGAGCTGCAGGCCCGCTGAGCGCGCCCCGCCCCGTCGCCGCGGCCGCGTGCGGACTTCAGTCGCGCGGCATCCCGTCGCTGCCGCTGCCGCACAACACGACCGCGATCCTTTCGTCGTCCCGCCGGGCAAAGCAGCGCTCGGTCACGGCGGCCACGGCCGTGGCGGCCCCGAGCTCGATCGCGAGCCCGGCATGCCGCCACGCATCGCGCGCGGCGTTCTCGATCACCGATTCGTCGACCAGCACGATCTCGTCGACATAGCGTTCGATCAGGTCGAAGTTGAGCGGCTCGGTCGAGCGCGCGGCCAGGATCGGCACGATCGTCTTCACGTTCTCGAGCTTGACGATGCGGCCTTCGGCGCGGCAGGTGAACAGCGTCGGGCAGCCCGCCGCCTCCACGCCGATCACACGGATCGACGGCTTGCGCAGTTTCGCGGCCTGCGCGATGCCGGCCAGCAGGCCACCCCCGCCGATCGCCACCACCAGGGTCTCCACCTCGGGCCATTCGTCGATGATCTCGAGCGCGGTCGTGCCCTGCCCGATCACCACGTCGCGGTCGGCATAGGGGTGCAGCAGCGCACCGCCGTGTTCGGCGACGTTGGCGCCGGCGGCGTCCCAGCTCTGGTCCCAGAAATCGCCGTGCACCGTGAGCCTGGCGCCGTGGCTCTGGATGCGGGCGCGCGTGATCGGCGTGCTGGTGTTCATCACGAACACATTGGCCGGCAGGCCCAGGGTCTTGCCCACGTAGGCCACGGCGGCGCCGAAGTTGCCGCCCGAGGCGGTCGCCAGGCCCTGGCGGCGCACGTCGTCGGGCAGGTTGAGGACCCGGTTGAAGGCGCCCCGTGCCTTGAAGGAACCGGTGACCTGCTGGCATTCGGCCTTGAACCGGACCTGGCTCGCATCGCCCGGCAGCCAGGGGTGTGCCGGCACCAGCGGCGTCTTGCGGATGAAAGGCGCTACGCGGGCATGGGCGGCGAGGTAGTCCTCGAGGACGATGGGCAAGGCTTCGGCGCTCATGCGGCCGCCTCGGCATCGTCTTCGACCAGCACGCACAGGCTGTTGCCCTGGCGCGTGATGCCGAAGGTGCGCTGCGAGTAGATGCTGCCGCCGGCGGCGAAGTGCAGCGCGCGCGGCGTCAGCGAAGGTTCGGTCAGCGAATGCAGATAGCCCGCGACATCGCCTGCGGCCACCGTGTCGCCCAGGCCGTGCAGGGGCTCGAAGTAGCCATCACCGGGCGACAGCAGGTTGCCGCCGCGCGGAACGATGCGCACGCGCCGGCTCGCCGGTGGCTCGGCCTGCAGGGCGCCCGGCACGACGCCCAGCCGCGCCAGCACGCGCGCCAGGCATTCGCGCGTGCGCTTCACGCCATGCGGCGACACGCTGCCGTTCTCGCCCATCTCGGCCGCGATCGCCGCCAGGCCCCGGTGTGCCGCCGCGCCGCAACTGGTGCGCGGATCGCCCATGTTGTCGGTGATGACCGTGAGCTTGGCGCCGAACCAGCGCGCCATGTCTTCGGCGCGCGCACGCACGGCCGGGTCGAGCGTCGGCGTGACCACGACCTGGGCGCTTTCGTCGATGAACAGCGAACTGCCGCCCGCATGCAGGTCGACATAGGCGTCGCACAGCGGAAAGAGGGTGTCGTGGATGAAGGCGGCGATCTGCTCGGTCGGTGTGCCGTACGGATCGCCTGGGAACACGCGTGCCAGGTTCTTCCCGTCCAGCGGGCTCACGCGCGAGGCCGCGCGCAGCGCCGGCGCGTTGGCCGCGGGCATCAGGATCAGCCGGCCCTTGACCTGCGAAGGCTCGAGGGCACGGATCAGTTCGTTGATGACGATCGGGCCTTCGTATTCGTCGCCGTGGATGGCGCCGGTCACGAGCACGGTCGGGCCCTCGCCGTTCCCGATGACCGCCAGCGGAAGCGCCACCGCGCCCCAGGCATCGGCATGCCCCGAATGCGGCAGCCATGCATGGCCGACCTGCTTGCCGGGCCGTGCCCAGTCGATGTCCGTGAAAACGGTGGTTCCGCGCTCGCTCACTGGTCGCTCCTTACTTGACTTCTTTTTGCTCGTCCTTGAACCACTTCAGGCGCAAGGCGGCAAGGCTGCCGTCGGCCGTCTTGGCATCGACGATCTTGTTCATCTCGGACAGCAGCGCGGTCTCGCTCGGCTGCACCGCCATGTACGCCGGGCTGATGCGCAGCAGCGTCTTCATCTCGATGCCCTTGGCCGGGTTCTCGTCGGCGACCTTCTGCGCGATGAAGTTGTTCTCGGCGAACAGCGGTGCCTGGCCGGACAGGAAGGCCGAGATGGTCGAGGCCGTGTCCTCCAGCCGGATCAGCTTGGCGCCGGGGGCCATCTCGCTGAGCGACAGGTCGGGTGTCGAGCCCTTGGGCACCGCGATGCTCTGGCCGGCCAGGTCGGCGGGCTTGGCGACCTTCGCGATGCCCTTGCCGCCGTAGACGCCGAGGTACACCGCCGCATAGGGCTTGGAGAAGGCGACCTGCTTGGCGCGTTCCGGCGAACTGCCGAGCGCGGCGATCACCACGTCGACCTTGTTCGAGAGCAGGTAGGGAATGCGGTTGGCGCCGGTCACCTGCTGCAGGTCGAGCTTGACGCCCATCGCCTTGGCCACGTTCTCCGCCAGCTCGACGTCGAGCCCGGTGGGCTTCCCGGCGGCATCGGTGAAGCCCCACGGCGCCGCATCGATGGTGGTCGCGATGCGGATCACGCCCTTGGACTTGATGTCGGCGAGCTTGTCCGCGTGCGCGAACAACGGCGCGGCGCACAGCAGCGCGGCAGCGATCAGGGATGCAGGTTTGGACATGGGAAGGCTCCTGGAAGTGAACGGAATGGGAAGGGACGGAAGGCGGTCAGACGACCGACTGGACGAACTGCTGGAACTCGGGGGTCTGCGGCGCGCCGAACATGCGCTCGGGCGTGCCGCGCTCCCAGATGCGTCCCTGGTTCATGAAGAGCACCTCGGACGCGACGCGGCGCGCGAACGCCATCTCGTGCGTCACCACCATCATGGTCATGCCCTCGCGCGCGAGGTCTTCCATGACGCGCAGCACCTCGCCCACGAGCTCGGGGTCGAGCGCCGAGGTGGCTTCGTCGAACAGCATGAGCTGCGGCGACATCGCCAGGGCACGCGCGATCGCCACCCGCTGCTGCTGGCCGCCCGACAGCTGCGACGGCATGGCATCGAGCTTCTGGCCCAGCCCGACGCGCTCCAGCATCTGCCGGGCGAGCGCGGGGGCTTCGTCGCGCGTGATCTTCTTCGTGAGCACCGGCGCCAGCGTGACGTTCGCCGACGCCGACAGGTGCGGGAACAGGTTGAAGCTCTGGAACACCATGCCGACGCGTTGGCGCAGCAGCGCCAGGTCGGTCGATGGCGCATGCACATCGACACCATCGACCACGATGCGGCCAGAGCCGATGGTCTCCAGCCCGTTCACGCAGCGCAGCAGCGTGCTCTTGCCGGACCCGCTGCGGCCCACGAGCGCCACGATGTCGCCCTTGGCGACCTCCGTCGAGACGCCACGCAGCACATGGTTGTCACCGAAGTGCTTTTCGACCGATTCAATGCGCACGAGCGACATGCATGCGTCCTTCCAGGGAAAGTGCCAGGCGAGCCAGCGGATAGCAGATGGCGAAGTAGCACAGGGCCACGCCGCAGAAGACCGGCAGATGCGCGAGCGTCGAGCCGGCGACGATCTGTCCCGAACGGGTCAGCTCGACCAGCCCGACCAGCGCCGCCAGCGAGGTGTTCTTGATGAGCTGCACCAGGTAGCTCACAGTCGGTGCGAGCGCGACACGGGCGGCCTGGGGCCACACCACATGGCGCATCACATGCCAGCGCCGCAGGCCGACGCAGGCCGCGGCCTCCCACTGCCCCTTGGACACCGACTCGACGCTGCCGCGCCAGATCTCGCCCAGGAAGGCCCCCGCCGATAGTGAGAAGGCAATGGTGGCCGCGGTGAAGGCATCGATCTGGATGCCCATGAGCATCGGCACGCCGAAGTACAGCAGGAACAGCACGCCCAGCAGCGGCGTCCCCTGCACCAGCTCCACGTAGATGCGCGCGACCACCCGCAGCCAGGCATGGCGCGAGGTGCGCGCGACGGCGATGCCGAGCGCGATCACGCTGCCGATCACCAGCGCGGTCAGTGCCAGGGCCACGGTCCAGCGGATCGCGCCGAGAATCAGCCACAGGTCGGCGATGGAGAGACTCCGCATCTCAGAACTCCTTCGGAAAGAGGCGACGCTGCACGAAGCCCAGCACGATGCGCAGGGCCTGCACCGCCACGAAATACATCGCGCAGATCACCAGGTAGACCTCGAAGCTGCGGAAGGTGCGCGAATCGATGAAGCTGCCCGCATGGAAGATGTCCTCGACCCCTATCTGCGAGATCAGGCTGGTGCCGATCAGGGTCAGCACCATCTGGCTCGCCAGCGACGGGAAGACGTTGCGCAGCGCCGGTACGAACAGCACGTGCACCAGCACCTGCCGACGGCGCAGGCCGAGCGCCGCCCCCGCCTCGGACAGGCCGTTCGGCACCGACAGCAGGCCCGAGCGGAACACCTCGACCATGTAGGCGCCGCAATAGAGCGCGAGCGAGATCACGCCCGCCACCGGCGCATCGAGCCGCAGCCCGAGGTTCGGCAGGCCGAAGTAGATGAGGAACAGCTGGACCAGCGCCGGCGTGTTGCGGAAGAACTCCACGTAGACGCGCGTGGCGCCGCGCAGCGGCTTGCTGCCGTAGATCAGCACCAGTGCGCCCACCACCCCGATCGCCATGCCGAGCACGATGCTCGATGCGGCATACGCGAGCGTATGGGCCATGCCCTCGATCAGCTGTCCGGTGTACGGCGCAAGCGCCTCGAACTGGAACTGGTAGGCCATGCGTCAGTCCACTTCCAGGATGGCTTCGACCTCGACGGTCTGGTTGCCGGGCAAGGAGCCCGCGCCGATCGCCGACCGCGCGCCGCGGCCGATGGTCTCGCCGAACACCGCGACGAACAGGTCGGAGCAACCGTTGATGACCTTCGGATGCTGCGCAAAACCCGGTGCCGCGTTGACGAAGGCCAGCAGCTTGACCACGCTGCGCACCCGGCGGAGTTCGCCGAGCGCCTCCTTCGCGACGGCCAGCAGGTTGAGGCCGGTGAGCCGGGCGTGCAGGTAGGCGGCTTCGATCTCGACCTCTTCGCCGACGCGGCCGACATGCAGGTGCCCATCGGCCTCCAGCGGCCCCTGCCCCGACAGATAGAGCAGCGGGCCGACGCGCCGCCAGGCCACGAAATTGGCCACCGGCTCGGGGGCCGACGGCAAGGCCAGGCCCAGGCCGGCGAGCCGCATCTCGGGTGTCGGGTCGGTCGCGGTGTTCGAATCCAGTGCCATGAATGGTGGAGTTGGGGCGCTCGCGTCACCCAAGGTGGTGCAGCCGCCGTGTTATCTGGGAAAATCGCAGCGTTCACTGCAATTGGTTAACCAATTCTGGTGCATGCTCCTTGCGAGATCCCGCAGGAAGCTGTTTTTATTCTAGGATTGCAGTTCATCATTGGTCAACCATTTTGGCGAAATATAAAACCATAGCCCCCGGGCTTCCGTCAAACACCGCCACCGGGCCGATGGCCGACCTGTCGGAGCGCATCGGCGCCCAGGACAAGGCCACCGCATCGAAGGTCTATCGGGCGATCCTTCAGTCGATACAGGACGGCGTGCTCAAGCCCGGCGACAAGCTGCCGAACGAACGCGACCTATCGACGCAGTTCCACACGACGCGCGGCACCGTGCGCCACGCGCTGGCGATGATGAGCAGCCAGGGCCTGTTGCTGCGCAAGGTCGGCAGCGGCACCTTCCTGGCTGACTCGTCGCTGCAATTGCTGAGCGAAACCGACCTGCCGGTGGCCGCCCACCATGAAGACGTGCCGACCTATGGCGAGATCCTCGAAGGCCGGCTGCTGTTCGAGCCGGCCATGATGGCCCTGTCCGCGCAGCGCGCCGACGCCGAGGACCTGGCGCTGATGCGTCACCACCTCGCGGCCGTGCGCGACGCCGACCAGTGGATCGACTTCAAGGAAGGCATCTACGGCGTGCACCAGGCGATCTACCGCGCCACGCGCAACCGTTTCCTGATGCAGGTGTTCGAGGCCGTGGTGACCGACCGCCGCGCCGTGCAGTACGACGGGCGCTCCAGCCTGCACAGCCCCGTGGGCACCATCGTGCGGGAAAAGACCCTGCGCGAACTGACGGCCATCGTCGATGCGATCGAGGCCCGCGATGCCAAGGCGGCCACGCAACTGGCGACCGACTACTTCACGCAGATCCTGGCTTCGCTCAGCGTCTACGGCTGAGCCGAAGGCAGCCCGGCGCCGGCGCCACCGCGTGGCCGGCGCGCTTCGCTCAGGCCGCGGACGCCCCCGCGGCCAGGTCGCTGTCGCCGACCGCCACGCGGTTGCGCCCCAGGCGCTTGGCCTCGTAGAGGCCGCGGTCGGCCAGCTCGACCAGCTTCGAGGAGGTGCCGCGCACCTGCGGCACCGTGGCGCTCACCCCCACGCTCACCGTCAGCCACGGGCCGGAGGACGAGGCCGAATGCGGGATGTGCAGCGCCTCGATCGCACGGCGCAGCTTCTCCGCGATGAGCCGGCTGCCGCCGAGCGGCAGGCCGGGCAGCACCAGCGAGAACTCCTCGCCGCCGAAGCGCGCGGCCAGGCCGGAGGACCCGTCGCAGCAGGCCAGGATGGTGCGCGCCACCCGCTTGAGCGCCTCGTCGCCGGGCACGTGGCCGTACTGGTCGTTGAAGGCCTTGAAATGGTCGACGTCGATCATCAGCACGCTGATCTGGCGCCCGTCGCGCACGCAGCCGTCCCATTCGGCCTCGAGGTATTCGTCGAAGTAGCGGCGGTTGCCCAGCCCGGTCAGGCCGTCGGAGTTGGTCAGGCGCCGCAGTTCGAGGTTCGATTCGAGCAACTGCTGCTGGCTCTGCCGCAGCGCCTGGTAGGCCTCGTCGCGCTGGATCAGCGCCAGGTACGAGCGCGAGTGGTAGCGGATGCGCGCGATCAGCTCGACGCTGTCGGGCAGCTTCACCAGGTAGTCGTTGGCGCCCGCGCTGAAGGCCGCGCTCTTGACGGCCGCATCCTCCTTGGTCGACAGCACGATGATCGGGATGTCGCGCGTCACCGGGTGCGCGCGGTAGGCCTCGACCAGCGACAGACCGTTCACGCCGGGCAGCACCAGGTCCTGCAGGATCACGGTGGGCCGGGTCTGGACCGCGATGGTCAGCGCCTGCGCCGGGTCGGAACAGAAATGGAAGGCGATCTCGGGCGCCGCGGCCAGCGCGCGCCGCACCGCCTCGGCCACCATGAACTGGTCGTCGACCAGCAGCACCATCGTGGAATGCGCGCCCTGCTCGGGCAGGACCGGGGACGGGTCTGGGATCGGGAGCATGTCAATATCCTCGGGGGGCCGGCGCGCGCAGCGTCGGCAAACAGTTCATCAGCCGGGTCGCGATCTCGCTCAGCGGGCGGATCTCGGTGGCGGCGTCGATCTCGGCCGCCGCCTTCGGCATGCCGTAGACCGCGCTGCTGGCGCGGTCCTGGGCGATGGTCAGGAAGCCGCGCTCGCGCATGGCCTTGAGGCCCTGCGCGCCGTCGCGCCCCATGCCGGTCAGCAGCACGCCCACGGCCTCGCCGCGCCAGTGGCTGGCCAGCTCCTGGAAGAACACGTCGATCGAGGGACGGTACAGCGCGGCGGCCGGCTCGTGGGTGTAGCAGAGGCGGCCGTCGGGCCGCAGGTGCAGGTGGTCGTCGGTGCCGGCGAGCAGCACGGTGCCCACGCGCGGCACTTCGCCATCCACCGCCAGGCGCACGGGCAGCACGGTCTGGGCATCGATCCAGGTCGCCATGCCGGCCGCGAAATGCGCGTCCACATGCTGCACCAGCACGATCGCCGCCGGGAAATCGATCGGCAGGGCCTTGAGCAGTTCGGCCAGCGCGGCCGGGCCCCCGGCCGAGGCGCCGATCGCGACCAGCCGCGTCGCCGGCGCGGACGGGCCCTGGCCGGCCGCGGGCGGCGGGGCCCCGCGCGCCGGGTCGTAGCGGCCGATGAGCCAGCCCACGTTGCGGATCTTGCGCAGCAGCGGCGCCGCCGCCTCCCGGATGTCGCCCGGCCCGAGCACCGGCGTGCTGACGACGTCGAGCGCGCCGTGGCCCATCGCGTCGAACACGCGGCCGGTCTGACCCGCGACATCGCCGCTGACGACGACGATCGCGCAGGGCGTCTCGGCCATGATGCGCCGGGTCGCCTCCACGCCATCCATCACCGGCATGAGCAGGTCCATCAGCACCACTTCGGGCCGCTGCGCGGCGCAGCGCTCGACGGCTTCGGCGCCGGTGCCGGCGACCCAGATCACCTGGAAGCTGGGCTCCAGCGCGATGACCCGCTTCAGGGCCTCGACCGCCAGGGGCATGTCGTTCACGATGCCGATCTTCATGCGCTTGCCTTTCCGATCAGGTCCTCGACCGCGTCGAGCAGCGCCTCGTCGTGGAAGCTGCTCTTCGCGAGGTAGTAGTCGGCGCCGGCGTCGAGGCCGCGCTGGCGGTCTTCCTCGCGGTCCTTGTAGGAGACCACGATCACCGGGATGTGCTGCAGCCGCGGGTCGCGCTTCATGCGCGTCACGAGCTCGATGCCGTCCATGCGCGGCATGTCGACGTCGGTGACCACCAGGTCGAAGGGCTCCGAGCGGAACACGTTCCACCCGTCGATGCCGTCGACCGCGACCGCGACGTCGTAGCCGCGGTTGACCAGCAGCTTGCGCTCGAGCTCGCGCACCGTGAGCGAGTCGTCCACCACCAGCACGCGCTTGCGCGGCGAGGTGTCGGCGACCGCGCCGCCCGCGTCCACGCGCGTGAGCCGGCCGCCCGCGATCAGCTTGCGGATCGACTGCAGCAGGTCCTCCACGTCGAGGATCAGGAGCGGCGCGCCGTCTTCCATCAGCGCGCCGGCCTGGATGTCCTGCAGCTTGCCCAGGCGCGGATCGAGCGGCTGCACGACCAGGGTGCGCTCGCCGACGAAGCGGTCCACCGCCACGCCGTACATCGCGCCATGCTCGCCGACGACCACCACGCTCACCGTGTCGCCGGCGGCGGCGGGCTCGTCGTACTGCAGCAGCTGGCGCGCCGACACCAGGCCGATGTGCCGGTCGAGGAAGCGCAGGTGCTGGTGCCCTTCGATCTGCTCGATGCCGGCGCGCGGCGCCTCGAGCGCATGCGTGACGTAGGCCAGCGGAAAGGCGTAGTTCTCGCCGCCGATCTCCACCAGCAGGCTGCGCATGACCGACAGCGACAGCGGCATCTCGAGCACGAAGCGCATGCCCTGCCCGGTCTGCTGGTGCACCCGCACCGCGCCGCGCAGCTGCCGCACCATGTTCTGCACCACGTCGAGCCCCACGCCGCGGCCCGAGATCTCGGTGACTTCGGTGCGGGTGCTGAACCCGGGCAGGAACAGGAACTCGAGCAGCTCGGCCTCGCTGAGCCGCTCGACGGTCTCGGCCGTCGACAGGCGTCGGCGCACGATCTCGGCGCGCAGGCGCTCGAGGTCGATGCCCTTGCCGTCGTCACCGATCTCGATCAGCAGCATGCCGGCGCTGTGCCGTGCCTGCAGCCACACCACGCCTTCGGCCGGCTTGCCGGCGGCCAGTCGCCGTTCGGGCGTCTCGATGCCGTGGTCCAGCGCGTTGCGCATCAGGTGGGTCAGCGGCGCCTCGAGCTTCTCGAGGATGTCGCGGTCGACCTGCGTCGCAGCGCCCTCGACCTCGAGCCGCACCTGCTTGCCGAGCGCGCGGCCGAGGTCGCGCACCGAGCGTGCCATCACGCCCAGGCCATCGCCGAAGGGCCGCATGCGGCAGGCCAGCGTGGTGTCGTAGAGGCGCTGGGCCAGGTGGCTCATGCGCCAGCCGAACTGGTCGAGCTCGCCCATGCGCTCGCCCAGCCCGCGCTCGCACTCGCCCATGATCTGCAGCGCCTGGTCGAGCGCTGCCTGCAGCCGCGCGTCGGCCGGTTGCTCGGACAGCAGCGCGCGCACCGTCTCCAGGGCCTGGCTGGCGCCGCGCTGCTGGCGCTTGAGCCGCAGCATGGACGCGTTGAAGGGATCGAGCCGGTGCGATTCGACCAGCGTCTCGCTCGACAGGCCCAGCAGCCGGTTGAGCGTGTCGGCCGTCACCCGCAGCACGCGCTCCTCGTCGGGCAAGGCGGCCGGTGCCTCGGCCACGGCCGGCAGCGGCAGCGGCAGCGGCAGCGGTGGCGCGACCGGCACGGGCGCGGTGGCGGCCAGCGCGGGGGCCTGGCCACTGAGCCGTGCCTCCAGCTCGCCGATGTCCCGCGCCAGGTCGATGCCGGGCGTGGCGACGCGCAGCAGCAGGTCGGCCCCCATCAGCAGCGCATCGATGTCGGCGGGCTCCAGCAGCAGCCGGCCCTCCTGCGCCTTCACCAGGCAATCCTCCATCACGTGGGCGATGCGCACCGCGGGCTCGAGGTCGACGATGCGGCCCGCGCCCTTGAGCGAATGGGCCGCGCGCATGCAGGCCTCGAGGTGCGCGGCCGCGCGCGGATCGCGCTCCAGCGCGAGCAGGCCGGCATTCAACACCTGGACCTGGGTCTCGGCCTCCATCTGGAACAGCTCCAGCATCGAGGCGTCGCGGATCTGGTCGGGATTCATGCCAGGCTCCTGTCGATGGCCTGGGCCAGCAGCGCCGCGTCGAGCAGGCCGACCGTGCGCGGCCCGCAGCGCACCATGCCGCGCGCGCACTTCACGCTGGCATGCGACAGGGTGTCGGGCAGCGCCTGCATCGCGTTCTCGTCGACGCGGTAGATCGCATCGACCTCGTCCACCGGCAGCACGACGGGCCGGCCGATGCCGTTGGCGCCGGCCATCACCAGCATGCGCGGCGCGCCCTGGCGCGCGCGCGCCTCTGGCGTGCGCTGCGGGTCGATGCCCAGCAGCTGGGCCAGCGAGACGCAGACGGTCAGCGTGCCGCGCACGTTGGTCATGCCCAGCAATGCCGGACTCCAGTGGTGCGGCAGCGTGTGCACCGGCCGCACCGGCGCCACCTCTTCCAGCACGCGGGTCGGCAGGCCGAGCCATTCGCCCTGCACGCGGAACACCAGCAGCGCGAGCGCGTGATGCGCCATGTGCGAGGCGATCGCCGCATCCTCGTCGGCCGGCGTCGAGGCCGCGGCCAGGCTCGGCGGAAAGCGGTCGAGCAGTTCCCGCGCGGTGCGCGCGTAGACCGGGCAGTTGCGGCAGTGCACGTGCGCCGCCAGCAGCTCGCAGCGCTTGTCGCCGTGGATGCCGATGCGGTTCCAGCAGTCGTCGACCGCCGCCTGCGACAGGTCTTCAAGCATGGCGGCGCTCCCTTCTTGCGCTGCGTGCCTGCAGGCGGCGCGCGCCCTCGAGGTCCCCCTGCGCCTCCAGCAGCGCGGCCAGGTGGACCAGCGATTCCGCATGCGCGGGCTCGAGATAGAGGGCCTTGCGGTAGGCGGCTTCCGCCTGCCGCGGCTGGCCCAGCGCATCGTGCAGCACGCCCTGCAGGCCATAGACCTGCGCGGTCGGCGCATGCGCCGCGAGCCAGCGTTCGCAGGCCGCGAGCGCCTCGGCCGCCGGCCCGCGGTCGGCCAGCCGGCGCAGCGCGTCCAGGCCTTCGCTGTCGGGCGGCGGCGCGGCGACCGGGGGCGAGGACGCGGCCACGGGTTGCGCCCGCACCGGCGCCCGCCGCGCGGCGACGGGCGCGGGCCACGGCCTCGGCACCGACGGCGCCGGATGGACCGGCAAGGCGCGGGGCACCGCGGCCGTGCGGCCCACATGGAAACCGAAGGCGTGCGGCGCCATCGCGCGCAGGCCGTGCCGGGTCAGCAGGCTGGCCTCGGCCGGGCCGACGAAGAGCGCGCCCGTCGCCTGCGTCGCGCGCGTCAGCACGTCCAGCGCGCGCTCCTGCGTGGCCGCGTCGAAATAGATCAGCAGGTTGCGGCAGAAGACGATGTCGTAGGGCTGCCCGCCGGCCAGCGATGCCGGATCGAACAGGTTGCCCGCGCGCAGGCTGACGCGCTCGACCACGCGCCGGGCCAGCACCTCGCCCTGCGGCGACGGCGTGAAGTAGCGCTCGCGCAGGCCCGCCACGTCGCCGCGGAAGGAGTTGGCGCCATACACCGCGCGCTGCGCGAACGCGATCACCTTCTCGCTGACGTCGACCGCGTCCACCGTGAAGCCTTCGGCGGCAATGCCCGCGTCGAGCAGGGCCATCACGATCGAGTACGGCTCCTCGCCGGTCGAACAGGGCAGGCTGAGGATGCGCACCTGCGCGCTGCGCGACAGGCGCTCGCGCACCACCTCCACCAGCGTGACCAGCGACTCCGGGTAGCGGTTGAACCAGGTCTCGGGCACGACCACCGCCTCGACCAGCTGCTGCACCTCGGCCGGGCTGGACTGCAGCAGCGCCCAGTAGTGGTCGTCGTCGGCGGCGCCGCAGGCGGTCGAGCGCAAGCGCACGGCGCGCGCGATCGCCGCATCGCCGATGGAACCGGCATCCAGCCCGATGCGCTGCTTGAGCAGGTCGCCGAAGCGCGGGTGGGTCGTCAGCTGCATGCGAGCGCCCCTGCGACGGCATCGGGGAACAGCAAGGCGCGCGCTTCGTCGCTCAGCAGCGCGTCGACGTCGACCCACTGCAGCATGCCTTCCGCCTCGTCGAGCACCGGTCCGAGGTAGCGCGCCCGCGGGCTGTCGAGGCCGCAGGGCACGAAGTCGGCCGGGTTGCGGTGGCCGGTCTCGGTCACGCCTTCGAGCATCAGCGCCAGCGTATGGGCCGCGCCCTGGCCGCCGTGGCGGTGGTTCACCAGCACGATGCGCGTGCTGGTCAGCTGCCGCGAAGGCCGGCCGATCGCCATGCGGCTCAGGTCGATCACGGGCACCGGCGCGCCCCGGTGCACCAGCAGGCCGGCCACCCAGTCCGGCGCGCCCGGCAGCTGCTTGAGCGCCTGCAGGGGCAGCACGCGCAGCACCGCATCGGCGGCCACCGCATAGCGGTCGTCGCCCAGCCGGAACAGCAGGAACAGCCTGCGCACGGGACTCACACCTTGAAGCGCGAGACGCCGCTTCGCAGGTCGTTGGCGACCAGGTTCAGCTCGTCAATGGCCGAGCTGGAATGGCGCAGCGACTCGACGGTCTGCTGCGTGGCCTCGCTCAACTGGGCCAGCGCCTGGTTGATCTGTTCGGCGCCGGTCGCCTGCGCGCCCATGCCCTCGTTGACCATCTGGACGCGCGGCGCCAGCGTCTGCACCTGCTGGATGATCTGCGACAGCTGGTCGCCCACCTGCTGCATGTCGGCCATGCCGCGGCGCACCTCTTCGGAGAACTTGTCCATGCCCATCACGCCGGCCGACACCGAGGACTGGATCTCGCGCACGATCTGCTCGATGTCGTAGGTCGCCACGGCGGTCTGGTCGGCCAGGCGGCGGATCTCGGTCGCCACCACCACGAAGCCACGCCCGTACTCGCCGGCCTTCTCGGCCTCGATGGCCGCGTTGAGCGACAGCAGGTTGGTCTGGTTCGCCACGTTGGTGATGGTCGTCACCACCTGGTTGATGTTGCCGGCCTTCTCGTTGAGCACCGCCAGCTTGCCGTTGACCGAGCCCGCGGCGTCGACCACGTTGCGCATCGTGTCTTCCATGCGCGCCAGGCCGGTCTGCCCGCTGCCTGCCAACTCGGCCGTGCGTTCGGCCGCGCCCGACACCTCGGTCATGGTGCGCACCAGGTCGCGCGAGGTGGCCGAGATCTCGCGCGAGGTCGCGCCGATCTCGGTGGTGGTGGCGGCGATCTCGGTCGCGGTGGCCTGCTGCTGGCGCGAGGTGGCCGCGATCTCGGTCACCGAGGTCGCGACCTGGATCGCGGAGCGCTGTGCCCGGCTCACCAGCGTCGAGAGTTCGTCGGCCGTGGTGTTGAAGCCGAGCTGGATCGCATTGAACTCGTCCTTGCGCGCCAGGTCGAGGCGCCGGGTCAGGTCGCCCGCGCCCAGCTGCGTGAGCCCGCTGACGATGCTGCCCATCGGCTGGGTGATCGCGCGCATCAGCAGGACGCCGCAGGCGAAGGCCGCGACCAGCGCCACGCCCAGCGAAACGAGGATGCCCTTCTCGGCATTCGCGATCGCCGCGCTGATGCTCGCGGTCGCGATGTCGGCCTGCTTCTTGTTGACGGCGAGGATCGCCACCAGCGCCTCGCTGCCGCGCGTGAACTGCGGCAGCAGCTGCTCCTGCACCGCCGCGCGCGCGCGGCCCGGGATGGCCAGGCTTTCGTCGGCCAGCAGCACGTCGCGCAGGCGCCGGTACTCGGCGGCCGCCTGGCGGAACTCCTTGGCGAGCGCCGCCTCCTCGGGCAGATGCAGGGTGCCGTCGTAGCCGGCCATCAGCTCGTCGAAATGCGCATCGAAGCGCGCGCGCGCGGCCAGCAGGTTGCGCCGGCTTTCGGGTGTGGGCTGCTCGAGCACGTCGCGCAGCTGGATGAAGCCCGCCCCCCCAGGTCGAGCGCAGCGAGGCGCTGTAGAACAGGCCCGGTACCGAGTCGGTGCGCAGCACGTCGGCCTCGCGTTCGATCGTCACCAGGCGCGCAAGATTGAGCGCTGCCATCGAGGCCATGATGCCCAGGATCACGGCAAAGCTGGCCAGCATGCGCTGGCGAAGGGTCAGGTTTTTCATAGGACGGGGATGGCGCGGGCACCGAGACGTAGAAGAATGGCTTACCGCTTCAGCACACAAGCCATCGAGGCCCGGCTTGCATGCCCGCCTGAAAGCCGCGGCAATGGTAACGACAATGAATCCGCGCGCGACTGTTCCAGTGAAAAAATGTAAGTGCGCTCACTGTTTGGGTGATTGCGTGGCGTCGCGCCCGCACGAAAACGTCATGCTGAACACCCACTCGGCGCCGGGCTGGCGTGACCCATGGTGCGCGAAGGCGCGCGCGGTGACAGCGCAGCAAAGGGCATCCGCCGGAGTTCGCATCAAGCGCCCTCGGCGCGTCCTTGCCTAGGCCCTGCGGCCCATCTTCTCGTTGCCCGCCATCGCCGCGGCTCGCTGGCCACCCATGCCGGACAGGGTCGGCGCGGCGGCGATCAGCGTGCGTGCGTACGCGCTGGCCGGCGATGTCCACACCTGTGACGAATCGCCGCGCTCGACGATCTCGGCGTCCTTCATGACCAGCAGGCGATCGGTGAAGTAGCGCACCACCGCCAGGTCGTGCGAGATGAAGAGATAGGTCAGGCCGAAGCGCTCCTTGAGTTCGCTCAGCAGATTGAGGATCTGCGCCTGCACCGACACGTCCAGCGCCGACACCGGCTCGTCGCAGACGATCAGCTTCGGCCGCTGGACCAGCGCGCGCGCGATGCCCAGCCTTTGCTTCTGGCCGCCCGAGAATTCGTGCGGGTAGCGATGCAGCGCCGACAGCGGAAGGCCGACCTGGTCGAGCATCTCCCGCGCGACCCTGGTGCGCGCCGCCGCGTCGAGATCCGGGAAGCTCCACTGGGCGAGATTCAGCATCTCCAGCGCCGTGTGCCGCGGGTTCAGGGCGCCATGCGGGTCCTGGAACACGAACTGCAACGGCCGACGCGCGCGCGCCAATGCGTTGCCGGCCAGCGCGGTGAGATCGGCGCCATCGAACAGGACCCGGCCCGACGCCACTGGCACCAGACGCGTGATCGCCCGGCTCAGCGAGGACTTGCCGCAGCCGGACTCGCCCACCAGGCCCAGTGTTTCGCCAGGCTGGATGTCGAAGGAGACGGCCCGCACCGCGTGCAGCTCGCGGCCGTCGCGTTCGCGGTAGCGCACATGCAGGTCGCGCACCTCGAGCAGGGGCGCGCCCTCGCCCGCATCGTTGGCGGCCTCCGGCGGCGCGGCGGCGATCGCCGGTGTGTGAAGCTCGAAGCGCCAGGCGCCATCATCGGGCTCCCGGTGCTTGCGGATCTCGGTCAGCCGCTCGCGTCGATAGTGCCGCACGCCGTCGCCATGCAGCGCCGCGCCCAGCAGGCCGCGGGTGTACGGATGGGCCGGGTCGGCCAGCACCTCGGCCGTGGTCCCGCGCTCGACGATGGCCCCGTCGTGCATCACGTGCACCCGATCCGCCCATTGCGACACCAGCCCGAGGTCGTGCGTGATCAGCAACAGGCTCATCGAGAGCTCGCGCTTGAGCGAATCCAGCAGGCCCAGGATCTCGGCCTGCACCGTCACGTCCAGCGCAGTGGTCGGTTCGTCCGCGATCAACAGACGGGGACTGCAAGCCACGGCGATCGCGATCATGATGCGCTGGCGCTGCCCGCCCGACAGATGGTGAGGAAAGCGTTCGCAGAGCCGGGCGGGGTCGGGCAGGCGTACCAGCGCGATCAGGTCGAGCGTCCTGGCGCGCGCCTGTGCGCGCGACAGGCCCGCATGCCGCACGAGCGTCTCCGCGATCTGCTCTCCGACGCGCAACACGGGGTTGAGCGAGACCATGGGTTCCTGGAAGACCATACCGATCTCGCGCCCGCTCAGGTCGCGCAACCGGCGCTGCGGCATCGCCAGCAGGTCCTGCCCCTGGAACAGCACCCGGCCGGAGATCGTGGCGTCAGGCGGCAGCAGGCGCAGGATGGAGAGCGCCGTGGCCGACTTGCCCGAGCCCGATTCGCCCACCAGCGCCAGCGTCTCGCCGATGCCGATGGACAGCTCCACCGCCCGTACCGCCGGCACGCCTCCGAAGCTCACGTTCAGCGACTCGATCGCCAGAAGCGGGGTCATGGACGCGGCCCTCGTTTCAGCGCGCGAGCGAGACGTCGCCCAGTCCGGACAGCGCGCCCAGCGGGCGCTGGTCCACGCCCTTGAGCTTGCTGGAGAAGATGCGCACCAGGTTGATGTTGACCAGGCTGATCGAAGGCAGGTCCTGCTGCACCAGCACCTGCAGGCGGTCGATGAGTTTCTTGCGCTCCTGCGGGTCGGTGGCGTCGACGATGCCCTGGATCACCGCATCGGTCGCGGCCGAGGCGTAGTTCGAGCCATTGCTCCATGGCACGCCATCCTTGATCGACTGGCTCCAGAAACGCCGGATCACGCCGATCTGCGGGTCCAGGCCCGGTGCGTAGTCGATCGCGCTGGTGTCGAAATCGCGGTCGGTGAACAGCTTGCGCAGCTGCGTCGCGGTGTCGTAGTTGATCAGTTCCACCTCCACCCCCACCTGCTTGAGCTGCTGCTTGATCAGGTCGCCGGCGCGGCGGTATTCCTCGCCGAAGGTGTGGTTCACATGGTTGATGCGCAACCGCACGCCGTCGGCGCCGCGCCGCAGGCCGGCCTCGTCGAGCAGGGCTTCCGCCTTCTTGGGGTCGAAAGCGTAGTCGGGCGCCTCGGCGTTGAAGTGCTGCTTCTGCTCCGGCGGGATCGGGCCGCGCGACGGCTTGGCGAAGCCGAACCAGGCCACGTTCGAGATCGCCTGGCGGTCGATCGCATGCGCGAAGGCCCGGCGTACGCGCACATCCTGGAACACCTTCTTCTTCAGGTTGAAATCGAAGAAGAAGACCTTCGTCAACCCTTCCCAGCCCTTGGTGTCGACCACCACGTCCTTGCTCTTGGCCAGCCGGCGCGCCGACGACAGCGGCACCGGGCTGTGCGGCGAATAGAGGATCTCGCCGGATTCCAGCGCGGCCTCGCGCGCGCCGGCGTCGGGAATGATCTTGAAGGTCAGCGTCTCGAAATAGGGCTTCTGCTTGTCCCAGTAGTCCGAATTGCGCACCAGCGCGATGTGGCTGCCCCGCACCCATTCCTTGAACCTGTAGGGCCCGTTGCCCAGCGGACTGGCGTTGCGCGGGTGCGTCAATGGATCGCTGCCCGCATAGAGATGCCGCGGCACGATGTTGAACTGCTGGCCGTGCAGGTACGACCAGACCACGGGCGCGGGAAAAGCCAGGCGCAGGACCGCCGTGTGCGCGTCCGGCGTGTCGACGCCCTTGACGGCGGCGAAGGCGTTGGCGCCGAGCGCACTGGTCTTCTTGACCACCTCGAGCGCGGAATAGGCGACGTCGGCCGAAGTGAACGGCGTGCCGTCGTGCCAACGCACATCCGGGCGGAGATGGAAGGTGATCGACAGGCCGTCGGCCGAGGTTTCCCAACGCTGCGCGAGCTGCGGCACCAGCTTGTAGTTGCTGTCGTAGGTCACCAGGCCGTCGAAGATGTTGGCATTGACGATCTGGTTGGGCAGCCCGTTGACGATCGCCAGTGCCGACGGTTCGGGCGCCACGTTGACCACCAGGTTGCGTCCGCCGCCGGCCTGTGCGAACACGTCGGAGGCGAAGGGCAGCGCGGAGGTTCCGCCGACCAGCACGGTGCGGAGAATGAAGTCACGTCGCGTGGAACTCATAGCAGGATTCCTGAAAAGGATGGAACGGAAAGAGGGAGAGAAAGAGAAGCGCGCCGCCGAGGACGACGCAAGGCCCTGCGGCGCGTCTGGCGGGATTCATCGGCGTCGCAGGTGCAGGGCATCGTTGATGCCGTTGCCGATCAGCGCGAAAGCCAGCACGGTCGCGAGGATGGCGAAGCCGGGGAAGGCCGCCACGTACCACGCATCGCGCAGCACCGAGCGGCCCGCGCCGATCATGGCGCCCCACGAGGCCAGGTTGGGATCGCCGAGCCCGAGGAAGGCCAGCGCCGATTCGGTGAGGATGGCGGTCGCCACCAGCACGGAGGCCAGCGCCACGACCGTCGGCACCACGTTGGGCAGCACCTCGTGCCAGATGATCCGCAGCGGCGGCATGCCGCTGAGCGCCGCGGCATGGACGAAGTCGGTCTGCCGCAGCCGCATGACCTCGGGCCGGACCACGCGGGCCACCTGCGGCCAGCTCGTCAGCCCGATCGCGAGCATCGTGCTCCAGAGCGAAGGCGTGAGCACCGCCACCAGCACGATGGCCAGCAGCAGCTGCGGGAGCGTCTGGAACACCTCCGTGATGCGCGTGCAGGCCCGGTCCACCCAGCCGCCGAAGTAGCCGCCCAGCACGCCCAGCAGCGCACCGAGCAGCACCGCGACCGCGGCGGCCACCAGCCCGGTGAGCAGCGACACGCGCGCGCCATGGACCATCTGGGCCAGCATGTCCCGCCCCAGCATGTCGGTGCCCAGTGGATGGGCCGCCTCGGTGACGGGTTCGATGAAAGGAGGCGAATCCACCGACAGCGGATTGCCGCGGTAGAACGTGGCGGACATCAGGATCATCACGAGGCTCAGCGCCAGCAGCGCGGTGCCGGTGACGAAGGCCGGCGAACGCAGCAGCCGCCGCCACAGGGGCGATCGTTCGCTCGTCATCTGGCCACCACCCTCGGATCGATCAGCGTGTAGAGGCTGTCGAGCACGAGGTTCGTCGCGCTGATCAGCACCGCGCTCCACACCAGGATGCCCATCAGCAGGTTCATGTCCCTGTAGGTCACGGCATCGAAGGCCAGGCGTCCCATGCCGGGCCAGGAAAACACCGTCTCGATGGTCACGACGCCGCCCAGCAGCGTCCCGAGTTCGAGACCGGTGAGGGTCGCCACCGGCAGCAGGCAGTTGCGCAGCACGTGGCGCCACAGGATGCGCGCGGGACGCAGCCCCTTGGCGCGGGCGGTGCGCAGGTATTCAGAATGCAGCACTTCGGCAGCGGTGGTGCGCACGATGCGCGCGTAGATCGCGATGTAGAACAGCGAGAGCGTGAAGGCCGGCAATGCCAGGTGGCGCAGCCGGTCGAGCAGGCCGGCCCAAAGTCCGCCGTCGAAGCCGGTGGTGGCCAGGCCGCCCGACGGCAGCCAGCGCAACTCGACCGCGAGCAGGATGATCAGCAGCAGACCGACCCAGAACAGCGGCAGTGCGAAGCCCACGGTCGACAGCGTGGAGATGGCGGTGTCGATCCAGCGCCCCTGCCGGTAGGCGGCCCATACCCCCAGGCTCACGCCCGCAGCGAGCGCGACGAGGATGCTGGTCGCGACCAGCAGCAGCGTCGCCGGCACGCGATCGGCGATCAGGTCGAGCACCGGCATGCTGTTGCGGAACGAGTAGCCGAAATCCAGCCGTGCGAGGTTCGCGATGTAGTGCCAGAACTGGAGCCATACCGACTGGTCGAGCCCGTACTGGCGCCGCAGCATCGCCATGTATTCGGGCGAAGCCGCGCCGGCGTCGCCGGCCATGGCCGTTGCCAGGTCGCCGGGCGCGAGCTTGAGCAGCAGGAAGCTCACGCCGATCACCAGCAGCAGCGTGGGCGCCTTGGTCAGAAGGCGGCCTGCGAGCCGGCCCACGGCCCGTGCCACCACGGAAGCCCGCGCGCTCACAGACGCAGCCCCGCTTCGCGCATCAGCGGCAGGATGTGGCGGCCGAAATGCGCGAGGTCCGGCTCGAAGTCGAAGAAGGTCAGTTGCACCCCGCCGCAGCCGGCGTCGCGCAAGCGGACCATGTCGTCCACGATGCGCTGCGGGCTGCCCACCAGATGGATGTTGCCGCCGACCGCCCGCTCGCCCGGACGGCGCACATGATGGCTCCAGGCGCGTGCGTCGCTCGCACCGGTCTGGGTGTTGAAGCGGGCGTTGAAGTTCGCCACCGCTTCGGCGTCCTCGGAGGCCAGGATGCGCGCGTAGCGCGCCTGCGCGAGCGCATCGGTGGCCGCGCTCACGATGGTGGGGTTGATGATGGCGCGCACGCTGCGCCCCTGCGCCTGCGCGGCCGCCTTCAGCCCGGCCGTGAAAGCCGGCAAGGCCGCCAGCGTCGCCTCGATGTCGACGCCCGTCGGGCTCGGGATGAAGACGAAGTCCGAATAGCGCGCGCCGAACTCGAAGCCGGCCTTCGAGCCGGTCGCATTGATGAGGATAGGCCGGCCGTGCAGTGGCCGGGGCGAGACGTAGGCGTCGTGCAGTTGCCAGTGCCGGCCCTCGATGCTCACGTTGCCGTCGGTGCGCCAGAGTCGCTCGAGCATGTCGACGAATTCGGCGGCGCGGGTGTAGCGCGCGTCGTGCTCCTCGCGCTCCTGGCCGAACATGCGGGCCTCGGCGGCGATGTGGCCGGTCACGAGGTTCACGCCCCAGCGCCCCCCCGAGATGTGGTCGAGCGTTGCGCCGAATTTCGCCAGGTGCAGCGGATGCCAGGGGCCGTACAGCACGTGGATGGTGGAGATCAGCAGGATGCGCCGCGTGATGGCGCTGAGCGCCGCCGTGGCCATGAAGCTGTCGAGGGAGGTCTCGCGGTAGTTCGATGCGCCGCCGTAGCCGCCCTTGGGCATCCACTGCGCCAGGCCGAACACCAGGTCGAAACCCAGCGCCTCGGCTTGCAAGGTCAGGCGCGCGTTGTAGTCGAAGCGCCAGTCGGTCGAACGCGGCAACGTCGAGATCGACCAGCCCCCGTTCTGGATCGGCAGGAACAGCCCCAGGTTGAAGGGCTGCAGCCGCACGCGTTCGAGCGGACTGGGTTCGGGTGCATCGTTCGCGACCGAAGGCGATGCGGCGGGGCTTGCGAGGGACATGGTGGACGGCGCCCCGGCTTCAGTAGGTGAAGCCCAGCGGCGGTGCTTCGCCACGCAGCGCATGGGCACCGATGGCCTTGCTGCGGTAGACGATCGGGTCGTGCAGGCTGATGGTGCGGGCATTGCGCCAATGGCGGTCGAAGTTGTGCCGACGCAAGGCGGTCGAGGTGCCGCCCACGTCAAACAGCTTCTGCGCGATGTGCAGCGCCGCCTGCTCGGTGGCCAGCTGGGCCTGGGCGGTGCTGATCGCGGTGTCGGACAGGATCTGCTCGAGCCGCTCGCGCGAGGCCTCGTCGTACTGGACGTGCGAGGCATGGGTGAGCGCGTCCGCCGCGCGGTGCAGCACCAATTCGGCGCCGAGCGCGGCGGTCGAGAGCTCGCCCACCAGCACCTGCACATGCGGATCGAGCGTGACGTGCTCGACCTGCGAGACGCGCGTGGGCCGTGCGCCTTCGCGGGCCCAGTCGATCGCCTCGTCCAGCGCGGCATGCGCGATGCCGGACTTGACCGCCGCGAACAGGATCTGCGCGCCGGAGCTGGTGTAGTGGCGGCGGTTCATCCAGTCGCCCACCAGCACGATCTCGTCGGCTTCGACGCGCACGTTCTCGAACACCGTGGTGCCGCTGCCCGTCAGCCGCTGGCCCAGGCCGTCCCAGTCATCGAGGCGCGTGATGCCCTCGCGGTCGGTCGGCAGGACGGCGTAGACGATCCGGCCTTGCGGGTCGAGCACCGTGGCGAAGACCAGATCGGCGAACAGCGTGGGCGTGCTGTAGAACTTGCGCCCGCTGAACCTGAAGCCGGCGCCCTCGGGTTCGAGGCGGATCGTGATCTCGCCGGAGCGGGAGGTGTTGCGTTCGGTCGAGGCATTGCCCACCAGCGCACCTTCACGCACGCGCCGCCAGATGCGCGCCTGGAGCGGCGCCGCCCCCATCAGACGCAGCCGCTCCAGGTAGACGTAGTGCGGGATGAGGAGCTGGGCGACGTTGGAATCTCCACGGGCGAGTTCGGCGATCACACGCACCACGTCGCCGTACTCGATCTCGTCGCCGCCCAGGGCCAGCGGTGTGCGCAGGTTCAGCAGCTGGTGTTCGCGCAGCAGACGCAGCGCGTCGTAAGGCAGGATGCGCTGCGCATCGCGGACGGCCGCGTCGCTGCGCAGGGTGCGGGCGAGTTCGCGTGCACGTGCCAGGGCCTGCTGCGCGCGCCGGGCGGCCTGCCCGGCCTCGCGCGTCGGGTTCGCGTCGATGGTGTTCGTCATGGGGTGTATCGGGTGAAGAGAGCGGCGGGGTCGCATGCCCTCAGGCCGGGGACGCGGCCTCGTCGAAGGTCGCGAAGCGCACCACCGTGTCGCGCTGGAGCTGGTCGAGCAGGTCGATCTCCCAGCGCAGGTAGTCGCGGAAAGCCGCATGCGGGTCGGCGGCGGCATAAGGTGAACGCACCGCATCGTCCGCGTCGTGCAACAGCCGCGTGGCGCCCCGCTCGAGCGGGCGCTGCTGCGCCAGCCATGCGGCCGTCCCGCCCTCGAGCACCACCAGCTTCGCGTGCCGCGCGCCAAGTTCGGCCGCGGCCAGGCGCGCCAGACGGCCGTCGGGCGAGCTCAGCACCCAGGTCGTGTCGCGCAAGCTGTCGAGCCCGTGGGGCAGCCGCGCGCGCACCGCAAACGCGGCGCCGGGGATGTGGCCCTCTTCGTAGCGCGGGCTCGGCGCGAGATCGATCACCTCGGCTTCCCCGCGCGCCAGCGCCTCGAAGAGGCGCTCCACCGACCAGCTGTCGACCACGGGCAGCGGTGCCGGCAGCCGCAAAGGCTCCGGGCCGGACTCGGTCGCGGCCTCCGACGCGAGCACGTGGGCGTGCACCTCGCCCCAGGCCAGCTGGAGCAGCCATGAGGCGGTGATCGCCGCGCGCACGCCGGAGCCGTCGTCCACCAGCACGATGCGCGCATGCCGGGTGCCCACATGCTTGTCGAGCTCCTGGACCAGTTGGCCGCCTTCGATCCATGCGCTGCCCGGCAGGTGGCCGGCCTCGTACTCGGCCCGGGTGCGCACGTCGAAGACATAGAGGCTGCGCGCCTCGCGTTCGGTCTCGAAGCGGCCGATGGTCGCGCCGTCGATCCAGTCGATCGCGAAGCGCCGGCTCAGGTGGGCCACGCTGTGCTGCAGCGCCGGACTGTCCTGCGATGGAGGCGCAGGCAGTTGCGCCGCCTGCCCGTGCTGCAACTCGAAACCAGCCATCAGCCAATCCATCGTGCCATTGCGCAGCGACAGCACAGGGTTGGGCAGGCCCGCGTTGATCAGCGCCTGTGCGCCGATGATGGAGCGCGTGCGGCCCGCGCAATTGACCACCACCAGCGTGTCGGGCGACGGGAGCAGGCTGTGCACCCGCAGCGGCAGCTCCGCATTGGGCACCGCATGCGCACCGGCGATGCTGAAGTCCTCGAACTCCTGGGCCGTGCGGCCGTCCAGCACCACCAGATCGTCGCCGCGCGCCAGGCGCCGGTGCAAGTCCTCGACGCTCAGATGGGGCGTCCCGTAGCGATGCTCGACGAACTCGCCGAAGGCCTTGCTGTAGGCGCTCGAGCCGGTGTAGACCTCGAGGCCGGCGTCCTGCCAGGCCTCCACGCCGCCCGCGAGCATCTGCACGTCGGCATAGCCCAGTTCGGCCAGTCTGCGCGCGGCGCGGGCCGCGAGCTCGCCGTCGCCGGCGTCGATTACCACCACGCGGGCCGCGCGGCGCGGCAGCAGCCGTGCCACCCGCAGTTCCAGCTGGCTCAAGGGCAGCGGCACCGACAGCAGGAGGTGCGCGTCGCGGGCGATCACACCCTCCTCCCGCACATCGACCAGCGCCAGCTCGCCGCCCTCCCGGATCCATTCCAGGAGTCGGGCGACGGAGACGGATGGAAGCGGAGCCGGGGAAGACAACATGGGAGGAATTTCCGTGAAACAGGGTTGAGAAGGGAAACAGATATCGGAACGTACATTCCGCATATCGGATAATTCATTCCGATCCAAGTCTATTTCTGCCGAAGAATTCGGGAAGCATGCTTTTCACATATCGAAATCTGAAAAACGAAGATGACCGTGCGCCGAAGAGCGGCATGGTGGCGAGCCCGGCGGAGACACAGCCAAGCCAGAACAAAGGAAATGCCAGATGAAACGAATGACCGAGGGGGAGAACATCGCCGCCACGCGAGGGGCGGAGTCAGGATCGCTCGCCAAGGGCCTGCAGGTGCTGGACACGCTGCGCCAGGCGCTGCAGCCGCTGGCCCATTCGGAGGTCGCCGAGGCCACGGGTCTGGCGCCGAGCACGGCGCACCGCGTGCTGCAGATGCTGGTGGATGCGCGACAGGTCGATCGCACGCCCGGCGGGCGCTACCGGCCCGCGGCGCGCAGCCTGCTCCCGCTGGGCCTGGACCATCCGATGAACCTGTTGCGGCGCGATTCGACCGACCTGCTGCGCGGCCTGCGGGATCGCCATGGACCCTCGACCAGCCTGATCCTGTTCTTCGGCCTCGATCGCTGCATCCTGGAGACCGCGCTGGGGCGTTACAGCGTCGTTCCCTACTACGACACGCATGTGAGCGCGCCCCATCACACGACGGTGTCGGGCAAGCTGTTGCTCGCCCACTTGGCCTCAGCGCAACGCGCGGCGGTGCTCGATGCGCAGCCGCTGGCGGCGCGCACGCCTCACTCCATCGTCGAGCGGTCGGCGCTCGAGCGTGAACTCGACCGCGCACGCAGGGAAGGCTGTACCACCAACCTGCAGGAGAACGTCGCCGGCATCTGCGCCTGCGGCGCGGTACTTCTGTCGCCGAAGGGCTCGGCTCTCGGCGCGTTGGTGATGTCGGGGCCGAGCCAGTACTTCGCCGACGAGGCACTGCAGGCGATGAAGCGCGACCTGCTGGACGCCGCCAGCCTGCTCAGCCACACCTCGTCCGCCATGCGCTCGTTCGCCCGCTTCCTGGAGTGACGACCCGCGGGCCGCCACCCGCCCTCACACCTCCTCGGGCCCCAGCTCCGGCGCATTGCCCGCCATCATCTGGCTCAGCAGCTTCGACAGCTCGGTGCGCTGCGAGGCATCGAACATGCGCAACAGATGGAGTTCGGCCGCCGCATGGCGCGGCATGGCCTCGTCGGCCAGGCGCACCCCCTTGGCGGTGAGCTTGACCAGCACGCCGCGCCCGTCGTTGGGGTCGATGGAGCGCTTGATCCAGCCCTCCTTCTCCAGCCGCTTGAGCAGGTTCGACAAGCCCCCCGAGGTGAACAGCAGCGTGCTCTGCAGCCGTGACGGCGACAGCCGGTAGGGCGCGCCGGCCACGCGCAGGGTGGCCAGCACCGCGTACTCCTGGTACTTGAGCCCGAGCGGCTCCAGCACCAGGTTGAGCGTGCGCAGCACCACGCCTTCCAGCCTCAGCAGGCGGCCGACCACGGCCTTGCCGCTGCTGTCGAGGTCGGGCCGCTCGCGCCGCCACTGGCGGATGCCGCGCTCGACCAGGTCGCCGCCGCCGGCGGGCACGTCGTCGTCGAGCGCAGGGGGCAGCGCATCGGCGTCGTCGCGGTCCTGTGCATCGCCTTGGGGCGGACGCCGATTCGATGCTTCTTTCTTGTGCGACATGAGGGGCTCTCCATCAACGGTGGTGCCTCCGTGCGGCCATTTCGGTGCACCGCCGGGCTCGGGTTCGCCCCTATCTTAAATGCCTTGCATTTATCTTTCACGAAAGATAAAGTGAATTCCAACGCGGCCTTCGGGCGCTTGTCCACAGGAGTTCACGATGAAAACCACCTTCTCGCGCTGCCTCGTCCCTGCCCTCGCGGCCGCCTTGCTGGCCGGTGCCGCACAGGCCGAGGAACTGGTGGTCGGCATCTTCGGCGGCTCCTTCGCCGAAGACTCCAAGACCTGCCACATCGCTTCCTTCGAGAAGAAGACTGGCGCCAAGGTGGCGCTCAAGCTCGGCAGCTCCTCGCAGTTCGCGGCCTCGATCCGCGCGACCGGCGGCAAGTCGGACTTCGACGTGGTCTACATCGACAACTCGCTCGCTTCGCAGCTCAAGAACGAGAAGCTGCTCGAGACCATCGACAAGGGCAAGCTCGCGAACGCGGCTGCGGTGTCGCCGCGCGCGCTCGACAAGGACGGCCAGTACGTGGTGTTCATGACCGGCGCCACCGTGATCGTCTACGACACCAAGCAGGTCAAGACGCCGCCCACCTCGTGGGCCGACCTCGCCAAGCCCGAGTTCGACGGCAAGCTCGCCATCGGCGACATCAGCGGCACCGCGGGCTCGCAGTTCCTGATGGCGCTGAACCGCATGAAGGGCGGCACGCTCGCGAACATGGACGCGGGCTTCGCCGCCATCAAGCCGATCGCGAAGTCTTCCGTCACGCTCTACACGCAGGCCGACCAGATCGTCTCGCTGTTCGAGCGTCAGGAGATCGCGGCCGCCGTGTGGTACCCCGACCGCGCGGGCTCCGCCATCGACAAGGGCCTGCCGCTTGCCATCGTCTATCCGAAGGAAGGCGCGGTGGGCATCCTGCCCGCGCTGGTGATTCCGAAGGGCGCCAAGTCGCCGGCGCTCGCGCTCAAGTACATCGACGAAGTGCTGTCGAAAGAAGGCCAGACCTGCTTCGCCGAGCGCAAGTACGCGGGCCCCGTCAACACGCAGGTCAAGCTCAGCGACAAGGCCGCGAAGATCGTTCCCTACCAGCAGACCTTCGACAACCTCTGGCTGCCCGACCCCGAGGCCGTGGCCAAGTCGCTGCCCGAGTGGACCAAGCGCTGGCAGCGCGAAGTCGCACGCTGAGCGCTCTTCTTCAACCCTCACCACCCGACAGACATGCCGGCACTCACGCTCGACCGTCTCGAGAAACGCTACCCGGGCCACGTGGCCGCGTCGTCGGTCTCGCTGTCCGTCCATGACGGCGAATTCATCTCGCTGCTCGGTCCCTCCGGCTGCGGCAAGACCACCGTGCTGCGCATGGTGGTGGGGCTGATCGAGCCGACCGGCGGGCGCATCCTCGTCGACGGCCGCGACATCACCGCGCTGCCCACCAACAAGCGCAACATCGGCCTGGTGTTCCAGTCGTACGCGCTGTTCCCGCACATGAGCGTGTTCGAGAACGTCGCCTTCGGCCTGCGCCGCCAGGGCCTGCCGGGCAGCGCGCTGAAGCAGCGCGTCGACCAGGCGCTGGCCAGCGTGCGCCTGTCGGCCCTCGGTGACCGCATGCCGAAGCAGCTCTCCGGCGGCCAGCAGCAGCGCGTGGCGGTGGCGCGATCGATCGCGCCGCGCCCCAGCATTCTTCTCTTCGACGAACCGCTCTCCAACCTCGACGCCTCGCTGCGCGACGAGATGCAGATCGAGCTCAAGCGCCTGCAGCGCGAGGTCGGCATCACCACGCTGTTCGTCACGCACGACCAGGGCGAGGCCATGTCCATGTCCGACCGCGTGTGCGTGCTCGCGCACGGCGTGGTGCAGCAGTTCGACACGCCCGAGGCCATCTACCACCGCCCCGCCACCGGCTTCGTCGCGAGCTTCATCGGACGCCCCAACCGGCTCACGGGCCGCGTGGTGCGCGCCACCGGCGCCGCCGCCGCGGTGCAGCTGGACGACGGCCCGCTGCTGCCGGCCGCCGCCGCCGAAGGCATGGCGCACGGCGCGGCGGTCGACGTGGTGATCCGGCAGGAGGACATCCGCTTCGCCGAGGCCCCCGCGGGCGATGCGGCCACGCTCGCCGGCCGCGTCGCCATGCGCTCCTTCGTCGGCGCGCGCGTGCAGTACCTGCTCGCCCTCGGCGGCACCGAGCTGATCGCCGAGGCCGTCACCAACGGCCCGCATGCCGGCCTCGAGGTCGACGCGCCGGTGCGGGTAGCCATCGAATCGCAGCATGTGTACGTCACCGCGCGCGCGGCGCAGGCGGCCGCTGCATGAGCCCGCGCCAGCTCACCGGCACGCTGCTGGCGTCGCCCCTGCTGCTGTTGCTGCTGCTGGCCTTCGTCGCGCCGGTGCTGCTGATGGTGCCGCTGAGCCTGCACCCCTACGAGCCCGGCACCGGCATCTCCGCCGGCTGGACGCTGGCCAACTACACGAACATCCTCACCGACGAGTACTACCGCGAGGTGGTGGTGCGCACGCTGGTGCTGGGCTTCGGCGTGACCGCCATCTGCCTGCTGCTGGGCTACCCGTTGGCGTACTACATCGCCAACGCGGGGCCGAAGATGCGGCTCACGCTCACCATGCTGGTCATCTTCCCGATGCTGCTGAACCTGGTGGTGCGCTCCTTCGGCTGGATCGCGCTGCTGGCCAACCGCGGCCTGGTGAACAACCTGCTGATCGACATCGGCCTGATCGAGCGGCCGATCAAGATGATGTTCAACCTGTTCGGCCTGCTGGTGGGCATGTCGCACATCTTCCTGCCCTTCATGGTGCTGATGCTCGTGCCGGCCATCCAGGCGATCTCGAAGGACGTGCAGGCCGCCGCGTACACGCTGGCCGCGAGCCGGCTGCGGGTGTTCTGGTCGATCACGCTGCCCATGAGCGCGCCGGGCATCCTGTCGGGCTCGATCCTCGTCTTCGTGCTGACCATCAGCGCGCTGGTCACGCCGCGCATGCTGGGCGGCCCCACCTACAAGGTGATGGCCACGCTGATCTACGACGACTTCCTGCAGACGCTCGACTGGCCCGCCGGCGCCGCCATGTCGTTCGCGCTCACCGCGCTCACGCTGGCGGTCATCGGCCTGTCGAGCCGCGTGCTCAAGCGCTGGGGAGGCAACGCATGAACGCCGACGGCAAGAAGATGCCCGTGCTCGCGGCCACGGCCATCGCGGTGGTGGTATTCCTGCAGATTCCGGTGCTGGTGGTGGTGCTCGCGGCCTTCAGCAAGACGGCCTACCTCACCATACCGCCCAAGGGCCTGACCTTTCACTGGTTCGAGGTGGTGCTGCGCGACCCCGAATACCTGGGCGCCGCATGGACCAGCCTGTGGCTGGCCGCCGCATCCACCGCCGCGGCGCTGGTGCTGGGCCTGATCGCGGCCTACGCCATCCACCGCCGCATGGTGCCGGGTGCCGCGGCGCTCACCTCGCTCTTCATGGCGCCGCTGATCCTGCCTTCGGTGGTGCTGGGCGTCGCGCTGCTGCAGTACTACACGATGACCGGCCTGCGCGGCAACTCGCTGGGCCTGTGGCTCGCGCACGTGGTCATCACCGTGCCCTACGTGGTGCGGGCCAGCCTGGGCAGCCTTTCGTCGGTGGACGAATCGCTGGAAGACGCGGCGCGGGTGCTCGGCGCGGATGGTTTCACCAGCTTTCGCCTCGTCACGCTGCCGCTGGTGAAGCCGGGCCTGGTGGCCGGCGGCCTGTTCGCCTTCATCACCTCGCTGGACAACGTGCCGGTGTCGGTGTTCCTTCTCTCCGCAAGCCAGACCACGCTGCCCGTGAAGATCTTCACCTCGGTCGAGCAGGGCGTGGACCCGAGCGTGGCCGCGGTCTCCACCCTGCTCATCGTGACCACCGGCGTCGTGCTGTTGCTGGCCGAGCGCTGGACGGGCTTCCACAAGCACGTCTGACCGAACAACACTTCCCGATTTCGCCAAGGAGTTTCCCGATGCCGACCACGAGCAAAGGCTTTCCGCTCATGCTGACCTTCGACCTCGACGCGGAGACCATGTGGACCGGCCGCGACCCGGCCAATGCCCAGCGCCCGATCCTGATGTCGCAGGGCGCCTACGGCTGGAAGGTCGGCATGCCGCGCATCCTGGCGCTGCTGGCGCGCTACGGCATCAGCGCCACCTTCTTCATCCCTGGCGAAGTGGCCGACAAGCACCCGGACCTGGTGCGCGAGGTGGTCGACAAGGGCCACGAGGTGGCGCACCACAGCTACAGCCACCGCTGGATCGTCAACCTGAGCCCCGCCGAAGAGCGCGAGGAAATGGAGCGCGGCATGGAAGCGCTGACGCGCCTGGCCGGCACCCGGCCGCGCGGCTGGCGTTCGCCGGCGGCGGAGTTCAGCGCCATCACGCTGGACCTGATCAAGGAATACGGCTTCGACTACTCCTCGAACTTCTTCGACGACGACTCGCCCTACCTGCTGGAGATCGGCGGCGAGCGCACCGACATCGTCGAGCTGCCCTTCCGCTGGGTGCTGGACGACGCGCCCTTCTTCCAGTACTCGATCACCCTGCCCGGCCGCACGCTGCAGGCGCCTTCGGCGGTGCTCGAGGCCTGGACCAGCGAGTTCGACATGCTCTACGCCGAAGACCGGATGATGATGGTCGGCATGCACCCGCAGATCATCGGCCAGCCTTCGCGGCTCAAGGTGCTCGAAGGGCTGATCGAGCATGCGCTCGCGCATTCGGGCGTGTGGATCGACCGCTGCGACCGCATCTCCGACGACATGCGCCCGCGCCTGAAGGCGGCTGTCGCGGCATGACCGGCGCGGCTTCTCCGGGCCCGCGCTTCGTCGTGAGCGGCGGCGCGAGCGGCATCGGCCTGTCGGTAGCGCGGCTTGCGGTACAGCGCGGCGCGCGCGTGGCGCTGCTCGACCTCGACGAAGCCGGCCTCGCCGCCGCCTGCGCGGCGCTGGGCGATGCCGCCCTGCCGCTGCCCTGCGACGTGGCGGACCCGCAGGCGGTGCAGGCGGCGGTCGATGCCGCCGCCCGCTGGCTCGGCGGTGTCGACGCGCTGGTGAACTCGGCCGGCATCGATTCGCTCCAGCCGCTGGAGCAGACCGGCGACAACGAATGGGCGCGCATGCTGGCCGTCAACCTCACCGGGCCGATGCTGCTGTGCCGCGCGGCCATGCCGCACCTGCGCGCGGCCGGCGGCGGCAGCATCGTCAACATCTCTTCGGGCGCGGGCCTGCGCCCGTTGCCCAACCGCACCGCCTACTGCGCCACCAAGGCGGCGGTCATCATGTTCGGCAAGGCGCTGTCCATCGAGGCCGCGGCCGACGGCATCCGCGTCAACGCGGTCTGCCCCGGCGCCATCGACACGCCCCTGTTCCGCACCAGCTACGAGAACAGCGACGACCCCGAGCGCACGCTCGACGAGATCCGCCAGCGCTACGCCCTGGGTCGCGTCGCCGCGCCCGAGGAAGTGGCCGAGGCCGTGCTCTACCTGAGCGGCCCGGGCGCGAGCTACATCACCGGCACCGCGCTCGCCGTCGACGGCGGGCGCACCTTCCACTGAGGGACCCGAAGCCATGACCTTCGACCGACGCACCGCCGTCGTCACCGGCGGCGGCCAGGGCATCGGTGCCGCGACGGTGCGCGACTTCCTGGCCCAGGGCGCGCGCGTCGCCGTGCTCGACCTCGACTGCGCACCGCTGCAAGCGCAGCTCGCCGCGCTGCCGCCCGACACCGCCACGCGCTGCCTCTGCGTGGCGGGCGACTGCACCGACGCCGGTGTGGTCTCGGCCTTCTTCGACCGCGCCGAAGCCGCGCTGGGCCCGGTCGACATCCTGTTCAACAACGTGGGCCAGAGCGCGCGCGAACGCGGCGGCCTGTTCGCCGAATCCGACGAGGCCGTGTGGCGCTTCGTCCTCGAGGTGTCGCTGCTCACCACGATGCGCGCTTCGCGCCGCGTCGCGCCCGGCATGAAGGCACGCGGCTTCGGCCGCATCGTCAACATGAGCACCGACGCCGCCTTCGCCGGCGACGTGGGCCTGGCCGACTACGCCGCCGCCAAGATGGGCGTGGTCGGCTTCACGCGCTCGCTGGCGCGCGAGCTGGCGCCGCACGGCGTCACGGTGAATGCGGTGTGCCCCGGCGCGATCCGCACACGCGCGCACGACAAGCTGCGGCCCGAGGTGCTCGCGAAGATCGTCGCCGACACGCCTGCCGGCTTCGTCGGCGCGCCCGAAGACGTGGCGGCCACCGTGCGCTTCCTGGCGAGCGACGAGGCGCGCTTCATCACCGGCCAGACGCTGCTGGTCGACGGCGGGCGCTGGATGCTCTGACCCCTCCTTTCCTTCTTTCAAGGACACGACCATGGACCTGATGGACCACAGTGCGCGCGTACTCGCCGCGTTGATCCGGAACAAGGAGGCCTCGCCAGTGGAGGCCGTGCAGGCGGCGCTCGCGCGCATCGAGGCGCGGCGCGAGCTCAACGCGTTCATCACCGTGACCGGCGAGCAGGCACTCGACGCCGCGCGCCGTGCCGAAGCCGCGGTGATGGCCGGCGACGCGCTCGGCCCGCTGCACGGCGTGCCCTATTCGGTGAAAGACCTGACGCTGACGGCCGGCGTGCGCACCACCATGGGCTCGGCCATCTACGAAGACTTCGTGCCCAAGGACGACGCGGTGGCGGTGGCGCGCGCCAAGGCCGCCGGCGCCATCCTCATCGGCAAGACCACCACGCCCGAGTTCGGCCACAAGCAGATGGCGACCGCGCCCCTCTTCGGCCGCACGCTGAACCCGATCGACGCGCGCTACACGCCCGGCGCGTCGAGCAGCGGCGCGGCGGTGGCGGTGGCGGCGGGCCTGGGTTCGCTGGCGCTGGGCACCGACGGCGGCGGCTCGATCCGCATTCCGGCCTCCTGCTGCGGCATCGTCGGGCTCAAGGCCACGCTGGGCGTGGTGCCCAACCTGCAGGCGCCCGACCTCTACTCCGCCAACTCCTTCACCGGCCCGATGGCACGCGACGTCGCCGACACCCAGTTGCTGTTCGACACCATCCAGGGCTTCGATGCGCGCGACCCCTACGGGCTGGGCGGGCCGATGCCCCGGCGCGCCAGGCCCGCCTCGCTGCGCGGCCTGTGCGTGGCCTGGCTGCCCACCGCCGGCAACCCTGTCGACCCCGAAGTCGAGGCCGTGACCACCGCTGCCGTGAAGGCGATGGAACGCGAAGGCGCCAACGTCGAAACCGTGCAGCTCGACTTCGTTTCCCTGGAGCGCCACTTCCTCGTGGTGCTGCAATCGATGCTCGCCGCGCGCGTGGGCGCCAACCTCGAACGCTTCGGCGACCGGCTCGACGCCACGCTGGTCGACGCGGTGTTGAAGGGCCGCCGCCACAGCGCCGTCGACCTGCACGAGGCCACCTTCGCCAAGACCCGCTGCTTCACGGAGCTGCAGGCGCTGTTCGGGCGCTTCGACGTGCTGGTGTCGCCCACCGTCTCCGCGCCACCGCTGCCCGTCGACATGGACGTGAGCGGCGAGGTCGAGATCGGCGGCAAGCCCGCCGGCACCATCCGCGGCGCCTGGTATCCCTACACCTACCCGATGAACCTCACCGGCCATCCCGCGCTGTCGATGCCCTGCGGCAAGAGCGCGAACGGCCTGCCCATCGGGCTGCAGCTCGCGGGCCGCTGGTACGACGACGACTACCTGCTGGCCATCGCAGGCCTGGTCGAGCAGGCGCTCGGCTGAGTTTTTTTGCCGGGCCCGAGGCGCCGGCGCATGCCGTTCGCGCGAGCGAAGAGCTATTCTCGAAGACCGTCCCCCGCCGGCCCGGGGTCGTCGGAACCCCGGATCTACCTGCCGGTGCTCGCCGCGACGCAGGGCTAGCAGGGCCTCAGCGGCGACATCTCCTTCGACGAAAAAGGCGACTTGAAGCAGGCCCTGCTGACGCTCTACACCTTCAGGACCGGCAGGCGGGCGCAGATCGCCGTCGTGCGCGCACGCTGAGCGTCGTGCTCGACCCGCGAGGAACGTTCAGTTCACCACCATCGCCAGGCCCCGCCCGCGCGGGTCCGAGACCGACACCAGGTCGCGCCCCGTGATGTGGATGGCCTGGATGTCCGTGTCGAAGGAGTTGGTCGTGACCTTGTAGCCGCGCGCCTGCAGCTGCAGAGCCAGGTCGGCCGGGATGGGCGAGAACGGTTCGCCTTCCATGATGTTGCCCTGGGGCAGCTGGTGGTGGAAGCGCCGGTTCGACACCGCCGCGGCCAGGGGCATCTGGTAGTCGTAGGTGTTGGCCAGCACCTGGTAGACCGCGTTGAAGATGCGCGAGCCGCCCGGCGTGCCGATGACCATCGTGGGCAGGCCGTCCTTCACCAGGATGGTGGGCGACATGGACGACAGGGGCCGCTTGCCCGGCGCCACGGCGTTGGCGTCGGAGCCGATCACGCCGAAGATGTTGGGCTGCCCCGGGATGGTGGCGAAGTCGTCCATCTCGCTGTTGAGCGCGAAGCCCGCGCCGCGCACGATCACGCCGCAGCCGTAGGCCAGGTTCAGCGTGTAGGTGTTGGACACCGCATTGCCCCACTTGTCGACCACCGAGTAGTGGGTGGTGTGCATCTTCGCCAGCCCCGGCTTCACCGAGGCCGTGGGCGTGATGTCGCGCGGATTAACCTCGGCCGCCCTGGCCTTGATGTAGGCCGGGTCCAGCAGGCGCGCGACCGGCACGTCGACGAAGCCCGGGTCACCCAGGTACTCCGCGCGATCGGCGAACACCCGCTTGAGCATCTCGGCGTTGAGGTGCATGTACTGCACGGTGTTGGGCTTCTCGCCGGTGAACAGCGTGTCGCGCAGCGCGGCCTTCATGCCCAGCAGCTGGCCCAGCGCGATGCCGCCGGAACTGGGCGGCGGCGCGGTGTAGACCGTCATGCCGTTCCATGCCACCGGCAGCGGGTCGCGCGACACGGCCTTGTAGTTGGCCAGGTCGGCCTTGGTGATGATGCCCTTGCCGCCGTCCTGCTTCATGGACGCGACGATCAGGTCCGCCGTGCGGCCCTGGTAGAACTCGTCGGGCCCGTTGGCGCCGATGCGACGCAGGGTCTCGGCCAGCTCGGGCTGGCGGAACAGCTGGCCTTCCCGCATCGATCCGAAGTACTCGCGCAGGTTCGCCGGATAGGGCGAGGCCGCGAAGTTCTGCAGCATGTAGTCGCGCCAGAAGACCTCGGCCTTCGATGCGATGTGCCCCTTGTCGGCCAGCTCCACGGCGGGCGCGACGACGTCCTTCCAGGCCAGCAGGCCGAAGCGCTGGTGCGCCTCCCACATGCCGCGCACGGTGCCGGGCACGCCGGCCGCCTGTGCGCCCCAGAGGCTGCTCAGCGGGTCCTGCTGGCCCTTGGCGTCCTTGAAGCGCGTGTACATGTCGCTGGTGGCGGCCGAGGGCGCCATCTCGCGGTAGTCGATGAAGTAGGGCTTGCCGTTGAAGAAGACGTTCATGAAGCCGCCGCCGCCGATGTTGCCCGCCTCCGGATAGGTCACGGCCAGCACGAAGGCCATGGCCACGGCGGCGTCCACCGCGTTGCCGCCCGCGAGCAGGATCTGCCTGGCGGCTTCGGCGCTGTACCTGTCGCTCGACGCGACGGCGCCGCCGTTGAGCTTGGCGCCGAGGCCGCCGTTGCCTTTGCCGTCACTGCCGCCGCCGCAGGCGGCCAGCGCCACGGCCGCGGCCGCCGATGCGATCAGACTGCGCCTGGAAATCAAGATATCACTGTGCACGCCATCTCCTCTTGTGTGGTCTCGTATGATTGGTTGGACTCGAAGTTGAACCCTTGCACCGGGTGCGGCACGGACTCTATGGACCCCCATTTCCTGCGTCCAATGAATCCTTTTCCTGACCGCCATTCCAATCCCTCATGGAATCGAGAAAACTCGAACACCTCGTCGAATTGGCTGCGACCGGCTCCTTCAGCCGCGCGGCCGAGAACCTGCATCTCACCCAACCGGCACTGAGCAAGAGCATCCAGTCGCTCGAAGACGAACTGGGCGTCGTGCTCATCGACCGCCAGGGCAAGCCGCTCGCGCTCACCGCGAAGGGCGAGCTGGTGGTCCAGCGGGCGCGCCGGCTGCTCAAGGACATGGATGCGCTGCAGCGCATCGCCACCGACGACGTCGGCCCCGAAGGGCTGCTGCGCATCGGCTTCGGCGCCGGGCCGGGCGCGGCCGTGGCGCGCCAGTTCGTCCAGCACGTGGTCGAGCACTTTCCGCAGCTGCGCCTGCTGGTGCGCCATGGCACGGGCGAGTCGCTCGTCAGCGCATTGAACGAACGGCAGCTGGACCTGGCCGTGGTGGATGCGCGCTCCTTCCCCAGCAGCCAGAGCCTGCAGGTGGAAGCGCTGGGCCATCTCCACGGCGGCGTGGTGTGCCGCACGGGGCATCCGCTGCAGCGGCTGGCGCAGGTCGGCCTGCGCGACATCCTGGCCTACCCCATCCTGAACACGGGCATCTCCGACGAGGCGGTGCGGTGGACGCAGGAGCGCTACGGGGTCGATGTGGACCTGAGGGAACACACGACCGTGGAGTCGGAGCAGCTCGATCTGCTGCTCGACGTCTGCGCCCGCAGCGACGCGCTGTTCCTGGGCGTGATGGAGGCGGCGCAGCAGCGCATCGCCGAGGGCGAACTGGCTTCGCTGACGGTCCATCCGCCCTCCGGCTTCCGGGTGCCGGTCGCGCTGGTGCATGTCGCCGGACGCGCCCCCTCTCGGCTCACGACCTGGGTGCGCGACTTCATGCGGGGCGCGCTCGGCCAGGCCGGGGCGCCGGACGACGCGGCCTGACGCTCAGCCGGCGACCGCGGCGTCGACGCCCTCTGCTTTCGCCGCGACACCGCCCCGCCGGCTGACGACGAACACCGCCACGCTCGAGGCCGTGACCAGCAGCATGGCGCCGACCAGCGACAGCGACAGCGGCCCGCCGCCCCACAGCGCGAGCATCAGCGTCGACAGGATCGGCGTGGCGTTCGAGAGCACGCCGACGACCCGGGTGTCGCCGCGGCGCAGCGCCAGGCTCCAGAGGTAGAAGGCGCCGCCGGTCGGGCCGATGCCCAGCGCGAGCATCAGCCCCCACTGCGACGCGCTCAGCGAGACGCCGGGCTCGAACACCGCGTGCCCCGCCAGCGCCAGCAGGCCGGACACCATGCAGGCCGGGCCGACGTCCACCGCGGAGGTGGCCTTGCTGCGGGCTTCCGCGATGGAGTAGCTCGCCCAAATGAAGGCCGCGGCCAGCGCGTAGCCGTAGCCCGTGTGCCAGCGCAGCGAAGCATCGACGCCGTCGCGGGTGGCGAGCACCACGCCGGCGAAGGCCGCCACGCCCGCGGCGATGTGGGTCCAGCCCACGCGCCGCCCCTGGCCCGCGAGCGGCGACATCAGCAGGATCAGCATCGGCCACGCGTAGTGCACGAGGTTGGCGTTGACCGCCGGCGCCGAGCGCAGGGCGACGATGTAGACCACGTGGTAGCCGAACTGGCCGTAGACGCCGACCGCCAGCGCGCGCCAGTCCAGCGACCAGTGCCGCATCCAGGGCAGCGACAGCGCGCCGCCGATGAACAGGCTCATGCCCGTCAGGTACAGGGGCGGCACCGCGGCCAGCGCCACGGTGAGCGTGGCCAGCGACGACCACATCAGGATGGCGGCGCCGGCCGCGAGCAGGGGCATCGGTCTACCCGGCCGCGGCCAGGTCCAGGTGCAGGGTCTGGACCTCGAGGAATTCCTCGATGCCGTAGAGCGATCCCTCGCGGCCCAGGCCCGACTCCTTGACGCCGCCGAAGGGCGCCACCGCGGTGGAGATCGCGCCGGTGTTCATGCCCACCATGCCGCACTCCAGCGCCTCGCTCACGCGGAACAGCCGGCTCACGTCGTTGGAGAACACATAGGCCGCCAGCCCGTAGGGCGAGTCGTTGGCCAGCCCGATCACCTCGGCTTCGGTCTCGAAGGGGAACAGCGCCGCCACCGGCCCGAAGGTCTCCTCGTGGGCCAGCACCATGCCGTGGTGCGCGCCGGTCAGCACGGTGGGTTCGAAGAACTGGGCGCCACGCGCGGCCGACTTCCCGCCCGCCGCGAGCCGCGCGCCCTTGGCCTGGGCGTCCTCGACATGGGCCTGCACCTTGCGCAGCGCGGCGGGGTTGATCAGCGGGCCGATGGTGGTGCCCTGCGCCGTGCCCGGGCCCACCTGCAGCTTACCGACCTCCTCCACCAGGCGTTCGGTGAAGCGGCCGTGGATGCCGGCCTGCACGTAGATCCGGTTGGCGCACACGCAGGTCTGGCCGCTGTTGCGGAACTTGCTCGCCATCACGCCGGCCACCGCGGTCTCCAGGTCCGCGTCGTCGAACACGATCACCGGCGCGTTGCCACCCAGCTCGAGGCTCACGCGCTTGACCGTGTCCGCGCATTGGCGCAGCAGCGTCTTGCCCACGGCCGTCGAGCCGGTGAAGGTCAGCTTGCGCACCACGGGATTGCGCGTGAGCTCGGCGCCGATGGCGACCGGCGCACCGGTCACGATGTTCAGCACGCCCGCAGGAAAGCCTGCGCGCTCGCCCAGTTCGGCCAGCGCCAGCGCCGAGTAGGGCGTGAGCTCCGAGGGCTTGACCACCACCGTGCAGCCCGCCGCCAGCGCGGGGGCCAGCTTGCGCGTGATCATCGCGTTGGGGAAGTTCCACGGCGTGATCGCGGCGCAGACGCCGACCGGCATCTTGCGCACGAAGATGCGGCGGTTCGCCTGCGGCGCGGGAATGGTCTCGCCGTAGGCGCGCACGCCCTCCCCCGCGAACCACTGCACGAAGGAGGCGCCGTACAGGATCTCGCCCTTCGCCTCGGCCAGGGGCTTGCCCTGCTCCAGCGTCATCAGCAGCGCCAGGTCGTCCGCATGCGCGAGCATGAGCGCGTGCCACTGGAGCAGCAGCACGGCGCGCTGCTGCGCGCTCAGCGCGCGCCAGGCCGGCAGCGCGGCCTGGGCCGCGTCGATGGCGTCGCGCGTGTCGCCGTCGTCGCACGCGGGCACCGTGCCCAGGGCCTGACGGTCGGCCGGGTTGACGACCTGCAGCGTCTCCCCGGAGCGCGCAGGCCGCCACTGGCCGCCGATGTACACCTGCTGGCGCCACAGCGCCATGTCCTTGAGTTGAAGCGCCATCTCGCGTCGGTCCTCAGGCGCCGGTCTCGGCCTGGTGCGCACGGGCCAGCGCGATCATGCTGTCGAAGGTGAAGTCCAGCTTCGGCGTGCCGGGCGGTGGCATCGTCGCGCCCCAGCCCTTGTTCGCGTGCCGGCGGTCGATCCATGCCGAGGCCAGGCCGAAGTCGTTGGCCGGCGCATGGTCGTGGAAGAGGCTCTGGGCGGTGTGGAGGATGTCCTTGCGCTGGAGGCCGAAGTCGCTCTCCAGCCGCTTGAGCATGTACTCGAAATTGCGCGGGCTCGGCTTGTAGGAGCCGATGTCCTGCGCGGTGTAGATCGCGTCGAACACCACCTGAAGGCGCGCGTTGCTGGCGCGGAAGGACAGCCGGTCGACGTTCGAGAGGATCACCAGCTTGTAGTGCTGCTTGAGGTAGGCCAGCGCCTCGACCGAATCGGCGAACTCGGGCCAGTCCGGCACCGAGGCGCCGAAGATGTTGGCCTCCTCGTCGCCGACCGCCACGCCCCACTCTTTGGCCAGGCGCTTGTACACCAGCGCCAGCAGCTGCGGGTAGAGCATCGCCGGCGTCTCCTCTTCCTGCGCGGATTCGTGCTGCGCGTAGTTCTCGAGGACCTGGTCGCGCGACTTGCCGTCGCCCGCCTTGGCGCGCAGCGGCGCCAGCGCGTTGTAGATGCCGGATTCCCAGTCGATCAGGGTGCCGTAGCAATCGAAGGTCAGTGCTTTGAAGTCGGAGAGTTTCATGGTGTGTCTCGTCAGGGTTGGTTTCAGGAAAAAACGTGGGTGATGGAAGCGCGCAGCCGCTCGACCAGGACGTCGACGTCGGCTTCGGTGTAGTTCAGCGACGGCGCGAAGCCCAGGATGTCGTCGCCGAAGGCGCGGAACACCAGGCCGTTGCGGAACGCGTGGTCGAGCACCCGCTGGCCCGCCTTGAGGGCCGGGTCCGGCTTGGCCTTGGTGGCCTTGTCGGCCACCAGTTCGACCGCGCCCAGCAGGCCGCGCACCCGCACCTCGCCCACGCAGGGCAAGGCCTCGAGTTCCTTCAGGCGGGCCTCGAAGTAGCGGCCCACGCGCTGGCCGTTGGCGAGCAGTCCGCCGTCGGTGTAGAGGTCGAGCACGGCGTTGGCTACCGCGGCGCTGACCGGATGGCCGGCGTAGGTCTGGCCATGGCCGAAGGCGGTGCCGTCGCGGCCGCCCTCCGCGATGGCCTGGTAGAGCTGCTCGGAGATCAGCGTGGCGCTCATCGGCGCATAGCCCGCGGTCAGGCCCTTGGCCAGCGTCAGGATGTCGGGCGTCACGCCTTCGGAGGCGCAGGCGAACATCGGCCCGGTCCGGCCGAAGCCGGTGATCACCTCGTCGACGATCAGCAGGATGCCGAGCTCGTCGCAGGTGCGGCGCATCGCGGCCAGGAAGCCGGGCGGCGGGATGACGACGCCGCCCGAACCCTGGATCGGCTCGCAGATGAAGGCCGCGACCTTGTCGGCGCCCAGGGCCGCGACCTTGTCGCGCAGCGCCTGCACCGTGCTGGCCAGCACCGCCTCCGGCGCCGGGCCGTCGGCATGGCGGTAGGGATAGGGCGAAGGAATGTGGTGCTGCTGCGGCTCGGGCACGTCGAAGAAACGATGGAACAGCGGCAGCGCGGTCAGGCCGCTGCCGACGGCCGAGCTGCCGTGGTAGCCGCGCTGCAGGCCGATGAAGTGCTTCTTCTCGGGCTGGCCGATGGCGTTGAAGTAGTAGCGCACCGTGCGGATCGCGGTGTCGACCGCATCGGAGCCGCCCTGGCCGAAGAGCACGCGGCTCAGGCCGGCCGGCGCCAGCGCCGTGAGGCGCCCGGCGAGGCGGATCGCGGGCTCGCTCGCGAAGTGGAAATAGCCGGTGGCATAAGGAAGCTTGCGCATCTGCTCGGTGGCCGCCTGCACGATGGATTCCTGACCGTAGCCCACGTTCACGCACCACAGCCCGGAGAAGGCATCCTGCACGCGGTGGCCGTCGGCATCGATCAGGTGGATGCGATCGGCCGCCTGCCAGATGGTGGCGCCGCGCTGCTCGTGCTGCCGCAGCGCGGCGACCGGATGCACCCAGTGGCGGCGATCGATCTCGGTGAGCTCGGCGAAAGGGTCTGACGGTGTCATGGGTGTCCTTGTGGATGAGGGTGGATCAGGAAACAGGGCGCCGGCGATCTCGGTCATGGGTGTTCTTCCTTCGTGACGTCGAGCAGGGGCAGGAACTTGCCGGGGTTCAGCAGGTTCCGGGGATCGAGGGCGCGCTTGAGGCGCCAGGCCAGCGCCAGCTCCACCGGCGACTTCACCGCCAGCAGCTCGTCGCGCTTGGCCACGCCGACGCCGTGCTCGGCCGAGATCGAGCCGTCCATGTCCATGGCCAGCGCGTCGACGACGCGGGTGATGGCCTGCCCCGCGCGGCCCAGGTAGTCGGCCGCCGTCTCGTCGGCCGGGCGCAGCGGATTGAAGTGGACGTTGCCGTCGCCGACATGCCCGTAGACCACCATGCGCGTGCGCGGCTCGCGCGCCAGCACCGCGGCCGAGGCCTGCGCGATGAAGGCGGGAATCTTCGACAGCGGCACCGAGATGTCGCAGCGCACGCTGCCGCCCGCGCGCGTCTGGGCATCGGAGATCTCCTCGCGGATGCGCCAGAAGTCCTGCGCATGGGCCTGGCTCGCGGCGACCGCGGCATCGCGCACGCGGCCGTCCTCCAGGCCGGCCTGCACCGCATCGAAGAGCGCGGCGTCGAGCTCCTCCTGCGACCGGCCCGAGGCGAGCTCCACCAGCACGTACCAGGCCGATGCCGTGGGCAGGGGCGCGCGCGCATCGCGCAGGTGCGCCAGCACCAGCACCAGCGCGGCCTGCGAGATCAGCTCGAAAGCGGACACGTCCTGGCCGACGCGCGCGCGCAGGTCCGAGAAGAAGCCGAGCGCGGCCTCCGGCGTGTCGAAGGCGAGGAAGGCGGTGCAGGTCGCGCGCGGCCGCGGCATCAGCTTGAGCACCGCCGCCGTGACGATGCCCAGCGTGCCCTCGGCGCCGATGAAGATCTGCTTGAGGTCGTAGCCGGTGTTGTCCTTGCGCAGGGCGCGCAGCCCGTTCCAGACCTGGCCGTCGGGCAGCACGACCTCGAGGCCGAGCACCAGGTCGCGCATGTTGCCGTAGCGCAGGACCGCCGTGCCCCCGGCGTTGGTGGAGATGTTGCCGCCGATCTGGCAGCTGCCCTCGGAACCGATGCGTAGCGGGAACAGCTTGCCGGCCTCGTCGGCCGCCATGCGCGCCTGGTGCAGGGTCACGCCCGCCTCGACCACCAGGGTGTCGTTCAGCGCATCGACCGAGCGGATGCGCTGCAGCCGCGACAGGCTGAGCACGATGCTGCGGCCGCTGGCATCGGGCACCGCGCCGCCGAGCAGCGAGGTGTTGCCGCCCTGGGGCACCACCGGCACCGCGTGCGCATGGCAGTAGGCCAGCACCCGGGCCACCTCGGCCGTGTCGGCCGGCCGCAGCACGGCCAGCGCCTTGCCGTGGAACACGGCGCGATAGTCGGTGGCGAAGGCGCGCGTCTCGTCGTCCGCGACCAGGCAGTTCGCGGCGCCGACGATGGCGGACAGGGGGGCGATGTGGGGCGATGGCATGGAGCGAATTTAGAAGTGATGGCCGCTGCGGCACATAGACGAAGCGTAGGAAACGTTGGCTCTTTCTTCCGTTGATTCGTAGAATTTCGCCATGCAACTCGACGAGGCCTTGCGCACATCCCCGCTGCGGGTCGGCACCGTGGTGGCCGGCGCTGACCACCTCGCCAAGGAGATTTCCTGGGTCCAGGTGGTCGACCACCCCGACATCGAAAGCTGGGTCGAACCCGGGCACCTGCTGCTGAGCACCGGCTACAACTGGCCCAAGGGCGGCGCGCAGGCCGCCGCGCTGGTCGAGAAGCTGGCGGCCAAGGGCGCCTGCGGCGTGGTGCTGGCGGTGCCCAATTTCGTCGCGCACTTCGCCGCGGAAACGGTCGCCGCCGCACAGCGGCTGCACCTGCCGCTGATCGAACTGCCCTGGGAAGTGCCCTTCAGTTCGATCACCCAGTACGTGCACCGCGAACTCGTGGACCGCCAGAGCCGCGCCCTGGCCAAGTCGGAGCAGATCCACCGCCAGCTGACCGAGGCCGCGGCCACGGGCGACAGCCTGCAGGACGTGGCGCGCGTGCTGGGCCAGGTGCTGGAACGCTCGGTGCAGATCCATTCCGCCGAGGGCGCGCTGCTGGCCGCGCACACCGTGGCGCAAGGCGGGCAGGCCTCGCCGCCCTTCGAACAGGGCGTGTTCCGTGCCCTGTCCGCGGGCGGCGGCATCCAGGCGATGGACAGGCAGACCCGCGCCCTGCGCTGGCATCCGCGCCCTTCCCGGCTGGCCACCGCGGCCCAGAGCGTGGTCGGCTGCGCGGTGCGCAACCGCAATGGCGGACTCGGCTATGTGCTGGTGGCCGAGGGCGTGCCGCCGCTCAACGAGATCGACCTGCGCGCGGTCGAGCACGCGGGCACGGTGGCCGCGCTGCAGATCGCGCACCAGCGCGAGCTGTCGGCCCACGAGGCGCGCCTGGGCTACGCCCTGGTGGCGGCGCTGCTCGAGGGACGCTTCGACGAGACGCCCAGCGCCATCGAACGCGCCCGCCTGCTGGGCTGGGACCCGGCACAGCCCTACCGCCTCGCCACCATCCTGCTCGACGAACCCAACCCGCTCTCGAGCGAAGGGCTCATGCGGCGCGAGCAGCTCGCGGGGCAGCTGACGCAGGCCCTGCGGCAGAAGAAGGTCGCGCCGCTCATCAGCCTGTCGGCCAACCAGATCAACGCGCTGGTGCCCGACACCGTCGATGTCGAATGGCTCTGGTCGTCCATCGCGCACGGTCGTTGCGCGATGGGCGTGAGCGAATTGCACCAGGGCATCGCGGGCATGCACAGCGCGGGGCGCGAGGTGGCCGACCTGATGCCGCACACCAAGCCCGGCCGCGTCCATTTCTCCGACGAGGCGATGTTCCCGCGCGTGCTGGCCGGCGACCCGGCCGCGCGCCGGCTGTTCATCGCGCGCGTGTTCGGCGTGCTGGAGGCCGACAAGCGCGGCCGCGCGCTGATCGACACCGCCATCGCGCTGACCGACGAGGGCTTCAACCTGCAGCGCACCGCCGACCGCCTCCATGTGCACATCAGCACTCTGCGCTACCGGCTGGGCCGCCTGGCCGAATTGACCCGGCTTGACCTGGACGCGGTGGAGGGGCGCTTCCGGCTGCAGCTGGTGGTGCGCCTGTACCTGGCCGAACAGCCCTGAGCCTCAGCCCGCGAGCAGCCGCTTGACCAGGTCGGGCGTGCTGCTCACGCTGTACTTGCGCAGCAGGCGCGTCTTGTAGATGTCCACGGTGCGGGGGCTGATGTCGAGTGCCCGCGCGACCTCCTTGCCGGTCTTGCCTTCGATCAGCAGGGCCGCGATGTCGCGCTCGCGCGGCGTCATCGAGCCGCGCAGCGCCGAGTTGACCTTGCGCCCGGTCGACAGGTCGGTGAAGGCCCACAGCGTGTCGTGGTGCGGGTCCTCGGGCGTGTAGGTGAAGCCGCTGACGTGCACCCAGAACAGCTCGCCGTCGAGCCTGCGCATGATCCGGTCGTCGGAGAAGGTGCGGTGCTTGGCCAGCACCGGCGCGATGCGCGCGCCGGTCTGCTCGAAATGCGTCTGCGTGGGATAGAGCCGCTCGAAGGACTTGCCGATCAGGTCCTCGACCTCGGCCCGAAAGATGGCGGCGAAGGCGCGGTTGCACGCCAGGATCAGGCGGTCGCGGCCCAGCGCCTGGCCCACGGGCGCGTCCTGGAAGGCTCGTTCGTAATCGATGACGGGGCCGGTGGCTTTGTTGCGCATGAATGAAAAGTCCTCCAAGGAGAAACACTTAGGTGCTCGACACCTATTGTCGTAGGAGTATACGACTCCTAGACCCCTACGTCATTAGGTGTTCAAGACGGGAATTTTCATGTCGATATTTGTTCTGCGGAATGCGAACCTGCTGGACCTCGGGCAGGGCGAATCGGTGGGGGGCACGGACGTCGTCGTCGTCGACGGCCATGTGGCGGAGGTCGGCCCCGGCCTGGCCGAGCCGCGCGGCACCGATGCGGTGTACGACCTCCAGGGCCTCACGCTGATGCCGGGCCTGATCGATTGCCACGTGCACGTCACGGCGTCGTCGGTCAATCTCGGCCTGGCGGCCCGGCTGCCCAATGCGCTGGGGGTGATCCGCTCCCTGCCGATCCTCAAGGGCATGCTGATGCGCGGCTTCACCAGCGTGCGCGACGCGGGCGGCGGCGACTGGGCGCTGGGCCAGGCCGCGCGGGACGGCCTGATCGAATCGCCGCGCCTCTTCACGTCCGGCAAGGCGCTCTCCCAGACCGGCGGCCACGGCGACTTCCGGGCGCGCAGCGACCAGCTCGAATCGTGCGCCTGCGCATTCCGGATCGGCAACATCGGCCGCGTGGTGGACGGCGTCGACGAGGTGCGGCGCGCGGCGCGCGAGGAGCTGACCCAGGGCGCCACCCAGATCAAGGTGATGGCCAGCGGCGGCGTCACCTCGCCCAACGACCCGATCGGCAACACCGGCTACTCGATGGACGAGCTGCGCGCCATCGTCGACGAGGCGGCCGCCTGGCAGACCTACGTCATGGCGCACGCCTACACGCCGCGCGCCATCCGGCGCGCGGTGGAAGCGGGCGTCAGGACCATCGAGCACGGCAACCTGGTGGACGAGGCCACCGCGCGGCTGATCAAGGACGCCGGGGTGTTCGTGGTGCCCACCCTGATCACCTTCGACATGCTCTCGCTCGAGGGCGCCTCGCTCGGGCTGCCGCCGGAGTCGATCGCCAAGGTCGACGACGTGCGGCTGGCGGGCCGCGAGGCGGTCGCCCTGCTCCACCGCGCCGGCGTGAAGATGGGCTACGGCAGCGACCTGCTGGGCGAGTCGCACCGGCACCAGAGCGAGGAGCTGCGCGTGCGCGCCGAGATCATCGGCAACCTGGAGGCGCTGCGCAGCGCGACGACCGTGGCGGCCGAGATCGTCCAGCACGCGGGCCGGCTCGGCACTGTCCGGCCCGGCGCGATCGCGGACCTGCTGGTGGTGCGGGGCGATCCGCTGCGCGACATCGGCGTGCTGACCGGCCAGGGCGAAGGCCTGGCCGCGATCCTGAAGGACGGCAGGTTCGTGAAGAACGAACTGCATGCGCGCACCAGCACCGCGCTGGCGAACTGAGATGGACGCGCTGCTCCAGATCCGCGACGTGCGCGCCACCTTCGGCGGCCTGCACGCACTCGACGGGGCGACCTTCGACGTCGCCCGCGGCAAGACCACCGGCCTGATCGGCCCCAACGGGGCGGGCAAGACCACCCTTTTTAACGCCATCACCGGGCTGCTGCCCCAGGCCTCGGGGCGCATCGCGTTCAAGGGCCACGACATCTCGGGACTGCGGCCCGAGGGCATCTCGCGCGCCGGCCTGGTGCGGACCTTCCAGCTGGCCCGCGGCTGCCCGCGCATGACGGTGTTCGAGCACCTGATGCTGTACGGGCCGCACCAGCCGGGCGAAGGCTTCATCGCCGGCCTGCTGGGCGGGCCCGCCGTGCGCGCGCGCGAGGAAGCCCTGCGCGAGAAGGCCTGGGCGATGGCGTGCAGGCTGCGCCTCGACCATGTGCTGGACAACCTGGTGCCCGCGCTGTCGGGCGGCCAGAAGAAGCTGCTCGAGATCGGCCGCGCGCTGCTGGCCGAGCCCGAGATGATCCTGCTGGACGAACCGATGGCGGGCGTGAACCCCACGCTGGTGGGCGAGATCGCCGACCAGCTCGAGGCGGTCAAGGCCGAGGGCATCACGGTCCTGCTGATCGAGCACGAGATGGCGCTCATCCGGCGCCTGTGCGAGGAGGTGGTCGTGATGGCCGAGGGCAGGTACCTGACCCATGGCAGCTTCGAACAGGTCACCTCCGACCGCCGCGTCCAGTCCTCTTACCTCGGAAGGAGCCGCGCATGACGGCCTTGAACATACGCGCGCTGCGCGGCGGCTACGGCAGCGCGGACGAGATCGTCAAGGGCATCGACCTCGATCTGCGGGCCAGGGACCTGGCCGTGATCATCGGCCCCAACGGCGCGGGCAAGTCGACCTTCCTCAAGCTCGTGGCGGGGCTGCTGAAGCCCAAGGCGGGACAGGTGGACATCGACGGCCGCCTGCTGCTGCCGGGCAACGCCCAGGACGCCTGCGAACGCGGCCTGAGCTTCGTGCCGCAGGAACGCAACGTGTTCCAGAGCCTGACGGTGCGCGAGAACCTCGAGATGGGCGGCTACCTGGTGCGCGCGGAATGCAAGGCCCGGGTCGAGGCACAGCTGGAGCGCTTCCCCCTGCTCAAGCCGCGGCTCAAGCACAAGGCCGGCAACCTGTCGGGCGGCCAGCGGCAGGTGCTCGCGATGGCGATCGCCCTGATGACCCAGCCCCAGGTGCTGCTGCTGGACGAGCCGACCGCGGGGCTCTCGCCAGCCGCCGCCGACGAGGTCTTCGACCTGATCCGCGATCTCGCGGGCCAGGGCCTCGCGATCCTGATGGTCGAGCAGAACGCCCTGCTCGCGCTCGAGTACGGCACGCGCGGCCTGGTGCTCGTGGCCGGGCGAAAGCTGCGCGACGCGAGCGCCCCGGAGCTGCTGGCGGACGACGAGGTCCGCCACCTGTTCCTCGGCGGCGCACAGATTCACTGATTTCAACCTCCTTGGAGCATGGCCATGACCAGCAGAAGAACCTTCCTCACGACGGGCGCCGCCCTCGCCCTCGCGGCTCAGCACCCGCTGCTGCGGGCGCAGGGCAAGGAGCCGATCCGCATCGGCATCCTGATTCCCCTGACGGGCGCCACCAGCCAGTTCGGCGCGACGATGAGCCGCGCGGCGCAGATCGCGGCCGAGGAGATCAACGCGGCCGGCGGCATCCACGGGCGGCGGGTGGAGGTCGTCATCGAGGACGACCAGAGCAACCCCGAGGCCGCGGTGCGCGCGGCCCGCAAGCTGATCGACGTGGACCGCGTGGTCGCCATCGGCGGCTCCTACGCGTCCTCGGTCACCTCGGCGATCGCGCCGCTGTGCTGGGAGAGCAGGACCGTGCTGGCCACCTCCTCGGGCGCGGACAGCATCACGAAGCTGCCGCACCAGGGCTACATCTTCCGCACCTCGCCCACGGTGACGCTGCAGGGCACGCGGGTGGGCGACTTCGGCATCGAGCTCGGCTGCAAAAAGATGTTCTTCATGGGGCCGCAGACGCCCTTCGCGCAGTCGTACATCGACATCCTCTCCGGCATCTTCAGCCGCGCGGGCGGCACCGGCGCGGGTCTGATCTACGAGGACAAGAAGTCGAGCTACCGGTCGGAGGTCGACCAGGCGCTGCGCACCAGGCCCGACGTGATCGTGCTCGGCGGCTATGTGCCCGACACCTCGGTGGTGCTCAAGGACCTCTACCGGGCCGGCTACGACGGCAAGCGCATCGGCTTCTCCTTCGGCATCAACCAGAAGCTGGTCGAGGCCGTGCCCGCCGAGGTGGGCGAAGGCGCCTACTCGCTGGTGCCCTCGGCCTCGGTCAACGCCGCGGCGTACAAGCGGCTCATCGCGAAGATGAAGGTCGACGCGCTCGACAGCTACTCCTGCCAGGTCTACGACCACGTCAACCTCGTGGCGCTCGCGCTGGCCGACGCGCCGGCGGCGGCGGCCAATGGCACCACCGTGCGCGACCACCTGCGCGGCATCTCGCAGGGGGCGCAGGGCAAGGTGGTCGACGGCGTCGCGGACGCGCTGAAGCTGCTGGGCGCGGGCAGCCCGATCAACTTCGACGGCGCCAGCGGCCCGCTCGAGTTCGCCGACAACGGCGACGTGAAGGGCGTGTTCTTCCGCTACGAGCAGATCCAGAAGGGCAAGCTCGCCGTGACCAAGGTCGCCTGAGCCCGAGCGAAGGACCCACATGTTCTCCGACATCGTCCAACACCTGGTCAACGGCCTCGTCATGGGAGCGGTCGTGGCCCTGCCCGCGCTGGGCCTGACCCTCATCTTCAGCGTGCTCGGCTTCATCAACTTCAGCATCGCGGCGCAGATGACCGTGGGCGCCTATGCGGGCTGGCTGGTCAACAGCCAGCTGCACTGGCCGCTGGTCCCGGTGCTGGCGGTGGCCTTCGCCATCGCGGGCGGGATCGGCATGCTCGGCGACCGGCTGGCCCTGGTGCCGATGCGGCGCAGGGTCTCGGCGCACACGCCGCTGATGGTCGCCATCGTTTCGATCGCGCTCAACCTGGCGCTGGAGAACGCGCTGCGCTTCGGCTTCGGCAGCGACCTCAACAGCTTCGACCTGCCGATCGCGCGCGACGTGCAGTTCGCCGGCATCCGGGTCGGCCCGCAGCAGGTGCACAACCTGGGCATCGCCCTGGCCATCGCGGTGCTGCTGGCGGCCTTCTTCACCGTCACCCGCGTGGGCAAGGCCATGCGCGCCGTCGCCGACAACCCCGACCTGGCGCGGCTCAAGGGCATCGATCCGGCCCGGCTGTCGAACCTGGCCACCTTCATCGGCATGGGGCTGGCCGGCATCGGCGGCGCCTTGCTGGCCATCGACACGAGCGTCGATCCCTCGACCGGTTCGCGCCTGCTGCTGATCATCTTCTCGGCCAGCGTGCTGGGCGGCCTGACCAGCCTCAGCGGCGCCGTGCTGGGCGCGCTGCTGATCGGCGTGGTGAGCGAGATGGCGCTGCTGGTCATTTCGCCCGTCTACCAATCGGCGACCGCCTTCGTCGCCATCCTGCTGGTCCTGCTGGTCCGCCCGAGCGGCCTGTTCGCCGGCGCTTCCGGAGTACGCAAGTGACGTCCTATCTCCTGTTCATGGCCACGCTGGCCGGCATCTACGCACTGCTCTCCCTCGGCCTGGTGACGATCTGGGGCCAGGGCGGCATGGTCAACCTCGGCCTCGTCGGCTTCTATGCGGTGGGTGCGTACACCTCGGCGCTGCTGTCGGCCGCCGGGGTGCCGATCGGCGTCTCGCTGGCCTGCGCGGCGCTGGCGGCGGGCGCGGTCGGCGTGGTGCTGTCCTACCTCACGCGGCCCCTGCGCGGCGACTACCTGGCGATCGTCTCGCTGGGTTTTGCCGAAGTCATCCGGCTGATCGCGACCAACGAGAAATGGCTCACCGGCGGCAGCGACGGGCTGTCGGGCATCCGCTCGCCGCTCAAGCTCGAACTGGGCGCGGCGCATCCCTGGTTCTACCTGCTGCTGGTGTGGGCGATCGTGGGGCTCACCGCCTTCGGCCTCACGCGCCTGTTCAGGTCGCCCTACGGACGGGCGCTGCGCGCGGTACGCGACGACGAGCAGGTGGCGGCCGTGGCCGGGAAACCGGTGCTGCAGCTCAAGCTCAAGACCTTCTTCGTGGGCGCCGCGCTATCGGGCATTGCGGGCGGCCTCTACGCGCACCTGACCAGCTACATCGCGCCCGACGGCTTCGTGCCGCTGCTGACCATCTACATCTTCCTGGCCGCCACGGCCGGTGGCTACACGCGGGTGGTCGGCGCGATCGCAGGCTCGCTGGCCGTGGTCGCGCTGCTGGAAGGCACGCGCTTCGCCGCGGCGGTGGTGCCCGGGCTCAGCGCGGTGCAGGTCGCCTCGCTGCGGGAGTTCGTGATCGCGGTCGCGCTGATCGCCATCATGCAGCTCAAGCCCGAAGGCCTGTTCCGCAGCGTCAACCAGAAGGCCTCACCGGACCGCCGGCCATCGCACGGCGCGCATGCGGCGGCGCCCGATCCGGCACGGGGCTCCGCGAATGTGCTGGCCGAAGCGCTGGCGAATCGCACATGACGGCCCCGGGCGGCTGGTCCGATGTCGCGCAGCGGCTGGCGCTGCGGGTGGACTTCGATCTGCTGACCGTGCTCGAGGTGGACTGGGAGGCGCAGCTCGTGCGGCGCAGCCACTCGAGCGACGAGGCAAACTACCCGAGCGGCGGCGTGAAGCGCCTGATGGGCAGTCCGTGGGCCGAGCACGTGATCCTCGGCGGCCAGCCCTTCCGCTCGCAGACCCGCGCCGAGTTCCGGTCGGCGTTCGCGGACTTCGAGACGCTGGAGGCGCTGGGCCTCTTCTACGCACTCAACGTGCCCTGCATGGCGGAGGGGCGCACCGTCCGCACGATCAACCTGCTGCGGGGCCACAGCGCCTTCCCAGTGTCCGCGGTGAGCGCGGTACGGCAGGCGCAAGGCCCCGGCGGATGACGGCGGCGGTGCGGGCGCTCAGTGCTGCCGCCGCCCCGTCGCATGCAGCACGAAGGCCAGCAGCGCCAGCCCGCCGCCCAGCACGCAGGCGCCGCTCCAGCCGCCGTGGCGCCAGGCCAGCCCGATGAGCCAGGAGCCGGAAGCGCCGCCCACGAACATGCCGCTCATGAACAGCGTGTTGAGGCGGCTGCGCGCCTCCGGCCGCAGCGCATAGACCACGTGCTGGTTCGAGATCAGCACCGACTGCACGCCGAGGTCCACCAGCACGATGCCGACCACCAGGCCCGCCAGGCTGCCCCACAGCCCCAGCACCGCGAAGGACAGGATGACCACCAGGCACCCGAGCCCGATCACCGTGTACGGCCCGCGCCGGTCGGCGATGCGCCCGGCCAGCGGCGCCATCAGGATGCCGACCGCTCCCACGATGCCCATCATCCCGGCCGCCTCGGCGCCCAGCCCGAAGGCCGCATGCAGGCGCAGCGCCAGGATGGTCCACAGGCCGATGAAGGCCGCGAACAGCGCCGCCTGGATGACGGTGGCGCGGCGCAGCCGGGGCTCTTCGCGCCACAGCGCCAGCAGCGAGTGCATCAGCTGCCGGTACCCCTGGCCGGTGCTGGGCCGGCTGTGCGGCAGGCGCCAGAGCAGCAGCAGCCAGACCAGCACCGACGACACCGCGCCCATCCAGAAGGTGGCACGCCAGCCCCAGTGCTCGCCGACGAAACCGCCGACCGCGCGGCCCAGCAGGATGCCGCAGAGCACGCCGCTCATCACCTGGCCCACCACCTGCCCGCGGCGGCTGGGCACCGCCAGCTCCGCGGCGAAGGGCACGATCTGCTGCACCACCGACCCGGCCACGCCCACCACCGCCGACGCGATGACCAGGGCCAGCGCATCGGGCGCCAGCGCCAGGCCGAACAGCGCCAGGCACAGCGCCGCGCCCTGGCACAGGATCAGCTTGCGCCGATCGATCCTGTCGCCCAGCGGCACCAGCAGGAACAGGCCGCAGGCGAAGCCCAGTTGCGTGGCCGTCGGCGACAGGTTCACCAGGTCGAGCGCCTCGGGGAAGGCCCGTTGCAACAGTTCCAGGATGGGCTGGTTGTAGTAGATGTTGGCCACGAACACGCCGCAGGCGATCGCCATGGCGAGCAGCAGGGAGGTGTCGAGCGGGCGCGAGGTGTCGTCGCAGCCTTCGCAGGCGGCAGGCACCGTCGACGGGCTGCCGGGCAGTTTGTTTTGCATGGCGGTCTTCAGGGGAATACTCAGGGCCCACGATGCTGCCCGGCCCGGCCGCGCAAGTCCTTGGCCTAGAATTTCAGACGTCTGAAATCACGCCACCGGCCGCTCGCCGCGCCGCCATGCCGCCCCCCTCCTCGCCCCCCTCGCCCGACATCCGCGACGACGACATCGTCGCCTTCGGGCGCTACCAGCTGCTGCCCGGCCTGCGCCTGCTGCTGCGCGACGGCGTTCGGCTGGACGTGGGCGAGCGCGCCGTGGCCGTGCTGAGCGCCCTGGTGGCCAGCCCGGGCGAGGCGGTCGGCAAGGACGCGCTGCTGTCTGGCGTCTGGCCACAGGAGGTGGTCGAGGAAAACAACCTGCAGGTCCAGGTCTCGGCGCTGCGCAAGGCGCTGGGCACGGACCGCGGGCTGATCGCCACGGAGTTCGGCCGGGGCTACCGCTTCACCGGCACGGTGCACACCCCGGCAGCCGCCGCCGCGGCCCGCGGGCCGCAGCCGGCGCCATCGGGCCTGCCGCGCCCGCGTTCGCTGCTGGTCGGGCGCACCGAGGAGCTGCGCGCCCTGCAGCGCATCCTGGCCACGCGTTCGCTCTGCACGCTGACCGGGCCCGCCGGCATCGGCAAGACGCGCCTGGCCATCGAGCTGGCGTCGGCCGCCAGCGCCTATTTCCCGGACGGCATTCATTTCCTTGACCTGTCGCAGACCCAGGGCGCGGCCGCCGTCGCGCCCGGTCTTGCGGCCGCACTGGCCGGGCGCTACGCCAACGGCATGCCGGCCGCGCCCGATGCGGCGCGCGCGCTGCTGGTGGTGGACAACTGCGAGCAGCTGGCGGCCGCTTGCGCCGCCGAACTGGAGCGGCTGCTGCAGCACGACCCGCTGCTGAGCGTGCTGCTGACCAGCCAGGCCCCGCTGGGCATGGACGACGAGCAGGTCTACCGGCTGGGCCCGCTCGCCCTTCCGCGCCCGGGCGTCGCGGCCGACGAGGCGGCCCGCAGCAGTGCCGTCGAGCTGTTCGTGCGGCGCGTGAAGTCGGCCGACTACGGTTTCGCGCTGACGCCCGACAACGTCCGCGAGGTGGTGGCGCTGTGCCGGGCCCTGGACGGCGTCCCGCTGGCGCTGGAGATCGCCGCCGCGCGCGTGCCCTCGCTGGGGCTGGACACGGTCACGCAGGACCTGTCGCGCGCCTGCGGCCTGCTCGAGGCCCGCCCGCGCGGCAGCAGCGAGCGCCACCCCTCGCTGGGCCATGCGCTGCAGTGGAGCTACCAGTTGCTGCAGCCCGGCGAGCAGCAGGTGTTCCAGGAACTGGCCGTGTTCCCCGGCGACTTCGACGGGGCCGCGGCGGAGGCCGTCCTGAGTCCGCAGGCCCGCCAGGCCGCCCGCACGCTCGACACCCTCGCCAGCCTGGTCGACAAGTCGCTGCTGGCGCCGCAGGCCGGCACCCAGCCGCTGCGCTACCGCTACCTGGGCATGCTGCGCGCCTATGCGCTGCAGCAACTCGGCGCGCGCATCGAGACCCTGGCAGGGCGCCATGCCGACTTCGTCGCGCAGCGGGCGGCGCAGGCGCGGCAGGACTGGATGTCGCTGTCCACCCGCCAGTGGCGCCGGCAATACGGCCACCACATCGACGACATCCGCGCGGCGCTCGACCACTGCCAGCGCCGGCAGGACCAGCGCGCGACCGGCCTTCGCATCCTCGCGGACGCCACGCCCTTCTGGATCCAGCTGTCGCTGCACGACGAATGCCGCCAGCGCATGTCCGCGGCGCTGGCCGCGCCCCAGGCCCCTGCCTTCGCGCCCGCGCAGGCGATGGTGCTGCATGCGGCATTGGGCACCTCCTCGACCTGGTCGCGCGGCCCGGGGCCCGAGAACGGCCTGGCCTGGACGCGCGCCAGCGAATTCGCCGCCGCGCTGGGCGACCGCGAGATGCAGCTGCAATCGGCCTACGGCCTGTGGCTGCACCACATGCGCGGAGGCCGCTACGTGCAGTCGCTGCACCACGCACGGCACATGGTGGCGCTGGCCGAGGACACCGAGGACCCGGCCGCCCTGCTGACCGCGCGACGCCTGGTCGGCACCTGTCAGCATTTCCTGGGCGACCAGCAGCAGGCGCTTCCGGCGCTCGAAGCCATGCTCGAGCGCTACGTGCGCGACGACCACCGCGGCTCGCCCTTTCGCTTCGGGCTGGACCAGCGGGTCGTCGGCTGGGCCTTCCTGTCGCGCACGCTGTGGCTGGCCGGCCAGCCCGCCCAGGCCCGGCGCGCCGCGCAACTGGCGGTCGACGAAGCGACGGAACTGGACCATGCCTGCTCGCTGTGCTGCGCGCTGATCGAAGGCAGCTGCGCCGTGGCCGCCCTGGCCGGCGATGTCGCGCATGTGCTGCAGCTGGTGCCGCAGATCGAACAGGTCGCCGCCGAACATGGGCTGGAATTCTGGCGGCGCTATGCCGCGGCCTTCGGCCTGTGGGCGCGCATGGTGCAGGCGCCGCAGACGGTCTCGCCGCAGCAGTTGGGCGCGGCCCTCGCGCAGTTCGAGCGCAACGGCTTCGATCCGGCCTACTCGGTGCTCTTCGCGCTGCTGGCCCAGGCGCTGCTCGCGCGCGGCGCGGCGCAGGAGGCCGATGCGCTGCTGACGGAACGCCTCGACCGGCTGGGCCCAGCATTGCAGCTGTGGAGCGCGCCGGAGCTGCTGCGGCTGCAGCACCTGGCACGGGCCCAGTCTGCGCCCGATCCGGAAAGCCACGATGGCACGCCGCCCCCGTTGGCCGTCGCGCTGGCCCTGGCACGCCGCCAGGGCGCCAGCGCCTGGGAAGCGCGCATCGCCGCGACCCTCGCGCACGACCCCGCGCCGCCGGCATCGGGGTGACGCTGGCCGCCTTCCCTCGCATGGCGTTTTCGTGCACGTTGTGGCCGTCTCGTGGAATCGCGAATAAAAACGCGACACGACACTGCAACTCCTACTTTTCCACAGTTCAGGAGACAGCATGCCGATCATCGTTTGTGAGAACCGCGCCGGCCTCGAGGCCGGATTGAAAGCAGAGATCGCCAGCAAGGTGACCCGCGCGATCGAGGAGATCATCCGGTCCCCGCTGGACCTGATCAGCGTCGTCTTCCACGACCTGGCACCCGAGAGCACCTACCGCTCCGGCAAGCCGACCGCCGACACGCTGATCTTCTGCCATCTGCGCGACGGCCGAAGCGACGGGGCGATCCTTTCACTGCTCAAGGAAGTGAGCGCGATCTGGAGTGCCTGCACCGGCGACGCCGAAGACAACATCGAAGTCGCCGCGGCGCTCTACCCCGCGCGGCATGTGGTCCGGGGGGGCGAGCGCCTGCCTGAAGCACCCCGCGTCTGAGATGGCGTCGATGAAGCAGCAGCGCAAGGTGATCATCACCTGCGCGGTGACGGGCGCGGTGCACACCCCCACGATGTCGCCGCATCTGCCGATCACCGCCGCCGAGATCGCAACGGCGGCGGTGGGTGCCGCCGAAGCCGGCGCGGCGATCGTGCACCTGCACGCGAGGAACCCGGACACCGGCCAGCCGGACCAGACGCCCGAACGATTCGGCCCCATCCTGTCGGCGATCCGCGCGCGGTCGAACTGCGTCCTCAACCTGACGACGGGCGGCGCACCGACGATGACGCTCGAGGAACGGCTGGCCCCCGTGGTCGCCTTCCGTCCGGAGCTGGCCTCGTTGAACATGGGCTCGATCAACTTCGGCCTCTACCCGATGCTCGACCGGATCAAAACCTTCAAGCACGACTGGGAACGACTCTACCTCGAAGGCTCGAGGGACCGCGTCTTCAGGAACACCTTCGCGGACATCGAGTACGTGCTGCGCACCGGCGGCGAGCGCGGCACACGCTTCGAGTTCGAGTGCTACGACGTCGGGCATCTCTACACGCTGGCCCACTTCCTGGAGCGCGGCCTGGTCCAGGGCCCGCTCTTCGTGCAGACGGTGTTCGGCATCCTCGGCGGCATCGGCGCGCATCCCGACGACGTGCTGACGATGAAGCGCACGGCCGATCGCCTGTTCGGCACGGCCTACCACTGGTCGGTGCTCGGCGCGGGCCGCCACCAGCTGCCCATCGCGGCCATCGCCGCGGCGACGGGCGGCAACGTCCGCGTGGGGCTGGAGGACTCGCTCTGGCTGCGGCGCGGGCAACTGGCCACCAGCAACGCGCAACAGGTCGCGGCCGCGAGGCGGCTGATCGAGAACCTCGGCCTCGAGATCGCCACGCCCGACGAGGCCAGGGAGATGCTCGGCCTGAAGGGCGAGCAGCGCGTCGATTTCTGAGCGACCCGCGTTCGCTTCCCAAGACAACGGCCCCGACCGAGGGCCGTCCCCCCATCCAGAGACAAACATGAACACCCATACGCCACAGGCCTCCGAACTCTCCGCGCTTCGAAGAGCGCTCATCGTCCTCGGCGCGGGGATCGGTGTGATGCTGGGATGCGGCCCCATCCTGTTCTATTCCTTCGGGGTGATGGTGCGGCCCATCGCGGAGGCCACCGGCTGGGACCGGACCTCCATCGCCTCCGCGGGCGGCATGGCGGCCATCGTCTTCGGCCTGATGTCTCCGGCGATCGGCGCCCTGCTCGACCGCCTCAAGCCACGGCGGATGGCGCTCATCGGCATTCCATGCTTCGGCATCGGGCTCGCGCTGGTGGGATGGCTCCCGCAGAGCGCCCCGGCCTTCGTCGCGACCATGGTCCTCGCGGCCTTCCTCAGCACGCTGCAATTGCCCCATGCCTACAACTACGTCATCGTGGGCACCTTCACCAAGGGCCGCGGGCTCGCGCTGGGGATCGCGCTGTCCTTCGCGGGCATCGGCATCGCGCTGGCGGCGCCCTACTCGGCCTACCTGATCCGCACCTTCGACTGGCGCACGGCCTACATGTTGATGGGCCTGACCGTGGTGGCCATCGGCCTGCCGAACGCCCTCTGGCTGGTGCGGGACCCACCGGCACGCGATGCCGTCGCGGCCACCGAGGGCGTCGGCCATTCGCTGCGCCAGGCGATGCAGGACCGGCAGTTCTGGCTGCTGCTGGCTTCCTTCACCTTGATCGCGGCCTCGGTCGGCGCCGCGACGGTGCACCTCCCGGTCGTGCTCGGGGACCGGGGGATCAGCGGCAAGATGGCGGCGACCATCCTGAGCCTGGTCGGCATCTCGACCATCGTGGCACGCGTCGGCTTCGGCTTCCTGCTCGATCGCTTCAACGCCGCGCGTGTGACCGCGCTGGTCTTTCTCGGGCCGGCGATCGGCCTGTCCCTGTTGACGCTCGACGGCCCGCCCCTGCTCGCCATGGCGGGCGCCATCCTGATCGGCATCGGGCTGGGCGTCGAAGTCGACGCGGTCTCGTTCCTGGGCGTCCGCGCATTCGGCTTGCGGCACTTCGGCAAGATCTTCGGCATGCTCTTTTTGGCCATCTGCGTGGGCACCGGCATGGGTCCGGTGCTCATCGCCTTCCTGGCCCGGCAGTTCGGCTATGTGCCTGCGCTGTGGGCGGCCTCGGGCGCATCCTTCGTGGCGGCCCTGCTGATCCTGAAGCTGGGGGCCGCACCCCGCGCGTCTGCCGATCGACCGAAGGGGCAGCAGGCGCGTCCGGCGACGTGAACCTTTCACCACCGGCGAGGCGCGCTAACCCGGCGACCGCCGGCGGTAGCTGGAGGGCGTCTCGCCCGTCGCCTTCTTGAACGCCGTGCTGAAATGCTGCGCGTGGCTGAAGCCGCAATCCAGTGCGATCTCGGTGGCACTGGCCTGCGCGCGCGACAGCAGTTCCTTGCTTTCTCGATGCGCAGCTTCTGGATGAAGCGCAGCGGGGTCGAGCCGGTGCTCTGCTGGAAAGCACGCAGGAAATGCCTGGGGCTGACGCCCGCCACTTCGGCCAACGCCTGGACGGTGAAGGGCCGTGAAAGGTCCGCGTTCACGAAGTCGACGACCCGGTTCAGGCTTGCCATGGCCAACCCGCCCCGGTCGGTCCGTTCGACGTTGCCGTCGCCGCCGATACGCGCCAGGACGGCCAGCGCCTGCATGGCCCAGCCATCCGCGAACAGCCCGTAGAGGCCGTCCGCCACATTCGCCTCCCTGAAAAGCAGCGGCAGGCTGCTCTGGAGATGGGCACTCCGGAACGCGATCAGCGGTCGGTCCAGGCGAAGCCGGGTCGACTCGGCCACGGCCTGCACATCCAGGAAGACGACCGTGTAGTCGCAATGGCGCGCCACCTCGAATTCGCCTTCGACCAGCATCGATGCCGGAAAGAGCGCGAAATTGGCCCCCTCGTCGACGCGCGCGCGGACCGGCGCGCCATCCAGTCGCAGGTTCAGGCTGCTGACGCCGCGCCGGAACCAGAACAGCGCCGCGCGCTGCTGGCGAAACCGCCAGGCGATCGGACCGGCCGACCTGCGCCGAAGAATCTCGACGTGGGTCATCGAGGAATCGATGTTGAAGCCGGACACGAGTTCACCGCCGACCTCCCGGCAGCTCGTCTCATGGCGCGCTTCGATATCCGTATTCATCTTCATCACTCCGGCCCGGCGAGACCCTGCTGCACCGCTAGAGCAGGCTCTCGCTGACGAAGGGGAACAGCAGGAACAGCTGCAGCCTCGTCTGGATGTCGACGTCCGGCTCGCTGTCGTAGACCTTCTGCACGCCGTTCTCGTTGCCCACCCATTGCAGGCGATCGCCCGGTTGCGCCAGCCGCAGCCGGTAGCTCCCGTTCTCACGCAGCCGGTCGGCCAGGCTCAGCACGTTCTCGGCCAGTTCGGGCGAGTGGACCAGCATTCCGAGTTCCGTGTTGACGCGCGACGAGCGCAGGTCCATGTTCATCGACCCCACGAAGGTGGTCTGTCGATCGATCACGATGAGCTTGGAATGCGACCGCCCGATCGACGTGTGCAGGGCGGCGCTGATCAGCGAATCGTTGCGGAGCTGCCTGGAGTCGATCTCGTACAGATCGACGCCCATCTTCAGCATCGCCACGCGGTAGCGGCCATAGGCCGCACTGGCGAAGGGCTCGTCGTTGGACGCCAGCGAATTGGTGATGACCTCGACGCGGACGTCGTTGTCGAGCGCGGCCTGCATGCCATCCAGTCCGGGCTTTCCCGGAATGAAATACGGCGAGCCCAGCACCACCTCCGCTTTCGCCTCGGCGATGGCCCGGCCCACCCGCGCCGTCACGGTGGACTTGTCGTCGCCCATTTCACTGCGGCCCCCCACCTTCTCCGGGTCGTCGGCGAACACATCGATCCGCCCCTGCAGGAGCTTCAACGGCGGATGCAGCAGGTCGGCGCTCAAGGGCGCATAGCCCAGGATGTCCTGCTTGTCGCCGGGCGGCGCCGGGTAGGCGGTGACCGCGTCCAGAGTCATGCGCTCGAATTCTTCGCGCAGCGACGAAGGCTCGCGCCGCGTCGTCACCACCGCGTTCAACGGATAGATCCGGGGACTGTTCCAGTAGTTGTCGAAGATGGCGGCCATCCGCGGGACCGCATCGCCCGCGACCAGCAGATCGAAGTCGATGAAGTTGCCGCCCTTGCTGCTGAAGAAATACTCGTCCGCGATGTTGCGCCCGCCCGCGACCGCGAAGGCGCCGTCGGCGATCAGCATCTTGTTGTGCATGCGGTGGTTGATGCGGGAGAAATCGCCGAGCGCGAACGCCCAGCGCGTCAGGAAGAAGGAGCGTCCCGAAGGAAAGGGATTGAACAGCCGGACTTCCACGTTCGGATAGGCCGCGATCGCCATCAGCATGTGGTCGCTGTCGGCGGTGTAGAGGTCGTCGATCAGCAGCCGCACCCTCACGCCACGCAAGGCCGCGTCCCGCACGGCGCGCAGCAGCGTGTGGCCGGTGACGTCGTTCTGCAGCAGGTAGTACTGCAGGTCCAGGCTGCGCTGTGCGTTCCTCACCAGCGTGAGCCTTGCGTCCATCGACCAGGCACTCAGTGGCAGGGGCCTGAAGGCCGAGCCATGGCCCGCGCCCACACTTTGGGCCGCGATGCCGCCCAGAAGGCCGGCGGGATCGGCCGGAATGGACAGAACGGGAGGACTGTCACCCCGAGACGGCAGCGATGAGCAGGCGCCCACCAGCAGCGCCAACCCGGCCAGAAGAAGGAACCTGAGCCCTCTGAGGTGATGCATCTTTATCGACCTTCGTTGTTGTCCCGCGGTGATGCAGTCGAGATCTTGCGCGACAGCGCCCAGCCGCCGTGCACGGCCATCATACGGTCCCTCGGGCCGCGGCGCGGCCAGGCCATTCCTCATTGCCGAATCGTCCGGATCGGCGTCCGTCCGCTTGGCAGGAATCGTGGAGATTCTGTCCGTTCGGACAAGCCGCTCGCTCCTAGAGTCAGGCCCACCAACCACCGCGAAAGGGCCGCGCTCATGAACATCGGCATGCTTGTTTTTCCCGACATCACCGCCATCGACTATGTGGCACCCGCCGATCTGCTGGTGCGCATTCCCGGCGCCACGCTGAACCTGGTGTGGAAGCACACGGAGCCCCTGGCCACGGAACTGGGCTGGGAGTTCCGCGCCACCGCTTCCTTCGAAAGCTGCGGCCAGCTCGACATGCTCGTGGTTCCGGGCGGCCCCGGCATCGCAGCGCTGCTGCAGGACGAACAGACCCTCTCGTTCCTCGCCCAGCAGGCGCGCGGCGCCACCTGGATCGTGGGCATCTGCACCGGCCCGCTGGTGCTGGGCGCGGCGGGCCTGCTCGAAGGCTACCGGGCCACCTGCCACTGGGGCTCGCACGAACTGCTCGCGCTGGTGGGCGCCATTCCCGTGGATGAACGCGTGGTGGTCGACCGCAACCGCATCACCGGCGCCGGCATGACCTCGGGCATCGACTGCGCGCTGCGGGCCATTGCCCTGGCCAGCAGCGACGAGGTGGCGCGCGGGGTGCAGCTGTTCGCCGAATACGACCCGCAACCGCCCTTCGACAGCGGCACGCCGCACAAGGCGCCGCCCGCCCTGGTCGAGGCCATGCGCCTTCGCTTGCGTCCCATCGTCGCGCATCGCCGCGCCCTGCTCGCCGCTCGCCGCGCGCGTTGAGTTCTCGCCTGTCGTCCCTTTCATCCGAGGCTTCCATGTTCCATCGCATTCCTTCGCATCGTCCCTGGCGCCGCTTGCTGCTGGGCCTGTCGCTGTCGCTCTCGGGCCTGGCTGCGCAAGCACAGGGCAACGCCCCCATCCGGCTGCTGGTCGGCTACACGGCCGGCGGCCCGGCGGACACCGCCGCGCGCATCGTTGCGGAAAAGCTCGGTGTCGAGCTGGGCCAGCCGGTGGTGGTCGACAACAAGCCGGGTGCGGGAGGACAGATGGCGGCACAGGCGCTGAAGGCGGCGCCGGCCGACGGGTCGGTGCTCTTCTTGAGCAACACCCACACCGTGGTGACGGTGCCGCTGACGGTCAGGAATCCGGGCTTCGTCACGGCCAAGGATTTCCGCCCCGTGGGCGGCGTCGCCACCTTCGAGCTCGCGCTGGCGGTGAACCCGAAGACGAACGCCCACACCTTGAAGGAACTGGGCGCCTGGTTCGCGGCGCACCCGAACGAAGCGTCGATCGGCGTGCCCGCGCCCGCCAGTTCGCCCGAGTTCGTGGCGGCCAAGGTCTCTCGCACCTTCAAGGCCGACACGGTGGCGGCCTCGTACCGCGGGGCCCCGCCGATGGTGCAGGACCTGCTGGCGGGGCAGCTCGCCGCCGGCGTCTCCAGCATCTCGGACTTCCAGCAATACCACCAGGCGGGCACGCTGCGCATCCTCGCGGTGACACACGCGACGGCGCTGCTGCCCGGCGTGCCCTCGTTCGCCGCGGCCGGGCTCGACGGCCTGGACAGCACGACCGACCTGCTGGGCCTCTACGCCCCCGCGGCCACCCCGGACGCGCTGGTCGCGCGCTACAACGCGGCGTTGAATCGCGTGCTGTCCCAGCCCGACGTGGTCGCCAGGCTCAAGAGCTACGTGATGACGCCAGCGCCCATGACCCCGGCCGAACAGCAGCAGCGCCTGGCCCAGGCCTCGGCCGTGCTGTCCACCTTGATGCACGAAAGCGGCTTCGTGCCGCAATAGGCGGGAGGTCGTCGGCGACTCTGCGGGCGCCAGCGGCGACGCGTCGCGTCCGCGCGTCAACGCGCGGCGAAGCGCTCGCGATACTCGGTGGGCGACACGCGCAGGTGGCGCATGAATGCGCGTCGCAGCACTTCTTCGGAATTGAAGCCGCATTGCTGCGCAATGGCTTTCAGGCTCTGGCGCCCGGCCTCCACCAGCTGGCAGGCCTTCTCGAGGCGCAGGCGCGCCACGGCGCGTGCCGGCGTGACGCCGGTGTGCTGCAGATAGAAGCGGGCGAAGGTGCGCGGCGTCATGGCCAATTGCTCGGCCATCTCGGGCACCGAGATCGTCTTGTGCAGCCGGCCGCCCATCCATGCGTGCAGCTTGTCGAGTCGTGCATCGTCGGCGGTCTGCGTCAGCAGTGCGCTGCTGAACTGCGATTGCCCGCCGGGCCGCTTGTAGAACACCACCAGCTTCTTGGCGACGCTCATTGCAATCTCGCGGCCGACATCGGCTTCGACCATGCCCAGCGCCATGTCGATGCCGGCGGTGACGCCGGCCGAGGTCCAGATGCGCCCCTGCCGCGCGTAGATCGCGTCGCGCTGGACATCGACATTCGGGTGCTCGTTCGCGAGCTGCTCGCACAACGCCCAGTGCGTGACGGCGCTGCCACCGTCGAGAAGGCCCGCGCGCGCGAGCACGAAGGCGCCGGTGCACACCGACGCGATGCGCGAGAACCGGGGCGCGGCACGCCGGACCCAGTCGATCAAGGCCTCCAGCCGTTGTGCCTGCGCCAGGTCGGCCGCGGGCAACCCGGCCCGCCAGATGCCCGGGCCACCGGGAACGAACACCGAGCCCACGGCGCGCGAGAGCCGGCGCGGCAAGGCGCTCGCGACGAGTTCGACACCGCTGGAGCTTCGCACCGGCCCCGCCTGCAGTGCGTAAATGGCGGTCTCGTAGAAAGCCTTCCGGCCCGAGAGCACGAGCTCTTCGTTCGCGCTCGCGAACACCTGCAGGGGGCCGCTGACATCCAGCAGTTGAAATCGGTCGAAGACGAGAAACCAGGTCGGATGCATCGCGCAGACTGTGCCGGAGTCGAGACGGCAGGAAGTCTATGCCGGACCAGGCCGCGATGCTCCCGATGGGTATCGGCCTTTCCGATCGGATTCCGCATCGATGCCTGAACATCGCATTGCAACCATCCCTTTTTTGCCAATGATCGATCGCGTAGTCCAATGGCGCCGGGAAGCATCGACGCGCATCCGTCTTTGCAATGCAGTCCAATCTTTAAACAAATGCCAATGTAGGAAAGCGCCGTCGCTCGAGAAGGCGCCATGGCGAAGCGAGTAAGCTCTTTCACTCTCTCATTGAAGGAGAAAGACCCATGGCTCCGACTTACGCAAAGCTCCAAAAGCAGATCGAAGTTCTAAAGCGTCAGGCAGAGGCCATTCGCCTGCGCGAGGTCCAGGGGGTCATCGATCGCATCAAGGCGGCCATTGCGCATTACGACTTGACCCCGGCGCATCTCTTCGAGAAAACGGGCACGCGCCCAAGGAAGAAGCTGAACGGCAAGGCGCCGAAGACCGACGACGGCGCGAAGTATGCGGATGGCGCAGGAAACGTCTGGGGCGGTCGCGGACCTCGCCCGCGCTGGTTGCGCGAGGCCATCGGCAATGGCGCAAGCCTCGAGAGCTTCCGCGCGACGCCCGCCGGCGGCGCTGCAGGCGCCTCGGCCTCGAAGAAGCCCCGGCGTGCCCCGTCGGCGGTCCGCTATGCCGATGACGCCGGCCACAGCTGGACTGGCCGAGGCCCGAGGCCGGGATGGCTCAAGGCGGCCCTGTCCGAGGGCAAGGCACTGGACGATTTTCTGACGTGAGAAGGCGGCCAGCCAGCGCTGGCTGCTCGCCTTGACGGGCTTTAGCGCAGGTCCGGCCAGGCCCCTGAGGGCGCAGCCAAAGCTGACGCATGCACCCATCAAAGGGCAGCCGTCGGCGCGCTGGCCCTGAAATGCTCGCGCAAGGTCTGCGTCTCGTAGGCGTGACGGTACAGGCCGCGCTTGCGCAGGATCGGCACCAGCTCGTCGACGATCACGTCGAGCCCGTCGATCAGCCGATCCGGCTGCAGGTTGAAGCCGTCGATGGCGCCGGCGTGGAACCAGTCCTCAATGTGGTCGGCCAGCTGCTCGGGCGTGCCGACGAAGCCGGCATGGCCGGAGCCGGTGTAGCGCGTCTGCTGCAGGTACTCCCGCACCGTGGGCCGGGTCTTGCGGATCTGCGTGACGATCGACTCGCGAAAGCCGATGCTGCCCAGGAAGGTCTGGCTGTTCTTCAGCGGGCCCAGCACCTCCTCGGGGAACGGCGCGTCGAGTTCCAGGGTCGAGGCGTCGTAGCCGATCGCCTGCGACAGCCAGCCGATCGAATACGACGCCGGCCCGGCGTCGTGGATCTCGTCGCAGCGGCGGCGTGCCTCCTCCTCGGTGCTGCCCAGGCTCAGCAGCAGGCCGGGAAGGATCTTGATGTCGTCGGGCGAGCGGCCATGGTCGCGCGCCAGCCCCTTGACCATCTTGTAGTGCGCGATGGCCTGGTCCTTCGTCAGTTCGGCCGCGAAGACGCCTTCGGCCACCCGCCCGGCCAGTGCACGCCCCTGCGGCGAGCCGCCGGCCTGGAAGATGACGGGCTGGCCCTGCCGTGACGGCGGGACGCGCAGGCGGCCCTCGATGTCGAAGAAGGCGCCGTGGTGATGCACCTCCTGCCCCGTGGCGGCCGACGCCCACAGCGCGCGCACCACGTCCACGAATTCGCTGGCACGCTCGTAGCGGTCGTCGCGCTGCGGGATGTCCGGCAGGCCGAAGTTGCGCGCCGCGGGCACGCCGCGGGTGGTGACGACATTGACCGCCGCGCGCCCGCCCGTCTGGTGGTCCCACGACAGCACGCGCTCCGCCAGTTCGAAGGGGTCGTTGAAGGTCGACGACGCCGTGGCCACCAGGCCCACATGGGAGGTCGCCGCCGCCACCTGGCCCCAGTTCACCGTCGGTTCGAGGCGGATCGGGTTGGCGTCGTGGGCGGGATTGCCCAGCAGCGGACCGTCCGCCAGGAACAGGGCATCGAGGGTGCCGCGTTCGGCGGCCCGCCCCAGGTTCGCCCAGTAGTCCGGATTGATGAAGGCGTCCTTCTCGAGCAGCGGCGTCTTCCATGCGGCGGGCAGGTAGCCCAGCACCAGCACGTTGATGCCCAGGAGCACATGGCCGGATCGTTTGTTGGTCATGGATGCCGTCCCGATGGGTGCGAAGGAGGAACATGGGGCTGGGGCACCGGGAAGGCCGCGCGCGCGGTGGCGGCGAGCGGCGCCGGCGCGGGCAGCCGGAGCGCGGCGCGCAGCGACCCGCCGGCCGCCACGGGCGCCACGAGGCCTTCGGCCAGCCAGCGTTCGGCCGTGTCGAGCAGCGCATCCACCGACTGCTCGAGGCCGGCCCGCAGCACCAGGCCGGCCCAGGGCCCGGGCGGCGGCTCCTGGCCCAGCGGCAGCACCGGCACGGTGCCGGCCGCCCCCAGCACCAGCTCGATGGGATCGTGCTCGGCCGTCGGGGCCAGGTCCGCGGGAGTGGCCGCGTACCACGCGATCACCGAGGCGCCCGTCGCGGGCTCGGGCGCGTTCAGCGGCCCCGCGATCGAGAAGCGGTTCGCCAGATCGACGTGCACGATGCGGTGGGCCTCCACCAGCACCCCCGTCTCGCGGTTGCCGACGATGGTGTCGTAGGGCCAGCTCTGTTCCAGGGCGCGCACCGCACGGGCCGCGTCGAAGGCCGTCTGCGCGTCGAGCGCGGTGCCGCCGCCCAGCCCCGCGCCGCCCCAGGCCGGCGCCTCCTCGGGCCCTGCGGGCGCATAGGCATCGCGCACACCGATCAGCAGGCCGCTGCGGCCCCGCGACAGATGGGCCAGCGAGGCGACGCGGCGCGCGATGTTGTAGGGATGGTCGCGCTGCGGCGTGGCGGTGACGAAGAAGCGACCGTGCCGCGTCGCGCCCGCGAGGGTGGCGCCCACGGCGCTGCTGGCCAGCGTGGTGGCGGCCGGCGCGCTGCCGTCCACGCGGTCGATGCCCAGCACGCTGAAGGCCAGCGGCAAGGCATCCCAGCGCGCGAGCAAGCTGCGGCTGGCGGTCAGTTCGATCAGGTGCGGCCCGGCGAGCCCGAGCGCAAGGTAGGGACGGGTCATCTCGCGGCCACCTCAGTTGCCCTGGCCGCCGCGGCCGAGCCGGGCGATGCTCGACACCGGCGACTTGTCGTTGACCAGGTAGTCGCCGAGGATGCGCGCCTTGTAGGCGACCGGGTTGTGCGATGCGAGCGTGCGCGCATTGCGCCAGTGGCGGTCGAGCGCGCTGAGCTCGGAGGTCGCGGACGCGCCCAGCGCACCGAAGACATGCGTGGCCGCGTACAGCACGCCGTCCACGATCGCGAGCTGCGCCTGCGCGACGGACACTTCACCGGCAATCGCACGCTGGTCGCGCAGCGCGATGTCGCCCGCGGCATGGGCGGCGGCGATGCGGTCGAGCGAGCGCGCGGCCTGGCGCAAGGCGGCCTCGGTCGAGAACGCGCGCGCCGACACTTCGCCGACCACCTGCAGCAGCTGCGCGTCCAGCGCGGGCACCGGGTCCAGGCCCTGCGGATAGTTGCGCCCCCGCGAGCGGAGCGAGGCGATGCCGTCGCGCTGGATCGCGCGGGTGATGCCGGTGAGCACGGCCAGCAGTGCCGTCTGATAGAAATGGCCCTGGTAGACCACGCGCTCGCTGGCCGGGAACACATCGCCCTCGTGCGCCACGGCCTCCTGGTAGGTGACGCTGCCGCTGGCCGTGGTGCGCTGGCCGAAGCCCGGCCAGTCGTCGCTGAGCACCACGCCGGGCTGGTGGCGGCTGACCAGCGTGGTGATGAGCGAACCGTCCTCGCCCTTGCCGATCACGTCGAGCCAGTCGGCGTAGAGGCTGCCGGTGGCATAGAACTTGGCACCCGTGACCTTGTAGAGGCCCTCCTCGCGCGTCACCCTCGTCTGGATGTTGGCGTAGGTGCCGTTGTTGGCTTCCGTCCATCCGCCACCGACGAACTCGCGGTCCTTGAAACGCTGAAGCCAGCGTTCGTTGGTCGGCGACGGCGCGGCGTTGAGGCGGTCCTCGATGAAGGCCAGGTGGTTGCGCCACACATGGGCCACGTTGGCATCCGCCTCGGCCAGCAAGGCCAGCAGGTAGAAGGTCTCCTCCAGCGACGCCCCCCAGCCGCCGAACACCTCGGGGATGCGCAGCAGCGCGAAGTCGGCGTCCTTGAGCCACTGCACCTGCTCGTAGGGGAAGGTGCGGTGGCGTTCGCGCTCGACGTTGCCCTCGGCGATGCGGTCGAAGAGCGGCTGGAAGCGCGCGACGAGGGCCTCTTCCTGCGCGGTCGCGGCGCGCAGGTAGGTCAGCGAAGCGGGGGCCTTCACTGCAGTGTTCATGGTTCTTTCCTTCAGACGGTGGATGCGTCGGGTATCCGGAGGGACGACGCGGAAGTGCTGGCCGGCGGGCGCGCAAGGCCGTGCGCATGCGCGTGCGCGCGCTCGCCGGGGATGGCCGCCAGCAGGGCCCGGGTGTAGTCCGACCGCGGGGCGCGCAACAGCGCGGCCGTGGCGGCCTCTTCCAAGATGCGGCCGTGCTGCATGACGGCGATGCGGTCGGCCACCTGCGCGGCCACCCGCAGGTCGTGGGTGATGAACAGCATGGCCAGCCCGAGTTCGCGCTGCAGTTCGTCGAGCAGCTGCAGCACCTGGGCCTGCACCGAGACGTCCAGCGCCGAGACGGGCTCGTCGGCGACCAGCAGGCGCGGCCGCATCATGAGCGCGCGCGCCAGCCCGATGCGTTGCCGCTGCCCGCCGGAGAAGGCATGCGGACGCCGGTCGGCCACGGAAGGCTCCAGGCCCACGCGCACCAGCAGGTCCGCCATGCGGGCCTCGGCCTCCGCGCGCGGAACGCCCTGCAGCAGCACCGGCTCGGTCAGGATGCGGCGGATGGTGTGGCGCGGGTTGAGCGAGGACTGCGGGTCCTGGAACACCATCTGCACCGCGGGACGCCATCGGGGGCTGAACAGGTCGCGGGCCTGGTGGATGGCCTCCCCTTCCAGGGCGAAGCCGCCGGCGTTCCGGTCCAGCAGGCCGACGATGATCTGCCCCAGCGTGGACTTGCCGGAACCGCTCTCGCCGACCAGCGCGACGGTCTCGCCCGCGCGCAGGTTCAGGTCGACACCGTGCAATGCATGCGTGATCTTGCGTTGCCGGCTCAGGACATGGCGCCGGCCCGCATAGTGCTTCTCGATGCCGTCCAGGGCCAGGACCACCGGACGGCCCGGCGCGGGCGCGGGCCGGTCGGCCTGCAGCCTGGGAACCGCGGCCAGCAGGCGACGTGTGTAGTCGTGCCGTGGCTGGCCCAGCAGCGCGGCGGCCGGCCCCTGCTCGACGATGCGGCCGTGCTGCATGACCGCGACGCGGTCGGCGATGTCCCGCACCACGCCGAAATCGTGCGTGATGAACAGCACGCTGAGCCCGCGTTGCGCGCGCAGGTCCAGGATCAGTTTCAGGATCTCGGCCTGCGTCGTCACGTCCAGCGCGGTGGTGGGCTCGTCGGCGATCAGCAGTTCCGGCCCGCAGGCGACCGCGATGGCGATCGCCACGCGCTGCCGCTGGCCGCCGGACAGCTCGTGCGGATAACGCCTGGCCAGGGTCCGCGGCTCGGGCAGCTGCATGGCCGCCAGCAGTTCGGCGATCTGGTCCGGCGCGGCCGGCAGCCCGTGCGCCGTCAGGGCCTCCGCGATCTGGCGGCCCACCGTCAGCAGCGGATTGAGCGCCGTCATGGGCTCCTGGAAGACGTAGCCGATGCGCGCGCCGCGCAGGCGGCGCAGCGCGGGCTCGCGCATGGCGAGCACGTCCTGCCCGTCGAAGTGCAGGCTGCCGCGCGCGACGCGCAGCGTGTCGCCGGGCAGCAGTCCGGCGATGGCCGATGCGAGCACCGATTTCCCGGAGCCACTCTCGCCGACGATGCACAGCACTTCGCCGCGCGCGATCGTCAGCGATGCGGCTTCTACCGCCAAGGCCCGGTCGGCATCGGCCGGCAGCGCGATGTCCAGGTCATGGATCTGCACCAGGGGCGCGTTCACGCGCTCGATCGGGGGCGGCTGCCGGGTCATGCGTGCCCCCGGGCCGACTTCGGATGCAGCCAGCGTTCCAGGCCATCGCCGATCAGGTTGAAGGCCAGCACGGTGAAGAAGATGGCCAGGCCGGGCAAGGTGGACAGCCACCAGTTCACCTGGAAGGACGTGCGCCCGGACCCCAGCAGGAAGCCCCAGGAAATGAAATCGCGGCTGCCCAGGCCGAGGAAACTGATCGCCGACTCGATCATGATGGCGCCCGCCAGCATCAGCGAGGCCTGCACCATGACCTGCGGCAGCACGTTGGGCAGCACATGCAGGAGCGCGATGCGCGCTGTCGACAGGCCGCTGACGCGCGCGGCACGCACCCAGTCCAGCGCACGCAGCGTCAGCACCTCGGCCCGCACCACGCGCACGATCGGCGGCCATGCGATCAACGCGATGGAGAAGACGATGTGCGCGGGCGTCGCGGACAGGATGGCGACGATGATGATGGTCAGCAGCAGGCCGGGGATGGACTGGAAGAATTCGGTGGCGAGCATGATCGACGCGTCCACGCGCCCGCCCAGGTAGCCCGCGGCCAGGCCCAGCAGCACGCCCACGCCGATCGCGATGGCGACCACGCTGAAGGCCACCGCCAGCGTGGCGCGCGAGCCATGCACCAGCCCGGCGGCCAGGTCGCGGCCCAGCATGTCGGTGCCCGCGGGGAAGCCCGGCGACAGCGGTGGAAGGTTGGGCTGCGCGACCATGCGCCAGGGGTTGCCGGGGTACAGCCAGTCCGCAAGCACCACGCAGCACAGGAGCAGCGCGAGCACCGCGAAGCCGAACAGCACCAGCGGCCGCAGCAGGGGATGTGCAGAACGCCGGCTCATGTCGCGCTGGCCCGGTCGATGCGCGGGTCGATGGCCTGGTAGAGCATGTCCGCCAGCAGGTTGACGACGATGACGCCGAAGGACGTGAGGATGAACACGGCCAGCAGTACGTTGTAGTCGCGTGTCATCAGGGCCTCGAAGGCGAAGCGCCCGATGCCCGGCCACGCGAACACGGTTTCCACCAGCACCGAGCCGCCGACCAGCTGGGCCGCCTGCAATGCGACCACGGTGAGGATGGGCAGCAAGGCGTTGCGAAACAGGTGGTCGCGCCAGATCAGGCCCGGCGACAGCCCCTTGGCCCGGGCGGTGCGGATGAAATCGGCCCCGGCCACCTGCAGCAACGCGGCCCGGCTGACCCGCGCAAGGATGGACATGTAGTAGAGCCCCAGGGTCAGCACGGGCAGCACCATGTGCTTGAGCAGGTCGGCCAGCGCAGTCCATCCGCCCTGCGCCTCGGCGCTGGCATCCAGCATCCCATAGGAGGGAAGCCATCCCAGGCGCACCGCGAAGACGATGATGAACATGAGCCCGACCCAGAACATGGGCATGGCGAAGAAGGTGACCGACACGGCCGTGATGGCGCCGTCCAGCAGCGAACCGGGCCTGCGGGCCGCCAGGGCCCCCAGGGCGATGCCCGCCACGATGGAGAAGACGAGCGCCGACGTCGTGAGCAGCAGGGTCGAGGGCAGGCGCTCCAGCACCATGTCGGCGACGGGCCGCTTCTCGCGGTAGGACACGCCGAAGTCCAGGCGCAGCACCGCCTTCAGGTAGCGGCTCAATTGCACGTCCAGCCCCTGGTCCAGACCCAGGTCCCGGCGTATCTCCGCCACGAAGGCGGCATCCGCCGAGCCCGAGTCGCCGGCCAGCATCTGCGCCGGATCGCCAGGCGCCAGCCGGATCAGCAGGAAGCTGACGACGACCACCGCCAGGAGGGTCAGGGCCGCCTTGCCCAGCCGCGCCGCCACGGCCGCCGCGGCGTTCATTTGCCGAGCTCGACGGTCGCGAAGTTGTCGTCGGTGCCCAGGGCCGACGTGATCAGGTTCTTGACCTTGCTGCGGTAGAGCGTGGGGAACACGATGTCGTGCGTCCAGACCATGGGCACTTCACGGGAGACGATCTGCTGCACCTTGGAATAGATCTGCCGGCGCTTGGCCTCGTCCCGCTCGTGCGCGCCCTTCTCGAGCAAGGCGTCCACTTCGGCGTTGGAGTAGCCGTTGACGTTGCCGCCCGTCGAGCCGGTGTCGTTGCCCTTGAGGGTCTTGTAGGTGAAGGTCGGCGTGATGGCCGGATCCGGCGTGGTGTAGACGAAGTTCTGCGCGATGTCGTAGTCGAAGCTGACCAGGCGCTTGTACCAGCCCGCCACGTCGGTGGAGACGATGTTGACCTTGATGCCCACGGCCCCCAGGGCTTCGCGCAGGTATTCGGCCTGGCGCGACCACAGTTCGCCATAGGGCAAGGGCACCAGGCGCAGTTCGAAGCGCACGCCGTTGGCACCGGCCGGATACCCCGCCTCGTCCAGCAGCCTGGCGGCCCGCTTGGGATCGAAGGGGTATGGGGTCTCCACGCTCGCATCCTTGTACGGCGACAGGCGCGACAGCGGCCCGTTGATCGGCTTGCCGAAGCCCGAGAAGATCGTGTTGATGATGAAGTCGCGGTCGATCGCATGCACGATCGCCTGCCGCACCTTGAGATTGGCGAGCTGCGGAATGCGGTTGTTCAGGTGCACATAGCCGACGGGCTGCAGGTACTCCCAGCCGTCCTCGCGCAGGCTGACGCCGGGCAGCGCGGCCAGGCGCTTGATGTCGAAGTTCTCCACGTCGCCCGCGCGCAGCACATCCACCTTGCCCGTCTCGAAGGCGATGGCGCGCGAGTTCGCGTCGGGGATGATCTGGAACAGCACCGCATCCAGGTGCGGCTTGCCCTTGTCCCAGTAGTTCTCGTTGCGCACCAGGCGGATGAAGCTGCCCTTCTTCCACTCGGCGAACTTGAAGGGCCCCGTGCCGACGAACTCGGCGTTGGCGGGCGCGTTGCGGAAATCCGTGACGCCCACGTACTTGTGGGCGGGCAGGATCGGCAGGTTGAAGGTGCGGATGTAGGCCGGCGACGGCGCCTTGAGCACGACCGTGATCGTCAGGCTGTCGGGCGTCTCGATGCGCGCGATCTCCTCGCGCAGGTGGCGAGAGTTGGCGTACATCGCCGGCAGGAATTCGCCGATGCTGAAGGCCACGTCCTTGGAGGTGAAGGGCTTGCCGTCGTGCCAGACCACATTGGGGCGCAGCTTGAAGGTGTAGGTCAGCCCGTCCGGGGAGATGCTCCAGCTCTGCGCCAGGCGCGGGACCGGTGCGACGTCCTTTTGCGTGTAGCCCAGCAGCGAGTCGTAGATCTTGCTGCCGACGAAAGTCGCGGGCCCCAGGCGATTGACACCGGGATTGATGGAGATCGGCTCCGGCTGGACGATGAGGTTGAGGGTGCCGCCTTGCTGGGCGTGGGCAGCACCTGCGAGCGAGGCCACCGCCAGGATCAGGATCCGCAGGACGCTTCCTGGACGGAGCTGTTGTTGAAGAGACATTGGGGACGCGAGAAATGAACGGCGAAGCGTCGATCGTCGAGATTTGCAGCGGCCGGGGCAAGGGAGAAAAACGCATGTCGATATGCGGTCCCTGAGGGGTCCGGTGCCCTCACGCAAGCGCAAGCCATGCGATCGGCGCGCGTCGTGGTCGCGCAGGCAGAACCCATGACGCCGACCGTTGCGCTCGCGGCCACCGACCTCGAACGGTGGCTGGAAGCGCCGTGAGCGCACGGCTGTCGAATGTCACCGATCGGGGGCGATGAGGGCGCTCGCCGAACGAATCTGCAGCGCCCAACGAAAGGGACCCACGAAAAAAAGCCCCGTGGATCGATCGATCAACGGGGCTTCAGCATCCTGGCGGAACCGGAGGGATTCGAACCCTCGATGAGGCTCTACACCCCATACTCCCTTAGCAGGGGAGCACCTTCGGCCACTCGGTCACAGTTCCTTTGGAAGCCTAGATTATGCCAGCGTTTGAGGCGTTTTCAGGCCGCGGGCTGATCAAGATCGAAAGCTTTGTGCAAGGCGCGCACGGCCAGTTCCATGTACTTCTCGTCGATCACGACGGAGGTCTTGATTTCGCTGGTCGAGATCATCTGGATGTTGATGCCCTCTTCGCTCAGCACGCGGAACATCTTGCTCGCGACGCCCACATGGCTGCGCATGCCGATGCCCACGATGCTGACCTTGCAGATCTTGGTGTCGCCGACGATCTCGGCGGCGCCCAGCGTCGGCAGCACCTTGGCCTTGAGCAGGTCGGTGGCCTTGGCGTAGTCGTTGCGGTTCACCGTGAAGCTGAAGTCGGTCTTGCCGTCCTTGCTCAGGTTCTGGATGATCACGTCGACTTCGATGTTCGCATCGGCCACTGCGCCGAGGATGTGGTACGCGATGCCCGGCTTGTCGGGCACGCCCAGCACCGAGATCTTCGCCTCGTCGCGGTTGAACGCGATGCCGGATACGACGGCTTGTTCCATGTTCAGGTCTTCCTCGAAAGTGATCAGCGTGCCGGATTTGGCTTCTTCATTGATGTCGATGTCCCAGGGCGTGAAGCTCGACAGCACGCGCAGCGGGACCTTGTACTTGCCGGCGAATTCCACCGAGCGGATCTGCAGCACCTTGGAGCCCAGGCTGGCCATCTCGAGCATCTCTTCGAAGCTCACGGTCAGCAGGCGGCGCGCATCGGGTTCGACGCGCGGGTCGGTGGTGTAGACACCGTCGACGTCGGTGTAGATCAGGCATTCGGCCGCCTTCATCGCCGCGGCGATGGCCACGGCCGAGGTGTCGCTGCCGCCGCGGCCCAGCGTCGTGATGTTGCCGTTGTCGTCCACGCCCTGGAAGCCGGTGATGACCACCACCTTGCCGGCCTCGAGGTCGGCGCGCACGCGGGCGTCGTCGATGCTCTCGATGCGGGCCTTGGTGTAGGAGTTGTCGGTGCGCACCGCGACCTGCCAGCCGGCGTAGCTGACCGACTGAACGCCCTCGGCCTGCAGCGCGATGGCCAGCAATGCCGACGAGGCCTGCTCGCCGGTCGAGGCCAGCATGTCGAGCTCGCGCTCGTACTGCGAATCGGCCTTGCCGGAGGCCAGCTCTTTGGCCAGGCCGAGCAGGCGGTTGGTCTCGCCGCTCATGGCGCTGGGGACCACCACCATCTGGTGGCCGGCGCGCGCCCACTTGGCGACGCGCTTGGCGACGTTCTTGATGCGCTCGGTCGAGCCCATCGACGTACCGCCGTATTTGTGAACGATCAATGCCATGGGTGAAATCAAGGAGAAGTAAAACGGGCACCGCGAAGTCGTCGGTGGCCGGAGACTGCACTCGCCGCCAGGCCCACTCAGAGCGAGGAGGCATCAAGCGCCGACGAAGGCGGGGCATTGTACCAACGCAGCCCCTCGCCCTCGCGCGCGACGAAGCCGCCGGCCACCTTGAGGTGGATGCGATGGCCCCGCGTGCGGCAGGCCTCGACCTGGTCGAGCAGCTGCTGCAGCTGCGCCTCGCTGGGCACGGCCTGGTGATCGCGCCGCAGCCAGCGCCGCAGCGCATTGGCGCGGCGCTCGCGCGGCAGGGCCTGCAGCGCGGCGATGCGCGGCGGCGCGCCGGCCGCGGCCAGGTCGAGCTCGGCCAGTTCGACCAGCAGTGCCGAGGCCCGGGCCGCGTTGCGCGCCGAGCGCGCGAAGGTCTCGCGGAACTGCGGCAGCGCCTGGGCCAGCGCGGGCATCAGTTGATGGCGGATGCGGTTGCGCGTGTAGCGCGCATCGGCGTTGCTGGGGTCGTCGACGAAGCCCACCTGCGCGGTCGCCAGCCATGCGCGCAACGCGTCCGCGCGCACCTCGAGCAGCGGCCGATGAAACTGCACGCCATGGCGTGTCATCTCGCGCGGCATCGCGGCCAGGCCGTCGAGGCCGGCGCCGCGACCGAGCGCGATCAGCAGGGTCTCGACCTGGTCGTCGGCATGCTGGGCCAGCGCCACGTGCTGCAGGCCCTGGGCCTGCGCCAGTTGCGCCAGCGTCGCGTAACGCGCGCGGCGCGCGGCGTCCTCGGGGCTGTCGCCCGAGGCATGGCGCGCATCGATGCGCGCGACGTGCAAGGGCACGCCCAGCGCATGGCAGGCCGCCTCGCAATGGCGCTCGAAGCCATCGGCGGCCGACTGCAGCCCGTGGTGCACGTGCAAGGCATGCACCTGACCGGGCCAACGCGCGGCGGCGGCATGCAGCAGCGCGGTCGAGTCGGCGCCGCCGCTGTAGGCCACGCCCAGCGGCAAAGGCGCCGCCCACGAGGCGAGCGCGTGTGCGGCGGGGTTGTCCATCGGAGGGAGGCAGGCCGGCAGCGGCCCGCGGCGCGTCAGCGCGTGCTCTCGGCCTTGGTGTCCGAGAAGCGGCCGTAGCTCTGCAGGCGCTCGTAGCGGCGCTCGAGCAGTTCCTTGACCTTGAGGTCGCCGACCTGGCGGAAGGCGTCGTTGAGCGCGCGCTTGAGGAAGGCCGCCATCTGCTTGTGGTCGCGGTGCGCGCCGCCCACGGGTTCGTTCACGATCTTGTCGACCAGGCCCAGCGCCTTGAGGCGGTGCGCCGTGATGCCCAGCGCGTCGGCCGCTTCCTGGGCCTTCTCGCTGGTCTTCCAGAGGATCGATGCGCAGCCCTCGGGGCTGATCACCGAATAGATCGAGTACTGCAGCATCA
>Ga0182008_10000080_pt1 | contig 76626 bp, 67 predicted proteins | sample Sormic07211129_1_FD_120482 | JGI IMG/M metagenome (GOLD analysis project Ga0182008, IMG submission 120482) | Rhizosphere microbial communities from Sorghum bicolor, Mead, Nebraska, USA - 072115-129_1 metaG | ecosystem: Host-associated > Plants > Roots > Rhizosphere | place: USA: Nebraska...
GTGCCCGGAATAGGTGGCTTTTCAAAGTACCTTCGGGCAAACCGGTGATCCCGGAAATTTCTTCCAGGCTTAATTCTTCCTGGTAAAACAGCGCGATGATCGTTTGCTGAACCGGCGGCAGCTGCTGCACAGCCGTCGCTATTATTCCTGCCAGTTCCTTTGCGAAGAGCCTGTTTTCGGTCTCACTTTCAGCAGGCTGGCCTGCGTTTGCCATCAACTCCAGTTGGTCTTCCTTTTCAGCATTCTCAAAGAAGCTTTCCAGCAATACCGGTCTTTTCTTCTCCAAATGATGCAGGCAGGTGTTATAGGTAACTTGCCCGACCCAGGTCGATAATTTCGATTGAAAACGGAACTTTGATAAGCTGCCATATACTTTCATATAGACTTCCTGGGCAATATCCTTGCGATCTTCCGCCACCGGGATCATTTTGAACACCAATTGCGCCACGAGCTTTTCGGTATGCTTGACCAGCAAATGAAAGGCATACCTGTCCCCGCCCAGTATTTTTTTTACAAGGTCCTGGTCGGGATATGGCAATTCATATTTCGTGTTCAACGTTTCATCAGACCGCTTAGTAGTAATAAGGTTGCAATTATTTTCTGAAATTAAAAATTTACTTAAACGACGCGCGATGCCTACCAAATGATTGCAGTTTTGCGGGGGCTTGGTATTGAACCACAAGCCGTAGAACAGCCGCTCAATATGGAAATTCCAGAAAGCAAGATCATGCTGGCCTTTTACCTTGCAACACCTGAAGTTCAAAACGATAGGCGGGCATTAAACGTCAAGCAAGGCATGAGGCGGGCACGCAAAGAAGGGCGCTATATGGGCAGGGCACCTTATGGCTACGATAATAGAACCCGTGAAAATGGCACAAAGTATATTATTCCAAATCCCGAAGAAGCCCCATTTATGCAATGGATATTTAAAACCATAGCAGAAGGTGTGTTTGCACCTGACCAAGTTAGACAACTGGTAAATGAAAAGGGATTAAAAATTAGCCGTTCAAATTTCTACCGTGAAATCAGAAACCCGGTTTATTGCGGTAAAATTGTCGTAAAAGCTTATAAGGAAGAAGAAGAACAATGGGTGGAGGGAATGCACGAACCTTTAATTTCTGAAGGGTTATTTCAGGAAGTACTCAGAGCGGGAATCGAACCCGCACGACTTTTAAGGTCACAGGATTTTAAGTCCTGCGTGTCTACCAGTTCCACCATCTGAGCAGGTGTTAAACCATTTAAAAACAAAAGCCTTCCGATGAGAAGGCTTTTGAGCGAAAGACGAGATTCGAACTCGCGACCCCGACCTTGGCAAGGTCGTGCTCTACCAACTGAGCTACTTTCGCTGTTATGTTCTGCGAAGATAGACATTGTTTTTATTTTTACTAACTATATTTTGAAGATATCCTTAAATCCGCTGAGGTTCAGTAAGAAAAAATTTTCAATAAATTTATTTTTCTTGCATTGTGGGCAATGGAAGGACATTACTCTATTCTTTGACTGTTTAAAAGCTGTTTTTTGAAAGGGCGGGAGTAAGACTAGAGGGGAGGGCATAAAAAAACCTCTGATGAAAATCAGAGGTTTTAGTCAGTACTCAGAGCGGGAATCGAACCCGCACGACTTTTAAGGTCACAGGATTTTAAGTCCTGCGTGTCTACCAGTTCCACCATCTGAGCAGGTGTTAAACCTTTTAAAATTAAAAGCCTCCATTGAAGAAGGCTTTTAGAGCGAAAGACGAGATTCGAACTCGCGACCCCGACCTTGGCAAGGTCGTGCTCTACCAACTGAGCTACTTTCGCATTTTAATGCATCCTCCGATGCGTTTTTCCATCCTTCAAATCGTTTTTTTAATGACCGTTTCTCCGTTTGGGTTTGCAAATATAGCTACAATTATATTTCCTGCAAGTTATTTTTTCATAAAATTTTAATATTTATGGTAAGTTATTGTCTTTCAATACTTCTGAGATCAAATTATTTTCAAAGCCTTTACTCATCAGATAGGTAATCAGCTTATATTTCTTTTTATAGGCATCGCTCTCTGTGATCAGCTTTGCTTTTTTCTCTGCCAGTTCAAGCAAAGTTTGCATATAATCACCGGAATCTATTGTGTTTAGTGCTTTGGTGATCATCTTGTCTGGAACCTGCTTTATTTTAAGTGACTGCTTAATTTTGATCTTGCCCCATTTTTTAATGTTAAATTTGCCGGATACATATACTTTGGCAAAACGCTCCTCGTTCAGAAAGTTGGTAACAATCAACTCAGAAATCAGCTCTTCAACCTCTGCTGTTTTTAAACCCCATTCGTAAAGTTTGTTCCTGATTTCATATTGAGAACGTTCCTGATAAGCACAGTAATGCTCGGCTTTGGCCAATGCAGCTTTCTTATCCAAAACAACGGGTTTATTCTTATTTGTTTCCACAGATGCAATAGTACGAAATCTTCTCAGTTCCTATATTATTTAGTATCCTTGTGAAAAAAAATCAGCCAAACATTTTTTATGAGACCATCGATGAAGAATTTCTTAGTGCTATTTGTCTTTCTGTTCATTTGTAGATTGGGAGCGTCTGCCATTACAGTGGATTCTATTCATTTCGGAAAATTCGGAAAGATCATTCTTTATCATCCGGCCAAGGAACCTACCTCCGTGGCGCTTTTTGTATCCGGTGATGGAGGATGGCAGCACGGAGTAATCAATATGGCCAAAAACATAGCCCGTCAGGGAGCCCTGGTACTAGGTATAGATGCCAAGACCTATAATATGGCATTGGCCAGATCAGGTGCCAAATGTTATTATCCGGCAGCTGATTTTGAACAGTTAAGTCTCATGATCCAGAAGAAATATAAGTTCAGGACCTATTTTAAACCGGTACTGATTGGCTACTCCTATGGAGCTACGTATGTATATGGTATTCTTGCACAGGCGCCGGCCAATACTTTTAAAGGTGCCATTGGCATTGGTTTCTCCCCTGATATGGATAGCAGAAAACCACTCTGTAAAGGGAGCGGATTAAACTACCACGTCTTAAAACCTGGCGTTTCTATATATCTGGAAAGAACTAAAAATTTAACAGCACCCTTCATCGTATTAAATGGGGTGAAAGATAAAAGCTGCCCCTATGCGGTTACAGAGGCTTTTCTAAAAGACATGCCTATGACTGAACTGGTCGCTCTTCCTAAAGTAGGACATGGTTTTCTGGCTTCGACGGGCTGGTTTACACAATTTAATGCGGCTTATAAAAAGATATTAAATGCCCCGTCCTTTAATGAACTCAAGGCTGCAAAGTCGGGACTGCAGATTTCAGAAGTCAAAACCATAATGGCCTTACCATCCGACATGGCGCTTACAGTAGAGTCTGCCCCTCAAAAAAATAACCTTCCTCTGATGATGATGATCTCCGGGGATGGGGGCTGGACGAGTTTTGATCAGTCGCTTGCAGAATCTATTGCCAGGAAAGGAATTACGGTGATTGGACTTGATGCACAAAAATACTTTTGGAATGCAAAAACACCTGACGGCGTAACATCAGACATTTCCAGGGTGCTGGTCCATTATATGCAATTGTTCGATAAAAAAACCTTTATGCTGGCGGGTTATTCTTTTGGAGCCTCTGTTGTTCCTTTTATTGCTGCCCGTTTGCCCCAGGGACTCAAAGGTAATCTTGCCGGAATTACCGTGCTTTCGCCAGATGTGACAGCCGATTTTGAAATCCACATCAGTGATATGCTCAGTATGGGTTCTGACGAGGATACCTATAATGTACTCGCAGAAGTGAAAAAGATCAAAAATCTAAACCCGGTATGTTTCTTTGGAGCAGAAGAAGACCAGGAAGTGCAGCATAAATTTGCAGCACAGGGAATAAAGGTCGTTTCTCTCCCGGGAAATCATCATTTTAATGACGATTTTTCATTAATTGCAGAATCTCTGTATAGTTCTGTAAAAAAAATGTAAGGAAAATAAAGTGAATAAAACTTTTAACAGCAGCAGCTGTTTTGAGGGTATAAAAAAACAATACCGTACCCTTATGAAAAGTTTACATAAAATTCAGCCCGCAGAGAAAAACGAAGAAGACCTGGAAAAATCAAATGATTTAGGTGGAAAAATTAAAGAAAAGATACAAGCTACGGTGCGTTCTACCAAGAAGATTAACCCGAGGTTACTGATCTTATAATATAACAGCAGACGCTCTCAACGCTTTCTATTCCCCAGCCAACTGCGTTTTATTTTGAAATGACCGTATCCTTACGCGCTCATTTTGTCAAAATTTGCTACATTAGCCTCCATGAAAACCAGCTATCGGAAGGTTGTTATTAAAATCGGATCGAATGTATTAACGCGAGAGAATGGCCTGCCAGATTTGGAAAGGATCGAACATCTAGTTTCGCAGTTGTCCAGCCTGAAAAAGAAAGGTGTGGAAGTTATTGTAATTTCCTCGGGAGCAGTTGCTTCCGGAAGAAGTCTTATTAAAGTCCAGGAAAAACAAAATACAGTAGCTGCCCGCCAGCTTCTGGCTTCCATTGGTCAGATCAAATTGATCAATACCTATATGCAGCTGTTTGAGCAGCAAGACCTATTGTGTTCCCAGGTACTGGTCACTAAAGAAGATTTTAGGGATCGGATGCATTACCTCAATATCAAAAACTGTTTAGAGATTTTATTGCAGCACCATGTTGTCCCCATTGTGAATGAGAATGATGTGGTCTCTGTTACAGAACTGATGTTCACAGATAACGATGAACTTGCAGGCCTGGTCGCTTCTATGCTGAATGCAGATGCCTTGCTCATTCTTTCCAATGTAGATGGTATTTATGATGGCGACCCAAAGGCGGCAGGTACCAAAGTAATAGAAAGGGTAGAGCCTGGATCTAACCACATATCTTCCTTTATTACCACCTCTAAGTCTGGATTCGGAAGAGGAGGAATGGTCACTAAGCTTTCCATGGCACAGAAAATTGCAAAGTTGGGGATACCTGTACATATCGCAAACGGAAAGAAAGAGAATATCATTCTGGATGTATTTGCAGGTCAGGCCGTGCATACACAGTTCCTGCCGGAGAAAATTACTTCCGGCAAAAAGAAATGGATTGCGCATTCCGAGAATTCGGCTACCGGGATCGTTAAATTGAACGAAGGCGCCAAACAGGCACTGATTTCCGGAAAGGCCAGCAGTTTACTGCCAGTAGGCATTGTTAATGTGCAGTCAGAGTTCCAGAAAGGAGATATCATTAAACTGGTTGATGAGCACGATGTCTTGATCGGTTTGGGTATTGCCGAATATGGATCTGATAAAGCGAGGGAAAGAGTGGGCGAGAAAGGTCAGCGGCCATTGGTTCACTATAATTATTTTTATGCCGTTCTTTAGTTATTGATCTAAGGAACATACACCAGATTTTATGGATTATACAATTTACTTTCAGAACAGTTTAAAAGCCACCAGGGATTTATCCCGTCTCAATAATACTCAGATCAATAACTTGCTGCTTCAGCTGGCCGATGCTGTTGAGCTCAAAACAGATTTTATCCTGCAGGCCAATCAACAGGATCTGGATAAGATGGATCCTGAGGATCCTAAATATGACAGGCTTAAACTGAGTAAGGAAAGGATTGCTGATATCGCGGCCGATATACGGAATGTTTCTGCATTGAAAAGTCCACTGGGAGAGGTTCTGGAAGAAAAATCACGGCCAAACGGCTTGTTGATCTCTAAAGTCAGAGTACCTCTTGGGGTGATCGGCGTGATCTACGAGGCCCGCCCAAATGTAACTCTGGATGTATTTGCTTTATGTTTTAAAACAGGTAATGTGTGTATCCTTAAAGGAGGAAGTGATGCTGAACACTCCAATAAAGCAATTATGGAGGTTATTCATCATGTGCTGGAAGCTAACGGTATCAATGTCCATGTAGTTAGTCTTTTACCTCCTGAAAGAGCTGCAACGCATGCCTTACTTCATGCGACCGGTTATGTAGATGTATTGATTCCACGTGGAAGCCAGCAGTTGATCAACTACGTTCGCGAGAACAGTAAAATACCGGTTATTGAAACCGGAGCCGGTATTGTGCATGTATATTTTGATCTGGAAGGCGATCTGACCAAAGGAAAAGGAATTGTTTTCAATTCAAAGACACGACGGGTAAGTGTTTGTAATGCCCTCGATTGTTTGCTGATCCACCAGGACCGGTTAAAAGATCTGGCTGAACTTGTGGAACCCTTACAGAAGGAGCAGGTAGAAATATTTGCCGATGAAAGCGCTTATCAAAGTTTAAAAGGCCATTATCCGGAACAACTTCTTAAACTGGCAGAAGAAACACATTTTGGTACAGAATTTCTTTCCTATAAAATGGCTGTAAAAACAGTGAAAAATATAGATGAAGCCCTTGATCACATCAGTATCAATAGTTCTAAACATAGTGAAGCTATTGTTTCAGATGATCCGGTAAATACCGAGTTGTTCCTGAAACAAGTAGATGCCGCTGCGGTATATGCGAATGCTTCGACTGCATTTACAGATGGCGGTCAGTTTGGTTTGGGTGCAGAGATAGGTATCTCCACACAGAAACTTCATGCCAGAGGTCCGATGGGGTTGGAAGAACTGTGTAGTTATAAATGGATTGTTAGAGGAGAAGGCCAGATCCGATAAATTTTTCTTGATATTTTTTGTTTTTAGGATAATTGCCCTACCTTTGTACTGTAATAAATAAAATTACAGAATGAACAACGGAAGATTTGCCATTTCCTTACACATCCTTACCCTGCTGGATCAAGCCAATGGAGAAGTTCTGTCTTCAGATTATATTGCAGGAAGTATTAATATCAATCCGGTACTGGTGAGAAAAGAACTCAGTAATCTTCGAAATCATGGAATGGTATTAAGTAAAGAAGGCAAAAATGGAGGAAGTTATTTGGCAAAATCTGCACAAAACATCACCTTAGGAGAGGTTTACAATTCAGTAAGACAAAATTCCTTACTGGGTAACCTTAAAAATACGCCAAATCCCCAATGTCCGGTAGGTAAGCAAATCAACAAACATTTGGATAACTTATATGTTGATACGGAGAGCGCACTGATCAGACAATTGTCTGCACAGACACTGGCAGATTTTAGCCGTAAGTTCGTTTGATTTTTTTTATTTATAACTGTAACAAATTAAATTACATATAAAAGTAAAATTATGAAAGTAGCATTAATAGGAGCAAGCGGTTTTGTAGGAACCAGTATCCTTAAAGAATTGTTGAGCCGCGGACATGAAGTCCTGGCCCTGGTTCGTCAGCCAGAGAAAATTACAGTGAAAAATGAGAAGTTAACTGTTAAAGCCATTGATGTATTGGATACGAATGCTTTAACCAATGCTGTTAAAAATGAAGATGCGGTAATTAGCGCTTATAATGCGGGCTGGACGAATCCAAACCTTTATAATGATTTCCTTGCGGGATCAGAGGCCATCCAGAAAGCAGTTAAAGATGCCGCTAAACCAAGATTGATCGTGATCGGCGGTGCCGGAAGTTTAGAAATTAACGGTCAGCAACTGGTAGACGGACCCGAATTTCCTGCAGAATATAAAGCCGGAGCCACAGCAGCAAGAGATTATCTGGACATCCTGAAAAAAGAAAAAGATCTTCAATGGACTTTCTTTAGCCCTGCTATTGAAATGCATCCTGGAATTACAACCGGACGTACCGGTAAATATCGTTTGGGAAAGGATCAGCCGGTATTTGATGCGAACAACAGGTGCAGCCTTTCTGTAGAAGACTTAGCGGTTGTTATTGCAGATGAGCTGGAAAGCAATCAACATCCTCAGCAGCGCTTCACAGCAGCCTATTAATTCCTTTTATTTACAAATGGCCGATGTTTGACCGCTCAAACATTGGCCATCTTTTTACTACCTTCGTGTGTATAATCCAATTCAAAAAGGCATTATTATACGACTACAATGGAATCCATCTACACTATTCAGCACATTTCCCAAATCCTGCACGCCACTTCGGCTATAGCTCTGCCAGATACCCAGATTCAGAACCTTTTGATCGACAGCAGAACGGTCATTGATCCTGAGACATCTTTGTTTTTCGCCTTACCGGCACAAAGAAACGGGCATGAGTATATTAAAGATGCTTACGAACATGGAATCCGGAATTTTGTCATTAGTGATCAGAACTATAATGGTGTCTATTCCGATGCCAATTACCTGCTGGTAGAAAATGTGCTCAAAGGGCTCCAGAAATTGGCGGCCTATAACCGGAAATTGTATAATATTCCTGTACTGGCGATTACAGGCAGTAACGGCAAGACCATCGTCAAAGAATGGTTGTACCAGTTGCTGGCCACAGATTACAATCTCGTTAGAAGCCCTAAGAGTTTTAACTCCCAGATCGGTGTCCCTCTATCTGTCTGGCAGATGGATAAAGAGCATACGATGGGGCTCTTTGAAGCCGGAATTTCCAAAAGCGGAGAAATGGAAGCTCTTGCTGAAATTATACAACCAACGATCGGTATTCTGACCAATATCGGGGAAGCCCATGCAGAAGGTTTCTCTTCAGGGAAAGAGAAATTGCTGGAGAAATTAAAATTATTTGCAGGTGCTGAACTCCTTATTTATGCACCTGAGTATACAATGGGCTTATCTGCAAAAGAGTTGCCAGGACAAAGAAAGTTTTCCTGGAGCACTACTACAGAAGCCGATCTGAGGGTCTTGTTCATTGAGCCAATCGATGGCCGGAGTTATATCCGGGCAAAATATAAAGGAGAAGAAATCGAATGCCTGATCCCTTTCCGCGACCGCGCATCGGTGGAAAATGGCATTATCTGCTGGGCGACCCTGCTTGCTTTAGGTTATAGTCCCGACGAAGCAGATACCAGACTGGAAAAACTTACACTGGTCAAAATGCGGCTCGAATTAAAAAATGGCATTAACCAGTGTTCGGTTATTGACGATTCCTACAGTGCAGATATTTCTTCACTCGCCATTGCCCTTGATTTTTTGAACCTGCAGAACCAGCACCTCAGAAAAACCCTGATCCTGTCAGATCTTCCTGAAACGGGAAAAAGTAATGAAGTGCTTTATGAGGAGATCTCCTCCCTGATCCGGCAAAAACACCTGAACCGGCTGATCGGTATCGGGCCAAATATCTCCGCCTTTGCAGCCCTTTTCGATCTGGAAAAAGAATTCTATGCCAGTACCCCAGATTTTATAGAAAAATTTCCTGGCCTGCATTTCAGCAATGAAACTATTCTGGTTAAAGGGGCAAGAAAATTTGAATTTGAAAGGATCAGTAAACTGCTTACCCAAAAAATACATGATACAGTCCTGGAAGTAGACCTGAATGCCCTTGCCGGCAATCTCAAATTCTATAAATCCATGCTGAAACCAGGAGTTAAGATCATGGTTATGGTCAAGGCTTTTTCTTATGGAAGCGGAAGTTTTGAGATTGCCAATGTGCTTCAGTACCATAAAATCGACTACCTGGCTGTTGCCTATGCTGATGAAGGTATTGCACTCAGAAGGGGGGGAATTACCATGCCAATTATGGTCATGAGCCCTGAGCCTTCAGCTTTTGAAGCCATTGTTAAATACAAACTGGAGCCGGAGCTGTACAACCTGGATATCCTGAAAGGATTCCTGAACTTTTTACCAGAACACGAACATGGCTATCCCGTGCACCTCAAGATAGATACAGGAATGCACCGTCTTGGTTTTGATGAAACAGATGTAGACGACTTGCTGCAGACCCTGAAGCATGCTTATGGCATCAAAGTTAAATCGGTTTTTTCTCATCTGGTGGGGAGTGAAGAAGCCCGGCATGATGATTTTACCAGGTACCAGATCAACCTTTTCAAAAAGATTACAGAAAGAATTAGCCAGGAACTGGATTACGATTATATCAAACATATTTCCAATACTTCGGGGATTTCAAGACACCCGGAAGCTCAATTTGACATGGTAAGGTTGGGCATTGGATTGTATGGCTATGACGGCGGACTGGAGCAGAACAGAGGATTGCAAACTGTGGCCAGCCTTAAAACAACGGTTACACAGGTTAAGCATATCAAGCCAATGGAAACCGTAGGCTACAGCCGTAACGGTATCTTACCTGAAGGCGGACAAATTGCAACTGTAAAAATCGGCTATGCCGACGGTTATACCAGAGGCTTTGGAAATGGTGTTGGCCGGATGTTGATCAAAGGTAAGCTGGTCCCAACAATTGGTTCAATCTGCATGGACATGTGTATGCTGGATGTAACCGGTATGGATGTTAAAAATGGTGATGAAGTGCTGGTGTTTGGGCATGAACTCCCTATTCTGGAGTTGGCCAAACAAATCCATACCATCCCATATGAGATCCTGACGAATATTTCTCAAAGAGTGAAACGAATCTATTTTTATGAGTAGTTTTGCGGCAGGAATAAACAGAGATAAATTTGTACCCGGAAGCAGATTTATACGATGACTAGAATTACGTTATGAACAGAATTGGAAGGGCATTATTAAATTACCTGATTAAAGGATTGCTGATTGTTTTGCCTATTGCATTAAGCATTTTTATTGTTGTATGGGGCGTAACTACCGTAGACAGTTGGCTGAATGTCAATAATATTCTTGGTGTTGATCCCAGAACTGGTGCCAGCAGGAATATTCCCGGACTGGGTCTGGCTTTAGTTGTAGGGATCATCCTGGCTGCGGGTATTTTTGTAACCAATTTTGTAACGGAACCGATGTACAACTGGTTCCAGAAAATGCTCGATAAACTCCCTATTATCAAGTTTATTTATTCTTCCATTAAGGATTTAACAGAAGCTTTTGTTGGAGATGAAAAGAAATTTAATCATCCGGTATTGGTAGAGGTGGAAGGTAACCTGAAGAGGATTGGTTTTTTAACACAAAGTGATCTGGCAGCGATTGATCTGCCTGGAGAAGCAATTGTATATTTCCCTTTTTCTTATTCTTTCGCGGGTCAGGTGTATGTGGTGAGTAAGGATAAGATAAAGCCTTTGAAGATGAGTGCGGCAGATGCCATGAAGTTGGTGGTATCTGGCGGAGTTAGCCATTTCTAAAAAATTGAACTGCTATTCGACTCCTCAAAGCTTTTGCGGAAGGGCAAAACCTTTGCATGTCGTCTCACAGCAGCTCAATTTTTGAGGAATGGATAGCACTCCCGGCAGAAGGGGTAAGGGAGACCGGTATAGAGCAGATAAAGAGCAGAAAAGAGCAAAGCCTCAAAGCTTTTGCGGAAGGGTAAAACCTTTGCATATCGCCTCACAGCAGTTCAATTTTGAGGAGTGGATAGCAGAAAAAAATAATTTGAATAGCGATGATTACAATATATCACAACAACAGATGCAGCAAGAGCAGGACTACTTTGGGAATTTTGGAGGATAGTGGAAAAGACTTTGAAGTGGTGAATTATTTGCAAAATACGCCCTCGGTGGAAGAACTCACGGCAATTGTTAAAAAGCTGGGTATTAAAGCACAAGATCTTGTTCGGAAAACGGAGTCTGTTTACACAGAGAAATATAAAGGAAAGGATCTTTCTGAAGAGGAATGGCTCTCCGCAATGGTTGAAAATCCTATTTTGATAGAGCGGCCAATTGTTGTGTCTGGTGATAAGGCTGTTATTGGCCGGCCAACGGAGAATATCTATACTATCCTGTCTGATCAGGATTAGCCATTGAGCAGCTTGATTCCTGTCTATTGAATGAATTGTTCTATGTATCCCGTTCTGCGCCCTGCCCGGATATCCCCCCCATGCTTATGGCGCAAACAAAATCTTAATATATCTGCGGAAAGGCCTTGACGGGTTTGCGCCCCCTTCAGGGCGCCTAAGCCGGCGCTAGCCTTGAAGTAGATGTATTAAGATTTTGTGGTACAATAACACCCCTTCTCAACCTTGAAGTAGATATATTAAGACTTTGTGGTACAATAACACCCTCTTCTCAAACCTTGAAGTAGATGTATTAAGATTTTGTGCTACAATAACACCTCCTTTAAAAATTCGGTTTCAATACGTACTTGTCATAGAACCTGAAAATATGCTCAGCAGCTTCCTCTGCAGTATCTACCAAACGGAACAGGTTCAAATCCTCCGCATGAATATTATGTTCTTTATGAAGCATGGTCGTTGTGATCCAGTCTACCAGGCCGCTCCAGTAAGATTTACCCACTAAAACTATTGGGAAACGGGCCACTTTGCCAGTTTGGATCAAAGTAATCGCCTCAAACAACTCATCCATAGTTCCCATACCACCAGGCAATACAATAAAACCCTGAGAATATTTCATAAACATGACCTTACGAATAAAGAAATAATCAAATTCCAGTAGCTTATTGTGGTCAATATACTTATTATGGAACTGCTCAAAAGGCAAGTCAATATTTAAACCCACAGACTTACCACCATTCATATGTGCACCCTTATTACCCGCTTCCATGATACCCGGACCACCACCCGTAATCACACCATAACCACGCTCAGTCAACAACCTTCCGCATTCCACAGCAATCTCGTAATAAGGATTCGTTTCCGCAGTCCTGGCAGATCCGAAGATCGATACACAAGGACCAATTTTAGCCAGTTTCTCAAAGCCGTCTACAAATTCAGCCATGATTTTGAAGATTTGCCAGGAGTCAGTTACCTTAATCTCCTGCCAGTTTTTATTTTCAAACGCACTTCTTATTTTCTCTTCACTTGTCATTCTAAATAGATTAATGTTCTAAAATTTTGTTTGCAGATCTGTTTTTTTACTGATCAGTAATAAGCCGATAAAAGTGATCAAACCATTCACCAGGATCAACTCTACACTAAAGACATAGCCACCCAGCAACTCTGCAGAATATGCATTTAACAAATAGCATACAGCAGGAGAGAGGATGCAGACTAAAGGTACTAATTTATCATGTAAACCCCTTTTTACAAAAAGGCCAAAGCTATATAAACCCAACAGCGGACCGTAAGTATAAGAAGCCACCTTAAAGATCCCCTTCACCACAGACTCATCGTTCACCGCATTGAATATGATAATCACCAGGAAAAGAACGATAGAAAAACCGATATGTACCGTATGGCGTTTTTTTACCGCTTCCTTTGAATTGGAATCCTCCCGCTTATCCATGTGCAGAAAATCCACACAGAAAGACGTTGTTAAAGCGGTTAAAGCAGAATCTGTTGTGGCAAAAGTAGCTGCCGTTAGACCCAGCATAAAAACAATAGCCGGGATCACACTCAGATGATTTAAAGCGATTTCCGGAAAAAGAAAATCCGTTCTCGGCTTGCCTGTAATATGATCTAAAGGAATTGCAATCCCATTTTTCGTCGCATAGATGTATAACAAGGCCCCAACACTTAGAAAGAAAATATTCAGAACCACAAATACACCGGTAAAAGTAAACATGTTCTTTTGAGCCTCTTTGATCGTTTTCATACTCAGGTTCTTCTGCATTAAATCCTGATCAAGACCAGTCATCGCTATGGTTACAAAAATTCCGCCCAGCAACTGCTTACTGAAATGGAAATTGCTTGTCAGGAAATCCTCATAGAAAAATATCTTGGAATAGCCACTGTTCTTAACGGTTTCAAAGGCCTTTGGAATATCCAGGTCCAGGCTGTTGCAGATAAAATACAAAGTCAGGAAAACAGAAAGCACCAGGAAGAAAGTCTGTAAGGTATCTGTAATGATGATGGTTTTTAACCCGCCTTTAAAAGTATAAGACCAGATCAAACCAAGAGAGATCAGCACCGTGGCCCAGAAAGGAATGCCATAACTGTCAAATATAAAACGCTGTAATACAATAACCACCAGGTATAAACGGAAAGCAGAACCAATAGTCCGGCTGATCAGGAAGATAGAGGCCGCCGTTTTATAACTGTAATAACCCAGCCGCTGCTCAATATAACTGTAAATAGAGGTCAGTTTCATCCTGTAATACAAAGGCAGCAATACGGTAGCAATAATAATAAAGCCGATCGCATTGCCCAGTACAAACTGAAAATACTGGAACTGATTACCCGAAGGTGCACCCACCTCTCCGGGAACTGAGATAAAGGTAACCCCAGATAAAGCCGTGCCAATCATGCCAAAAGCAACCAGGTACCATTTGGAGTTCCGGTTGGCAATAAAGAAAGTAGAGTTGTCAGACGATTTCTTTGAAGTGGCAAAGGCAATAACAATCAGGATCAGAAAATAACCGATTAAAAAAGACAAAAGTATCGCTGGACTCATAGTATGTTTTTAGGTTCTAAATGTAAGAAAATCATCTTCTAAAAATCAAATAAGAGCAGATAAATTTCCCTGTAGCCATTTTCAGGCAGATCAAAATACAAAATCAGCTGTTTGGAATTATTTATAAATCGTAAATATTTTTTGTGCTGCTCACAAATGCTAAATCAATTTATATAAGTTTGTAAAATGAATTTTTCTTCAAAATTACTGGAGGATGCTGTTAATGAATTTGCTAAACTACCGGGAGTAGGTCAAAAGACCGCACTTCGGCTGGTGTTACATTTATTAAACAGAGAAAAGGAAGAAGTAGAGCATTTCGGTAGTTCTGTGATCAGGCTCAGGAACGAAATCAAACATTGCAGCATCTGTCATAACATCTCCGATCAGGAGATTTGCGAAATTTGCACTGCACCCAAAAGAGATAAAGAAGTGATCTGTGTGGTCGAAGATACCAGAGATGTAATGGCTGTAGAAAATACTTCCCAGTATTTTGGTGTATATCATGTCCTGGGTGGTTTAATTTCTCCGATGGATGGAATTGGCCCTTCAGACCTCTTTATTGATTCGCTGGTCCAGCGTGTGGCCACAACGCCTGTCAAAGAGATCATCCTGGCGCTTAGCGCTACGATGGAAGGAGATACCACGCTTTTCTATTTGTATAAAAAACTCAAGGATTTCCAAATCCCCATCACCACCATCGCCAGGGGAATTGCCTTCGGCGGAGAGTTGGAATATGCCGATGAGATCACATTAGGACGTTCTATTGTAACCAGGGTACCTTACGAATCCAGTATCAGATGATCATCCAGTTAAATACATTCCATGGAATTTAAGAATAAAGTTGTAGTGATTACCGGCGCTTCTTCAGGTATTGGTAAAGCTTGTGCCGAAGAATTTGCAAAACGCGGGGCTAATCTCGTGTTAGCTGCAAGACAATATGTAAACCTTTGTGAAATTACGGCCGGGCTCGAAAAAAAATACAATATCAAAGCGGTTGCTGTACAGGCAGATGTGAGTAAGGAAGAAGATTGCAAAGGCATAGTCAAACAAGCCCTGCTCACCTTTAATCAGATAGATATTCTGGTTAATAATGCCGGCTTGTCTATGCGGGCCTTATTTAATGAACTGGATTTATCTGTTCTGAAAAGCCTGATGGATGTGAACTTCTGGGGAACCGTTTACTGTACCAAGTATGCTTTAGATGAAATTCTGAAAACCAAGGGCAGTATTATCGGTGTCTCTTCTATCGCAGGTTACCGGGGTTTGCCAGGCAGGACGGGATATTCTGCTTCGAAATTTGCAATGAACGGTTTTATGGAATCTCTGCGTACAGAGCTTTTGCCTACAGGCGTTCATGTTATGGTAGCCTGCCCAGGTTTTACAGCCTCCAATATCCGTGTTGCCGCGCTGTCTAAAGATGGTGCCTCTCATGGCGAAACCAGTATGGAAGAAGGGAAAATGATGTCGGCTGAGGAAGTTGCCCGCCGAATTGTTGATGGTGTTTCAGCCCGCAAACGAACGCTGGTGATGACTGCCCAGGGAAAATTGACCGTATGGATCAATAAATTGCTGCCTGGTCTGGCCGATAAACTGGTCTATAATCATTTTACCAAAGAGAAAAAGGCACTGATCAAATAAATCTCCGTTTTATTCAGTGGCCTCCAGTTTTTCAATATGCCCGATTTTGGACATATCCATTACCGTCTGGCCATTGCTGTCATTAGAGAAAATATTGGTGAACCTGGCCTGATGTACAATATCTTCATCCCGGTAGGAGGTTCTGGTGTGTACCGTTTGTGAAAAGGTATCATCAAAGGCCTTCACCATGATGAGCAATTCCACTTCCGCCTCTGCCAGGTCTTCAGCCGTTTTATCATAAATAGGGCTGTTCTCATCAATGGGGTGAACTACTGTCCAGCTCATGGTCAGTAAGCCGATCTTTGACCTTTCCAGTTCCAGGGGATAAAACCGGCGTGTCTTCTTTCCATCAATCGTTTCATTATAAGACATCACGACCTGTACCTCCACTTCAATCAGTTGATTGTTCCTCAGGTTTGCCATTCTGAACATCAGGCCCTTGATGCCTTTGTAAGGCGCAATGACCATTTGCTGACTGTAAATGATCTTTGCATTCGGTCTGGAAAAACGTCCATAGAGCAAACCAGTAGCCAAGGCAAAAGCCAGTAAGCCCAGCATAGATTCAAAGGCAGCTACAATACTCGTTAAAAAACCATCCGGACTGATATGTCCATAGCCCACAGTAGAAATGGTCTGGGCGGAGAAAAAGAAAGCATCAAAAAAATGATCCCTCGGGCTAATGCCGTCAGCACCCTTTAAGTGTTCGATTCCAATAGTGACGTATAGAAAAGCAAATAACATGTTGACCACGATATAAGCCGCCAGGATCACCAGCAGGAATTTCTTCCAGCTCATGGAGATCAGCCAGTTATACGTATCTGAAGTTCTGATAAATGGCAGCCCAATACGTTTCACATTGGAAGTACCATTGATATTCATTAACCTTTGATTGGCACTTACGGGCCGGGTCCCAAATCCAAGATCGTCATCCAGCTGCGATTTTCTTTTAAATAATGCCATAATTCTCAATAATTTTAAGAAATGTTTTGCAAATAATAAAAACTATTCCATCTTTGCCTTACGATGATATTAACAAACGGACTTAACATTTGGTGGTGGCACAACGCAAGCGCGTAGTGTAACCCTGTTTTGTACGTTTTATTTTATATAAATAATTTGAGGGTTGCTATAAAAGGCAACCTTTTTTGTTTTACAGCCATGAAGAAAATATTAAACCACCTTTTCGAGAACAAAAGTTTCAGCCGGGCTGAAGCACAGAAGATCCTGACTTCTATCGCGCTGGGCGAATACAATACTTCTCAGATTGCCGCCTTCATTACTGCCTATGGCATGCGGAACATCACCGTGCAGGAATTACAAGGATTCCGGGATGCCATGCTGGACCTTTGTGTTAAAGTTAATCTCTCTGATTATGAACTGATCGATCTTTGCGGTACAGGGGGGGACGGGAAAGATACCTTCAATATTTCTACCCTGGCCTCCTTTGTGGTTGCCGGTACAGGAAATAAAGTAGCCAAGCATGGTAATTATGGGGTGTCTTCGGGTTGTGGTTCTTCCAATGTGATGGAGTACCTGGGTTATCAGTTCACCAATGATCAGGATGTTTTGAAACGCAGCCTGGACACAGCAGGTATCTGTTTTATCCACGCGCCATTGTTTAATCCAGCGATGAAAACAGTTGCGCCCATCCGAAGAGAACTTGGCGTAAAGACCTTTTTTAATATGCTGGGGCCAATGTGTAACCCGGCGCAGCCCAAAAATCAGCTGGTTGGCGTTTTTAGCCTGGAACTGGCCCGCTTGTATGCCTATTTATACCAGGATACCGATAAAAACTATACGATACTTCACGCCTTAGGTGGTTTTGATGAAATCTCGCTGACCTGCGATATTAAAACCTTCAGCCCAAAAGGAGAAGCCATGATCAAAGTCTCAGACCTTGGATTTGAAAAGATCAGCGAGCAAGAGATCAAAGGAGGAGATACTGTAGAATCTTCCGCCAGGATATTTACCGATATCCTGAATGGAAAAGGAACTGATGCCCAGAACAATGTAGTGCTTTGCAATGCTGCGCTGGCCTTGCAGACCATTAAAAACTCCAGAACCTTTGCCGACTGCTTTTATGAAGCTGAAGAATCTTTGCTCAGTAAAAATGCCCTGAACAGCTTTAAACAACTTATAGGATCATGAAGCAGCCAAAATTAAAGATCTGCGGCATGCGGGAACCTACGAATATGCTGGCGGTTTCAGCACTGATGCCGGATTATATGGGGTTTATATTCTATCCCAGATCCAAACGTTATGCAGCCCATTTATCTTCCGTATTTACAAGAAAACTCCCGAAGACAATAAAGAAAACAGGGGTTTTTGTTGATGAAGATATAGAAAAGGTACAGGAACGCCTGGTGGAATTTGAGTTGTCTGCACTGCAGCTTCACGGAGAGGAAAGTCCGTCTTATTGTGCCGCATTAAAGGTGTTTAGCCCGGAAACAGAAGTCATCAAAGCTTTTGGAGTTGAGGAGTCTTTTGATTTTGAAAGCTTGATTCCCTATGCCAATATGGTAGATTACTTTCTTTTTGATACACAGACCCCGGATCATGGCGGTTCAGGAAAGCGCTTTGACTGGGCCCTTCTGGAAAGCTACACCCTGGATGTTCCCTATTTTCTCAGTGGAGGGATCGGGCTGGACAGCGTAGCAGAGATCAGAAAGATCAAAGATGAGCGCCTGTATGCTATAGACATCAACAGTAAATTTGAACTGGAGCCAGGACTCAAAAACTTAGTACAATTAACAGAATTTAAAAATCAACTGTTCCGCTGAGCAGAAAGCGGAATGAAATCCATAAGACTATGAATTATTTTGTCAACGAAAAAGGCTATTACGGAGACTTCGGCGGCGCCTACATCCCCGAAATGCTGTACCCAAATGTAGAAGAACTCAGACAGAACTACATGAAAATCATTAATGATGAGTCTTTTAAGAAAGAATTCCATCAATTGCTAAAAGATTATGTAGGAAGGCCTTCGCCTTTATACCTGGCCAAGCGTTTATCTGCAAAATACAATGCCAATATCTTTTTGAAAAGGGAAGACTTAAACCATACCGGTGCCCATAAGATCAACAATACCATTGGGCAGATCCTTTTGGCCGAACGCCTCGGTAAAAAACGCATTATTGCAGAAACCGGCGCCGGACAGCATGGCGTAGCCACAGCGACGGTATGCGCCCTTCGCGGTTTGGAATGTGTGGTTTATATGGGAGAAATTGATATCCAGCGCCAGGCACCGAATGTGGCCCGTATGAAAATGCTGGGGGCTAAAGTTGTTCCCGCTACTTCAGGCTCCAAGACCCTGAAGGATGCGACCAATGAAGCCATGCGCGACTGGGTAAATAATCCTGTAGATACCCATTATATCATTGGTTCCGTAGTTGGGCCGCACCCTTATCCGGATATGGTGGCCATTTTTCAATCCATCATCTCCGAGGAGACCAAAAAACAGTTGATAGAACAAACCGGTAGTGACCAGCCTGATTATGTTCTGGCCTGTGTAGGTGGCGGAAGCAATGCCATGGGCATGTTCTACCACTTCATTAATGACGAAAACGTAAAACTGGTTGCTGTAGAAGCAGCCGGGCAGGGGGTGAGCAGTGGCCATTCTGCAGCAACAACCGCATTAGGTAAAGAAGGCGTATTGCATGGAAGCAGAAGTATCCTGATGCAAACAGAAGACGGACAAGTTGTAGAACCTTTTTCGGTATCCGCAGGGCTGGATTATCCAGGTATTGGTCCACAGCATGCCCATTTGTTCAAAACAGGAAGAGGCAAGTACGTTTCTATTACAGACGATGAATCCTTACAGGCCGGACTGCTTTGTACGCAGCTGGAAGGTATTATTCCTGCCATAGAAAGTGCACATGCTCTGGCGTATTTAGAAAAAATGAACTTTACAGGTGATGAAAATGTAGTGGTATGTCTTTCCGGAAGAGGAGACAAAGACATGGATACCTATATGAAATACTTTGGACTATAATCAGCAAGACAATGAACAGAATCAATAAATTATTCCAGGAAAAACCATCCAATATCCTTTCTATTTATTATACAGCAGGCTTTCCTGAGCTGGGCGATACCTTGCTGATTGCGGAAGAACTGGAGCGGGCAGGAGCCGATATGCTGGAAATCGGCTTTCCTTATTCCGATCCTGTAGCCGACGGACCAGTGATACAAGCCAGCAGTAAACAGGCACTGGAGAATGGAATGGATCTTAAAACCCTTTTTGGTCAGTTAAAAGACCTCCGTTCCAGGATCAATATTCCCATTCTTCTGATGGGGTATGTAAACCCAATGCTGCAGTTTGGTGTAGAAAATTTTTGTAAAGCCTGCGCAGAAGTTGGGGTAGATGGCTGTATTGTTCCCGATCTGCCTATGGCCGAATACGAAGAGCATTATCAGGAAATTTTTAAGCAATATAGCCTGAGCAACATCTTCCTGGTTACCCCACAAACCTCCGGGGAACGTATACGGAAAATAGATGAACTCAGTACAGGCTTTGTTTACCTGATCTCTTCTTCAGCAACAACGGGAAAAAACCTGCAGGTCTCTCAAAATACAGAAGACTATTTTGCCAGGATTGCTGGTATGAAACTCCGGAACCCAACCATGATAGGGTTTGGCATCAACAATAAAGCAACTTTCGATAAAGCCTGCCAGTTTGCCAATGGCGCTATTATAGGAACGGCTTTTGTTAACGTGCTCTCAGAAGATAAATCTGCTGCCGGCATTCAGAAATTCATGAAATCTATTTCCGAATAGAATACTGATAGTTTGGGAGACTAGAATAAGTCTTCCAAACTTCCTTTTCCTTCCCTGATCACCTCAAAATCGCCCGAAGTACAGTCGATCACCGTAGAAGGCTCATTGTCTCCATAGCCGCCATCAATCACCAGGTCAACCGTATCCTCATATTTCTCATGGATCAGTTCAGGATCTGTGGAATATTCGATCAGCTCATCATCATCCTTGATGGAAGCAGAGATGATCGGATTGCCCAGTTGCCTTACAATTTCCTGTGCAATGGCATTGTCCGGAACCCTTATACCCACTGTTTTCTTTTTAGAACTTAATAATTTTGGTACATTATTATTGGCATTCAGAATAAAAGTATAAGGTCCGGGTAAGGCCTTTTTCAATACCCGGAAAGTGGTGGTGTCAATCGGTTTGATGTAATCAGAAATGTGTCGTAAATCAGAGCAGATAAAGGAGAAATTTGCCTTGTCTGGTTTTATGCCTCTTAAATGACAAATCCGCTCTATTGCCTTTTGGTTGGTGATGTCACATCCCAGTCCATACACGGTATCAGTAGGATAGATGATCAATCCGCCTTTTTTTAAAACTTCAACCGCTTGCTCTATAGCTTTAGGGTTCGGATTTTCCGGATAGATTTTGATTAGCATATGTAAAAATATGAAAAACTTTCGTCTGTATCTTGAGAAATCTCGTACTATTGGGGTTATTTTAGTATTTTGATAGTATGAGAAAAGCATTTATCGCAATTGCTGCATTCCTGGTCACCGCTACAGTGATGACAGGTTTGGCCTGGCCCCCGTTTTTCTGGGCCTTTATTTTTGTAGGGCCAATTGTAATCCTCGGTGTGTATGATTTGTACCAGCCTAAACACAGTATCGTAAGGAACTATCCGGTATTGGGCCATTTAAGATATCTCATGGAGGATCTGCGCCCTAAAGTGTACCAATATTTTGTAGAGAGTGATACCAATGGAAAACCATTCAGCAGGTTAAACCGCTCTTTGATCTATCAGCGCGCAAAAAAAGAAAATGACACCATCCCATTTGGTACCCAGCTTGATGTGTATGAAAATGGCTATGAATGGTTGAGCCATAGCATATCGGCCATCAGCCATCACGAATTGAACGAAGATCCGAGGGTATTGGTTGGCGGCCCGGATTGCGCACAGCCATATTCTGCCAGTATTTATAACGTTTCGGCAATGAGCTTCGGTTCCTTAAGCCAGAATGCCATCATGGCCCTCAATGGCGGTGCAAAAATGGGTAATTTTGCCCATAACACTGGTGAAGGAGGGATCAGTGATTATCACCTGAAACCTGGAGGAGATCTGATCTGGCAAATTGGAACAGGTTATTTTGGTTGTCGTCATCACGACGGAACCTTTAACTTTGATGCCTTTGCTGAGCGCTCTAAGCTGGAGCAGGTCAAAATGATCGAAATAAAACTTTCCCAGGGTGCAAAACCCGGACATGGAGGTATCCTTCCGGCTAAAAAAGTAACGCCCGAGATTTCCAGGATCAGGCTGGTTAAAGAAGGTTTTGATGTGATTTCCCCTCCGGGACACTCTGCATTTACCACGCCAATGGAAATGATGGCTTTTATTAAAAAGCTTCGTGACCTTTCTGGAGGTAAGCCTGTAGGATTTAAACTGTGTATTGGCCGTAAGAGCGAATTCTTTGCCATTTGTAAAGCCATGATAGAAATGAACACCTATCCCGATTTTATTACCGTTGATGGGGGAGAAGGAGGTACAGGGGCTTCACCACAGGAATTCTCTAATGCAGTGGGGATGCCATTGAGAGAAGGTGTTGCTTTCGTATACGATGTGTTAACCGGTTTCGGGATCAAAAAACACATCAAGATCATCGCTTCAGGTAAAGTGGCTTCTGGTTTTGACCTGGTGAAAAATATTGCTTTGGGTGCAGATATGTGTAATGCTGCAAGAGCCATGATGTTTGCTCTGGGTTGTATACAGGCATTGGAATGCAATAGTAATACTTGTCCTACCGGTGTCGCTACACAAGACCCAAGCCTGATGAAAGGTTTGGTGGTAGATGATAAAAAAGTACGTGTATTTAATTTTCATCGTCTTACTGTGGCCAGCGCAGTTGAATTACTGGGTGCGGCTGGTTTACATCATCCCTATCAGCTTACCCGTGCTTACATCAACAGACGGATTGCACAGAACATGACACAGTCTTATATAGAGACTTTCCCTTATATCCCGGAAGGCAGCTTGTTGCAGACCCCTTACCCGCTTCGTTTTGAACTGGGGATGGCGCTTAGTACAGCCGCAAGTTTTGCACCTACAGATTATAAGGTATCTTCTGTAGATTATGCACATGCAAACTCTTATTCAGACAATCTGAATCACGGACATTAAGAAAATGTTCTTCCAAAGAAAAAGCCCTGTTCATCAATGACAGGGCTTTTTTTAGGATAAAAGGTATCTTAGAATTCTGCGTTGTTCGGGAAACGAGGGAAAGCAATCACATCCCTGATATTGGTCATTCCGGTCACAAACAAAGTTAATCGTTCAAAGCCTAAACCAAAACCAGAGTGTGGCGCAGTACCAAAGCGGCGTGTGTCCAGGAACCACCAAAGTTCTTCCTGAGGGATGTTTAAATCCTCCATACGTTGTGTTAACTTATCCAGGCGTTCTTCCCTTTGGGAACCACCAATAATCTCACCAATGCCCGGGAACAAGATGTCCATCGCAGCAACAGTCTTTCTTCCCTGCTCATCGGGCTCATTCTGACGCATGTAGAAGGATTTAATATCAGCAGGGTAATCTGTCAGGATCACCGGTTTTTTAAAGTGTTTCTCTACCAGGTAACGCTCATGCTCCGATTGTAAATCTGCACCCCATTCGTCAATCAGGTATTTAAACTGTTTCTTTTGGTTTGGTTTAGAAGATTTTAAAATGGCTATAGCTTGAGTATAGGTTAATCTTTCAAAATCATTTCCTAAACAGAAATTCAGTTTCTCCAGTAAAGACAATTCACTTCTTTCGTTCTGAGGTTTTGATTTTTCCTCTTCCAGTAAGCGGTTGTTCAGGAATTCCAGTTCATCTTTACAGTTTTCCAAAGCATAGCTGATCACATATTTCAGCATATCCTCTGCTAAAGTCATATTGTCTTCCAGATCAGCAAAAGCCACTTCCGGTTCTACCATCCAGAATTCAGCAAGGTGGCGGGTTGTATTGGAGTTTTCAGCCCGGAAAGTAGGGCCAAAAGTATAGATCTGGCCAAAAGCCATTGCGGCAAGTTCACCTTCCAACTGTCCGGAAACGGTTAAGTTGGTTGGACGCGCAAAGAAATCTTCAGAATAATCCACCTGACCATCTTCTGTACGAGGTGTATTGTCAAAATCAAGGGTAGTTACCTTAAACATTTCACCGGCACCTTCTGCATCAGAAGCGGTGATGATCGGCGTATGCATATATACAAAACCCCGCTCATTGTAAAACTGATGAATCGCAAAGGCTAAAGCATGGCGTACTTTAAATACCGCATTAAACGTATTTGTTCTGAACCTTAAGTGGGCGATTTCGCGAAGGAACTCCAGACTGTGTTTTTTAGGTTGTAAAGGGAATTTTTCAGGATCACTATCTCCTAATATCTCAATAGAGGATGCCTTAATGTCAATCTTCTGACCCTTGCCCAGAGATTCAACAACAGTACCCTGAACTGCAATAGCTGCGCCGGTCGTAATCCTTTTCAAGAGTTCTTCCGGCGTATTATTAAAGTCTACTACAATTTGAACGTTGCCCATACATGAGCCATCATTCAGTGCAATAAACTGGTTGTTGCGAAACGTACGCACCCAACCCATAACAGTTACCTCTCTATTAAATTCGGTAGTGTCCAGCAGGTTTTTTATTTTTTCTCTTTTAATCATGGTCTTTTTTACAAGAGCGTCAAAATTACTGAATTAGTTCTAAAAATTACAGTGCTGAATTTTTAAAGTTTATTTTAGGTGTTTTTTGTGTTTTTGTATGTTTTTTATGATAAATATTAGTTTTTATTAGATGTTTATTGTTTAATTGAGTGTTTTATATTGATTTATATGTATTTATTGTGTGTGATTTTTGATTTTATATTGTTTTTATTGATTTTTTAAGCTTATTTTTCTGTTATTTTTAATGTGTTGATCTATTTTCTGTTTTATTGTTGCTTTTTTTAGGTTGATATATAGTGTGTTGTGTGTTTTTTTATGAAAATTTTATTTTTTATAGATGTAAAATTAGAATTATTTGTTTTTTGTTGTATATTTGTAATGCTCGTTTAATTTATATTTGGTTTTAAGAAGCCTCCGGCAGTTTGTTGGAGGCTTCTTTATTTTGCCGGCAAGTCATTTTTTTTGCCATCATATTTTGCGCACCATTGCATTCATCCCGAACGGATTAGACTGGGAGAATATGCATAAAAAAAGAGGCTGTCTTTTGAACAGCCTCTTTCAATTATGGAAATTAGAAATGTTTACGCTAATACTTTAGTTACAAGATCAGCTGCATCTTTTAATGCAATCGCTGAATAAACTTTCAGACCTGAATCATCAATCAGTTGTTTAGCCTCTACAGCATTTGTACCCTGTAAACGGCAAATGATTGGAACAGGCACATTACCGATTTCTTTATAAGCATCGATAACACCCTGAGCAACACGGTCGCATCGTACAATACCACCAAAAATATTGATCAGAATAGCTTTAACGTTAGGATCTTTTAAAATAATGTTAAAACCAGCTTTTACAGTTTGTGCGTTAGCTGTTCCACCTACATCCAGGAAGTTAGCGGGCTCACCACCTGCAATTTTAATGATATCCATAGTTGCCATAGCCAAACCAGCACCATTAACCATGCAACCAACGTTTCCGTCTAATTTTACATAGTTTAAGTTAGATTCGCTCGCTTCAACATCAGTTGGATCTTCTTCCAGCTTATCACGCATTGCTGCATAATCAGGATGACGGAACAAGGCATTCTCGTCTAAATCAACTTTAGCATCAACTGCGATGATTTTATCATCAGAAGTTTTCAATACCGGGTTGATTTCAAACATAGAAGAATCTGTATTGTCATAAGCTTTATAAAGTGCAGAAACGAATTTAACCATTTCTTTAAAAGCAGCGCCGCTTAAACCCAGGTTAAAAGCAATCTTTCTTGCCTGGAAAGCCTGTAATCCAACTTTAGGATCAATCTCTTCTTTGAAAATCAGGTGAGGGGTATGCTCAGCAACCTCCTCAATATCCATACCACCTTCAGTAGAATACATAATGATGTTTCTTCCGCTCGCACGGTTCAGCAACACACTGATATAAAATTCTTTGGTTTCAGAAGCACCTGGATAATAAACATCCTGTGCAACTAAAATTTTATTCACTTTTTTACCTTCAGGACCAGTTTGAGGAGTAACCAGCTGCATGCCTAAAATTGCAGAAGCTCTTTCTTTAACCTCGTCAAGGTTCTTGGCCAATTTAACACCACCACCTTTTCCTCTTCCTCCTGCGTGGATCTGTGCTTTAATCACAACCCAGTCAGAATTGAAGTCAGTTTTCATTTTTTTAGCCGCTTCTACAGCCTGCTCAACCGTATCGGCAACAATGCCTTCTTGTACGGCTACACCAAAACTTTTAAGTATTTCTTTACCTTGATATTCGTGGATATTCATTTGCTGAAAAAATTTGCTCAAATCTACAATTTCAGATTGGTTTTAAAAACACTAAGTTTGCATTTATGCTAAAAGCCACTGGTATAAAAAAATCTTACGGAAACTTACCGATACTAAAAGGAGTAGATTTTGAAGTCAATAAAGGCGAAATTGTAAGTATAATTGGAGCCTCAGGAGCAGGTAAGAGTACCTTGCTGCATATTCTGGGAACGTTGGATCAGCCAGATCAGGGAACAGTAGAATTAAAAGGAACCAAAGTTAACGGCCTTTCCGGAGAACTGCTGAGTATCTTCAGGAACCAGAATATTGGATTTGTTTTTCAGTTCCATCACCTGCTGCCCGAATTTACAGCGCTGGAAAACATTTGTATTCCGGCATTCATTGCCAAAAAAAGTAAAAAGGAAGCAGAAGCAAGGGCATTAGAGCTTTTGGATCTTCTGGGATTAAAAGACAGGGCAGATCATAAACCCAGTCAACTCTCCGGGGGAGAACAACAGCGCATTGCAGTTGCAAGAGCACTGATCAATAATCCTGCAATTATTCTGGCAGATGAACCTTCCGGAAACCTGGATTCTGCAAATGCAGATGCACTGCACCAATTCTTTATCACCCTGAGGGATAGTTTCAATCAAACCTTTGTCATCGTTACACATAATGAAAGTCTGGCCAGGATCAGTGACCGGGTCGTAACCATGAAAGACGGATTAATTATATAAAACACGTGAAAGTATTAATTACCGGAGGCAAATCGTCTCCATCCTATAAAATTGTAAAAGCATTTCAGAACGATCAGGTTCTTTTGGCTGATTATGGCGATATCCCTGCTTTTTCAGCTGGCCAGTACCAGTTCATTACACTTGGAAAGAAGAACGAAGAAACCATTGCGCATAACTTGCTGAATACCTGCCTGGATCATGGTGTTGAAATGATCCTGCCCTTACACGAGTTCGAAGTATCAGCAGTAGCTAAAGCCTCGCTGTTGTTTTCAGAATTCGGTATCCAGGTATTGTTACCGGAACTGACCGAGCTTCCTAAATATTTTCATAGTCAGGAAGATGTTGCGAAAGGACAGAACTGGGCACTGTTTATTAATGGAGAACTCCTTTATTCTCCTGCTCCTGACACCTGGGTTGAAGAAACCGGCAGGTCAAAAAAATTAAATGGCGTATTTTACATACCCGAGGATCTCCAAAGTCCTACAGCTATCTTATTTACCATATCTTAATGAATTTTGAAAATTACATCAAAGCGCACGATGCCTTTGTTTTTGAGTTAGATAATGTACTCTATCCTGAAAAGGATTTTTTATTGCAGGTCTATTATTTATTTGCCCAGTTTATAGAATACAGTGAGCAGCAACCGGCAACTGATGTGGTGCGGTTTATGCAGGAAACTTACAGTAATGGGGGGCATGAGGGGATTTTTAATAAAGTAGCCGCCAGATTTTCCATACCAGAAACCTACAGGCTTAATTTTGATCTTCTACAAAGAAATGTACGCCTGCCTTTAAAACTATTGCTGTTTGATGAATGTCTTGCATTTTTGCAAGCCATCGTTCTGGAGCGTAAACCCATATTCTTATTGTTGTCCGGAAATCCGGAAGCTCAGCTCAACAAGATCCGGCAAATGGAATGGAATGGTCTGGAGCAATACCTTACCGTCTATTTTTCTGAAGAACTGGAGACGGCAGACCATGATCGCGGCTTGTCTTATCTGATCAATCAACATCAACTTAAAGGTAAAAATATATTGTTCGTCGTAAAAACGCAAGATACTCTGCTTCAATATGATGGCGCAACTATAAATTTTTTGGAAGTTGAAAGACTATTCTTAACTTAATACCGTATTTACCTATATTCCAACTGACATCCCACTATATGAAAACAAATTTTGTTACCAGTCGTTTAACGCTCTTTGGTCTGTTTCTTCTTTGCCTGGCAGCCAGTTCCTGTAAGAAGAACCATGCAACAGATACGCCTGATCAAACCGGTAATACCACTGTTCCGGCAAATGGAACACGGACACAGCTTACCCTGGATTCTTTGTTTTTATATGCCAAACAAATCTATTACTGGAATGATGCCATCCCTGATTACGCCACTTTTCAACCCAGGAATTACATTAGTAAATCCCTGGCCCTGGATAATTATGACGATGAATTATTTGCCATTACCCAGCTAAAGATCAACCCATCTACGGGAAAGCCATATGAGTACAGGGCCTCAGATGCAACTATTCCTAAATACTCTTATATAGACGATATTACAACACATAATGCACAGCAGGCTTTTGTTGCTAACCCAACTGCAGATGTAGAACTGGACGGCACAGGATATGATGTCGGTTTTCTAACTTTTCAGGGCTATGGCACCAATACCAGCTATGATCTGTATGTTACCGCTGTGTTCCCTAATTCTCCGGCAGCCAAGGCAGGCTTAACCCGTGGAAGTATCATTAAAAAAATAAACGGTACTTCGATAGGTACCAATTTTAATACAGAAAAGACCATCATTTACGCTATTCCTGAGTCTACCACCACATCAGTTACACTTTCTGGGGTAAAAGCCGATGGAACTGTATTTAACGACCTGGTGCTCACCCGTACAAAATACGCCAGCAGTCCGGTGTATAAAACAACGACCATTACCTCTGGATCTAAGAAAATTGGTTACCTGGCCCTTGCCAGATTTTCCGACCTGGAAACTACAGCTAAGACAGACCTGGATAATGCTTTCAGTAAATTTGTTTCTGACGGCGTGACAGATCTGATCATCGATTTGCGTTATAATGGTGGAGGCTATGTAAATACGGCTGAATACCTGGTTAACCTCATTGCGCCTTCTTCTGCAAAAGGTAAAATGTTTACAGAATATTATAATTCGATCATGCAGTCAGGAAAAGCGACCATTTTATCTAATCAGCCTTTACTGGATGCCAATGGTAAAGTGCAAACCCAAAATGGAAAAATCGTTACCTATGCGGACCTGGATTATTCAGCCGCGGGAAATGTAACCTCATTTGCTAAGGCGGGTTCCCTGAATAACGTGACCAATGTCGTTTTTATAGTTTCAGGAAATACAGCTTCAGCCAGTGAATTGGTGATCAACAGTTTAAAACCGGTGTCGACGGTTAAGCTGGTAGGTACACAAACCTACGGCAAACCAGTAGGCTTCTTCCCGATAAGACTGGAGAATAAATATGATGTGTACATGTCCTTGTTTGAAACCAAGAATGCTCTTGATCAGGGAGGGTATTTCAGTGGTTTTACCCCAGATATTGTTGATGTAGGTACCAAAACAGTATTTGATGATTCTACACATGATTTTGGCGATGTGAATGAGAGCTATACTAAAAATGCCATCAGTTTACTGGTTCCTGCAGCTCCGATCACCACAGCAAATGCTGTGATGAGTATCCGTGGAAAAAGCGTAGCAGTTTCTTCGGCCTTAGGCCTGCCAGGTGGCTCAAAAGAAATCCGCCATTTTATGGGCATGATTGAAACCAAGCATAAGCGCAGGAATTAGCCGCTTCGGCTATTTTTTCATCAGCAGCTTTTCGCGGTAAATGGCTTTCAGATCTCTCTGTTTGTCAATGTTATCTGTAATAGACAGGATTGCATTGGCTGCATTGAGGAAAAAGGTTTGATTGATACTTTCAAATTTATCAGTTGGCTTATGATAATCCTTATGGTCTTCCACGCCAAAGTAAATGAAAGGAATACGTACTGCTGCAAAAGCACCCTGATCACTCTGGTCAGTCCAGTCGTCTACTTTCTGTTTTGGATTGTCATGTCCGAATAGGATTTTCAGATCAGGATTTGTACTGGTAATATAGCCCCTGAGTTCAGGATGGCTAAATGTTCCTGCAGCGTATAATATACCCTGGTCATTATGACTGATCATATCCAGGTTAAGGTTTATAACGATTTTTGAAAGCGGGACCGGAGAATTGGCAACAAAGGCCTTGGAACCTTTCCATCCCTGCTCTCCTGCATCAAAAGCAGCGAAAATCAAGGTATGGTTGGGCTTTACTTTGGTGTAATAATCCGCAATCCTCAGCATGCCTGCAATACCGGAAGCATTGTCGTCTGCACCATTATAAATTTCATTGTTGATAATACCTAAATGATCGTAATGAGCAGAAATCACAATGACCTCATCACTTTTACCAAGGATATAACCAATTACATTTTTGCCAGTTGCACTTTTATTATTGTTGTCTGTAAAGCTAAAACTCTGCTCATATTTTTCCAGATTTGGAAAAGGAAGCACCTTTATCTTTTTGAATCGGTTTTCAATATATTTTCTGGCCTTCTCCGCACCAGGGGTGCCAGTTTTTCGTCCTTCATAGGAGTCTGATGAAAGTACTTCTACATCTTTAAGCAATTGCTTCCCGTTCTGCACATTGTTGTTGTAACTTTTAACGCATCTGCAACCAAACAGTAAAGCCAGGGGTAACAAAAAATAGATCTTCATAGCGGTTAAAAAAGTTAGTAATTTAGGTTTGATTGTCAATTATGACATTTCAATGATCTAATATATCATTAATTTATGACACCTCAATAGGCTATTGTAAAAACTTAACCAGCATTCGACTGTTATTTCTCTAATGATTTAACTTGTAAGGGCATAAAAAAAAGAATTGATATGGAATATAGACGTTTAGGTAAATCCGGATTGCAACTCAGTGCTTTGTCACTGGGTAGCTGGTTAACCTTTGGACAACAAATCAGTGATAAAACAGCAGACGAACTCATGGGTATCGCCTACGATGCGGGCGTCAACTTCTTTGACAATGCCGAAGGCTATGCAGCGGGCAAATCTGAAGAAGTGATGGGTAAGATCCTGAAAACACATCAATGGGAGCGGGAATCTTTTGTTGTTTCCAGCAAAGTGTTTTTTGGTACAGAGAACAAAGGACCAAACCGGGTTGGTTTATCCAGAAAGCATGTCATTGAAGCCTGTCATGGTGCATTGAAAAGACTTCAGGTAGACTATCTTGACCTCTATTTCTGTCACCGGCCAGATAAAAATACGCCGATAGAAGAAACCGTCTGGGCAATGAATACCCTGCTTCAGCAAGGAAAGATCCTTTATTGGGGGACCTCAGAATGGAGTGCTGCAGAAATTATGGAAGCGATAGGGGTGGCCAGGCAATACAATTTGATTGGTCCGACCATGGAACAGCCGCAATACAACCTTATTGAGAGGCATAAACTGGAAAATGAATACCTGCTGCTCTTTAAAGAGTATGGATTGGGTACAACGATCTGGTCTCCATTAGCTTCCGGATTATTGTCTGGTAAATATACTTCTGGTAAAACCAAGGATACCCGTCTCGATTTAAAAGGGATGGAATGGTTAAAGGAATCTGTACTGAATGAAGAAAAACTGAAGAAAGCGACTGCACTGCAAAGCCTGGCCGATGAATTGAATGTTCCATTGGCGAAATTGTCATTGGCCTGGTGCCTTAAAAATCCGCATGTAAGTACAGTGATTCTTGGAGCTTCTAAAACAGCACAGCTAAAAGAGAACCTGACTACACTGGAGGTCGTTCCTTTGCTTACCGCTGAAGTAATGGAGAAGATTGAGGGGATTATGAAGACCAAACCAGTCCTGCCCCAATTTTAGAAAATTCAATCAAAAAGGCCGGCAATTTTGCCGGCCTTTTTGTGTTTTAATAATAGGTTAAGCGCACCACGCCAGCCAGCTTTTTGGCCAATCGGATCACCTGACGGGTATAGCCATATTCATTGTCATACCATGCATACAGCACCACAGATTTCTGATCTTTAGAAATGATGGTTGCCGGGCCATCGATGATCGAGGCATGGCTGTTTCCAATCAGATCTGTACTCACCAGTTCGTTGGAAGTAGAATATTCTATCTGTTCAGATAAGTCGCCAAATAAAGAAGCCTGCCTTAACAGTTCTTTTACTTCATCCAGCGATGTCACCTTATTTAAGGATAAATTTAAGATCGCCAGAGAAACATTTGGTGTAGGAACGCGAACAGCATTGCCTGTTAACTTTCCGCCCAGATGCGGAATAACTTTGGCTACAGCTTTATCTGCCCCTGTCTCGGTAATGACCAGGTTTAAAGCAGCAGAGCGGCCCCTGCGGTATTTCTTATGGTAGTTGTCCAGCAGGTTCTGGTCATTGGTATAAGAATGGATGGTTTCAATATGTCCTTTTTCGATGCCAAAAGCCTCATCAATAAGTTTTAAGACAGGAACAATCGCATTGGTTGTACAAGAAGCGTTGGAAAGGATACTTTCTGCAGCAAAATCGATATCTGTATCATTGACACCAGTAACCACATTAGGGATATCTCCCTTGGCCGGTGCGGTCAATAAAACCTTACTGATACCTTTGGCACTTAAATGTCTGCTTAAACCTTCGCGGTCCCTGTAAACACCTGTATTGTCAATGAGTAAAGCATCTTCAATATCATAAGCGGTATAGTCTATATTTTCCGGTTCCTTCGCTACAATAAAACTAACGGTCTGGCCATTAATGATCAGAGCCTTGTTTTCAAAATCTTCTGTAATGGTGCCGGTAAAAGGGCCATGGATAGAATCTGTACGAAGCAGCTCTGCCCTTTTGATTAATTCCTCATCCGTGCAGCTGCGGGTAACAATGGCCCTTAAACGCAATTGCTCACCTTTTCCGGCTTGCAGGATCAATTCTCTTGCAGCAATTCTTCCTATCCTTCCAAATCCATACAAAACCACGTCTTTAGGTTTAAGACTGATCTTATCCTTACCGATGTGTTTGCTGAGTCTGCCGATGATGAAATCGTGAACGGAAGGGTAGTTGCGGTTGTCTTCCAGCCATTCTGAAGCCAATCTTCCAAGATCAATACGGGAAGGGGCCAGGCTGGAATTTGAAATGGCGGTAGCCAGTTCCAGTGTTTCATAAATACTGATGTCTTTTCCACTGACTTCTTTTGCATACTGATGGTGCGCCAGGATTTCGCTGCTGCCAACATCAAATAAGGGTTTACGGAACAAGACCAGTTCGATAGATCTGTCGAACCACAATTGACCAACTATTTTAATCAGTTCAATTGCTTTCTTTTCTTTTTCAATCCAGTTTTGAAACTCTGATTGGTACTTCTTTAGCATTTCTAGAATTTTTGGTTAGAATGCCACAAAAGTAAAAAAGATTGAGCGAGTACCCAATCTTTTTTACTTTATAATTTGTTGATCTGATGAGGATCAGCTTATCCTAAATAAGACTTCAGAATTTTACTTCTCGAAGTATGACGCAAACGTTGCAGTGCTTTATCTTTGATCTGACGTACACGTTCCCTGGTCAGGTTAAACTTCTCACCGATTTCTTCCAGAGAAAGCGGATGATTGGTACTCAATCCAAAGAAAAGAACAATGATCTCACGTTCACGTTCTGTAAGTGTAGACAAAGATCTTTTGATCTCTTCCGACAAAGATTCGTTGATCAGACTACTGTCTGTATTCGGCTCATGATTTTCCAGTACATCCAGTAAAGTATTTTCTTCTCCCTGAACAAAAGGTGCATCCATAGAAACGTGACGTCCTGAATTGCTCAGTGTATCGGAAATTTTATCTACTGTGGTTTCCAGGATATCAGCCAGTTCTTCCGGAGAAGGCTCGCGTTCATATTCCTGCTCCAGTTTAGAGAAAGCTTTACTGATTTTGCTCAATGAACCTACCTGGTTTAAAGGCAAACGTACAATACGGCTTTGTTCAGCGATTGCCTGCAAAATAGACTGACGAATCCACCATACCGCGTAAGATATAAATTTGAAACCTTTTGTCTCATCAAAACGCTTGGCCGCTTTAATCAAGCCCAGATTACCCTCGTTAATTAAGTCACCTAAGGTCAAACCCTGATTCTGGTATTGTTTCGCTACAGAAACAACGAAACGTAAATTGGTCTTTGTTAAGCGCTCAAGTGCAGCCTGATCTCCTTCGCGTATCTTCCTTGCTAGTATTACTTCTTCTTCGGCGGTTATTAAATCTACTTTACCAATCTCGTGCAGGTATTTGTCCAATGACTGACTTTCGCGATTGGTAATGGATTGCGTGATTTTGAGTTGTCTCATTTATATGCTTTGGTACTCGTTATATGTTTGAACGTGCAAAAGTAAGAATTTAAAAGGTAATATTTCACATAAAATCCTGAAAACGTTACACTTTACACCATTTATTTGTATATAGATCTTCTAACAAAAATTATTCCAAAATTGTTTTGGTCCATTTTGTCATAAAATATATATGACAATAAATAATTATTGAGAATCAATAATAATATTTTGATATGCAATAATTAATAATGTATGTTTGTCTGAGAAATAAATCAAAACTTCATCATTTTATAATCTGATGACATATGTGGGTTTCAGGCTGTTAAAGGCGAATTACATGATGTCATACTTTTTTAAAATACCGCTTCTCCTTTTACTGCTTAACAATAAAAATCAGTTACGCTATGCCAATTATTATTAATTTAGACGTTATGCTGGCCAGAAGAAAAATGTCACTTAAGGAATTAAGTGGAAAGGTCAGCATTACCATGTCTAACCTTTCCATTCTCAAAACAGGCAAAGCTAAGGCTGTACGCCTGGAAACCTTAGAGATCATTTGCAGGGTACTGGAATGCCAGCCTGGAGATATTTTAGAATACAGGGATTAAGTCAGATCGGTAATCTCTGCTGCAGGAGCATTCTTTTTGACCGATTCAATGCCATTTTCCCTGCTGGATACAGATTCGTACATTTCGCTTGAACCGATAATCTGTCCGTTGGTTGCTTTTAAATTAAAAAACGGTTTTCCGCTGGCAGAAGTCTTTCTGTCATATTTGCTGTCATCCGGCGAATTTTTCTTAACAGATTCTACACCATTCAGGCAATTCGCTTTAGTGGAATAGCCTTCGCTGGTCAGAATAACCTGTCCGTTTCCTGCTTTAAGATTGAATTGGAACTCTCCGTTTTTTCTTGTTGTGATTTCAAATTTGCCCATAATCGAGTTTTTAGGTTGATACAGATGGATGTTATTTATACCAATTTATAAAAACCAAAGGAGTTAACCTAAAAAATCAATTATTTTAATTCACAAATGTGAATTAAATCTCACTGAGTTTAAATGTGCGGTCCAGCCTGATCCCTTTTTCTGTTTGCTGCAGTGTACAGCATTCATGGACAGGGTCATGTTCCAGGTAAAGGATGTAATTCCGGTCTGTGGCTTCCTGCAGAAAGGCTTTTTTTTCTGTTAAGGTTTGCAGTGGGAACATATCATAGGCCATCACATAGGGCAGGGGAATATGCCCTACAGAAGGGAGCAGATCCGCCATGTATACAATTGTCTGATCTTTGTACTGAATTTGGGGCAGCATCATGGCATCCGTATGTCCATAGGCAAAACGGATGTTGATGCCCTGATGAAATTCTATTCCATCCTGATCTTCAATAAAGCGCAACTGTCCGCTGTCCTGGATCGGCAATATGTTTTCTTTTAAAAAGGAAGCCTTTTCACGATCATTTGGTTCCACTGCCCAGTTCCAGTGTTTCTTATTGCTCCAGTAGAATGCATTTTTAAATGCCGGACGTAATTTGTCACCTTCTCTTATAATAGAACCGCCACAATGGTCAAAATGCAAATGGGTCAAAAATACATCCGTAATGTCAGCCCGGCTAAAGCCTTTTGCAGCAAGAGACTTGTCTAATGTGTCGTCCCCATGAAGATAATAATGGCTCAGGAATTTTGCATCCTGCTTGTCGCCAATACCATTGTCTACCAGGATCAGGCGGTTTCCATCCTCAATCAGTAAACACCGCATCGCCCAGCTGCACATATTGTTTTCATCAGCCGGATTGCTCTTTTGCCAGATAGATTTCGGTACAACACCAAACATGGCGCCGCCATCCAATTTGAATAAGCCTGTATCAATCGTATGTAAATTCATCTTCAGAATAAGTTAATGCTGTAAATATAAACATAAAAAAAAGAGGTAGCTCATCGCTACCTCTTTAAGTTTTATTGCGGTTTTCTTAATCCACTACAAGTGGATCACTTCGCCGTAGGCGTCAGCTGTAGCTTCCATAATCGCTTCACTCATGGTTGGGTGAGGGTGGATGGATTTCAGCATTTCATGACCTGTAGTTTCCAGTTTACGGGCAACAACGATCTCCGCGATCATTTCCGTAACATTCGCTCCAATCATGTGTGCACCCAGCAATTCACCATATTTGGCATCGTAAATTACTTTTACAAAGCCATCTTTAGCTCCGGCAGCACTTGCTTTACCAGAAGCAGAGAATGGGAATTTACCAATTTTCAATTCATAACCCGCTGCTTTAGCTGCTTTTTCAGTATAACCTACAGAAGCAATCTCAGGGGTAGTATACGTACATCCAGGGATGTTGTTGTAATCAATAGGTTCAGGATGATGACCTGCAATTTTCTCTACGCAAGTAATTCCCTCAGCAGAAGCAACGTGTGCCAGTGCCTGTCCGGAAACGATATCTCCGATCGCATAATAACCCTTAACAGAAGTGTTGTAGAATTCATCAACAACCACTTTACCTTTTTCAGTTTTAATGCCGGTTTCTTCCAGACCCAGGTTTTCAATATTGGCCACAACTCCAGCAGCAGAAAGTACAATATCACATTCTAAAGTCTGCATACCTGCAGCAGTTTTAACCTGTACTTTACATCCGGCACCGCTGGTGTCTACAGATTCCACGCTTGAAGAAGTCATTACATCGATACCTGCTTTTTTAAAGCTGCGCAGCAATTGTTTAGAAACATCCTCATCCTCTACAGGAACAATATTATCCATAAATTCTACTATGGTTACTTTAGTGCCCATAGTTGCATAGAAATAAGCAAACTCAGAACCGATGGCACCAGAACCTACAATTACCATGGATTTTGGTTGTTCAGGTAATACCATTGCCTGTCTGTAGCCAATCACTTTTTTACCATCCTGTTTCAGGTTAGGCAATTCTCTTGATCTGCCACCAGTGGCAATGATAATATGGTTAGCCGTGATTTCTTTTTGTGAGCCATCAGGAGACTTTACATCTACCTTATTACCTGGTTTCACTTTGGCTGTGCCCATGATCACTTCAATTTTGTTCTTTTTCATTAAGAACTGAACACCTTTGCTCATGCCATCGGCAACACCGCGGCTGCGTTTAACCACAGCAGCAAAATCTGCTTCAGCTTCAGCGGTTTTGATTCCGTATTCTGATGCATGATTAATATATTCAAATACCTGGGCACTTTTTAATAAGGCTTTGGTTGGTATACATCCCCAGTTCAGGCAGATTCCGCCTAAAGATTCTCGCTCCACTATTGCAGTTTTTAAACCCAACTGGGAAGCTCTGATTGCAGCTACATATCCACCAGGACCGCTGCCTATTACAATTACATCGTAGTTCATATCTTATAAAAGGAAAAACTTAAGTACTTGCCAAAATTAAAAAAAATGTTGGTTATATCCGGGCCTGTAAGATTTTTGTGTTTCACATTTGGGTAAATTAATTTAAGGTTGCCTCAATCTTAACAGATTAGGCCTGTCATGAGGTCTAACAACAAATTCCTGTTAGCCTGCTCATTAGGGAATCTAAATTTTATGTTAAATGTTGAAAAATATTGACATTCTTAATGATTATTTAACATTGAATATTGAAAGGGGTCTCTAATTAATAATTATCTTTGCAGCTGATATCATTATTCATATCTAAAAAACAAAATTATTCACTCATCTAAAAAGTATGAACAAATCTTTACTATTTAAAATCGTAGTAATCGTTGTTGCTTTTGTTGGTTTCCTTTCTGGCGCAAATGCACAGGTTACTACATCTGCAATGACTGGTACTGTTAAAGATTCCAAGGGCCCATTGCCAGGTGCTAGCGTGAAAGCTATCCACACTTCAACAGGGACTGTTTACGGTATTACAACAAACAATGATGGACGTTTTACAATTTCTAACATGCGTGTTGGTGGTCCTTACACTGTTGAAGTATCTTTTGTTGGTTTTGAACCAAAAAAATATACTGATGTATATCTTAAACTAGGAGGCTCTTATATTCTTAATGTTGTTTTAAGTGACAATGCGCAAGAATTAAAAGGTGTCGAAATTGTTTCTAACAAAAACAAGACCATTAACAGTTCAAGAACTGGGGCAGCAACAAACGTTTCTGCTAAACAGATAGCAGAACTACCAGCTATTAGCAGAAGTATTAAGGATTTAACCAGATTAACTCCTCAATCAAGTTCGGCAGGTGATGGTTTCTCTTTTGCTGGAAGAAACGCACTTTTCAATTCGTTAACATTGGATGGTGCAACAATGAACAATGCATTTGGTCTTTCTCCACTTCCTGGAGGACAAACAGGTGCGCAACCTTTTTCTTTGGATGCGATCGAAGAATTGCAAATTAACTTGGCCCCATTTGATGTTAAACAAAGTGGTTTCACTGGCGCTGGCATAAATGCGATTACGAAAGCAGGTACAAATAAATTCTCGGGATCAATATATACCTATTATAAAGATCAAAACCTTCAAGGATATAAAGTAGGAGATTATACTGTTCCTAAGACCTCGGATGCTGCATTTATCAATAAACAGTATGGTTTTAGATTAGGTGGTCCAATTGTTAAAGATAAATTATTTTTCTTTGTAAATGGCGAGATCGTAAGAGCTTCTACACCAGCAACTAGTTTGACAGCGAATCGGGGGCTTGGAAATCCAGGTGAAACTACCGTAGCTTACTCCGATATGGTGGCCGTTAAGAACTTGTTAATTTCTAAATATGGCTACGATCCGGGAGAAATAGATGGTTACAGTAACGTACAGCATTCTGATAATATCACGGCAAGATTAGACTGGAATATTAATAATTCTAATCGTTTAACAGTTAGATATAATTATCTGAATTCTTATAAGGATATCAATCCAAGTACATCAAATTCTCAGAGCGGAAGGATGGGGAAAAACTCGATGATTTACTCTAACTTGAGATACAAGCAGTTTAATAATATCAATTCTGCTACTGCTGAATTAAACTCAAGATTTGGTAATAAGTTTGCAAACAACTTGCAATTGGTTTATACAGGTTTCCGCGATCATCGTGAACAAAATGGAGCATTTCCTTTAGTTGATATAGAGAATGGTAACAATGCGAATTATATTTCTTTTGGAACAGAACCATTTAGTGGTTTGAATGTATCAAATAGTGATATCTATACTTTAAACGAAAACTTCAATATTTTCGCTGGGAATCACACAATTACTATAGGTGGAAGTGTTGGTTATCAGAAATTTGCAAATGCATTTGCGCAATTTTATAATGGTCAGTTCAGATACAAGTCTTTAGATGATTTTATGGCAGCTGCGAATGGTAATACCTCAATTAAGCCAACTCTTTATCAGCTTACTTATTCTACTGACAAAAATACTCCGGCTCCTTATGGTACATTTAAACAAATGCCAGTTTCTGCTTATATACAGGATGAATGGTTTATCAAGCCAACATTTAAATTGACATATGGCTTGAGAGCAGATATTCCAATTTATACAGGTAATATTCCTTCGAATCCTAGAGTTACAGCAGCTACATTCAGAGATGGGGAGAAACTGGATGTTGGTCAATTACCAAAAACGAAGATTCTTTTGGCTCCACGTGTCGGATTTAATTGGGATGTTAATGGTGATGCATCTTTTCAGGTTAGAGGAGGTTCGGGTATATTTACAGGAGCTGTACCAGGTGTTTGGTTTACAAATCAGGCGAGTAATACTGGTTTGATGTTTGGTCAGGAAAGATCAGTAAATCCGGCAAATCGTCCATTTAACCCAGATCCAGCAGCATATATTCCAGCTAATCCTGGTGTGCCGCCAACATTTGCAATCAATTTAACAGCAAAGAACTTTAAAGTTCCGCAAGTTTGGAGGTCTAACTTAGCTACTGATTTCCGTCTTCCGGGTGGCATTCTTGCTACATTAGAAGGTATGTATACCAAATCAATCAATGAAATCTATCACAGAGATGCAAATTTGGTTGCTTCGACAGGTAATTTTACAGGAACAGGTGATAACCGTCCTTACTATCCAGGTGGAAGCGGAAACTTGATTAATTCATTTATTACCAATGCAATCGTTATGGATAATACCAATAAAGGATATGCTTGGAATTTAACAGCTCAATTGCAAAAAAGCTTTGGTAAGTATGTGAACATTATGGCAGCATATACTAGAAGCGATGCTCGTGATATTACTTCTAACCCAGGTTCGCAAGCTAATTCGGCATATACAGGTAATCCTATTGTGGGTGATCCAAACACACCTACACTTGCATATAGCAGTTTTGTAGTTAAGAATCGTATCATCGCTGCAGTTAACTTTAATTTTGAAATTGGAAAGAATCTTCCAACTACAATCGGTGTGGTTTATGAAGGTTCACCTTATGGTGATACTTTTGGTAATACTCGGTTTTCTTATTTAGTTTCTGGTAACTTAAATAATGATAATGGATTTTCTAACGACTTGATGTATGTGCCAAAAGATCAGAATGATATTAAACTGGTTGCAATACCTTTGAAAACAGGTACCAATCCTACTTATGCTGAAGATGCTAACTCTCAATGGGCAAGATTAGATGCATATATCAATCAAGACAAATATTTGAGTACAAGAAGAGGGCAATATGCAGAGCGTAATGGAGCGGAATATCCATGGTTTAACCGTTTTGATGTTAGGATTATGCAGGAAGTGAAAACAATCTTTGGTCAGGAAAATGGTAACAGATTCCAGATTTCAGTGGATATTATCAATTTTGGTAATTTATTGAACAAAAAATGGGGTGTTACAAAGACTCCTTTAATGAATAACTTCTTGCAATATAAGAGTACAGTTAATGGTACTCCAACATATACCGTTAATCAAGGATTAGGTAAAGATACCTTTGTTGATAACGTTGGTATGGGTTCAAGATATCAGATACAGGTTGGTGTTAGATATTTGTTTAACTAATATCAATTAAAATAAACTTAAAGGGCTGTCTAAATGGACCGCCCTTTTTTTTTGTTTTTATTCATCTCTTTCAAAGGGCATGTTGAATGTTCAATTCTCAGAGGCTCAATCTTCCTTTTGATGCAGCCCACTTTTAAGAGCAGATTTGGTTTACAATTAATTAAACTAGAATAAATTGGAAATAGGGAGCCCAAATAAAATGGTTTCTTTTATTCATGTAATTGTCATTATATATGCTTTAATTTAAGTTTTAATTTTCTAAATTGATATCGCATAATGAAAGATTGTATAGGTCTCTAAATTAGTGTTGATATATATATAATAAAGTTTACATAGAAGGTCTGTGGTAGGGCAACTCCCTTATGAAAAAAGAAATAGATGTTTTCACTTGCGATATTATAGATAAATATTTAGGAAGCGTTAATTCAATAATGATTTTTGGTGGTCAAGCAACTAATCGGTTTCTCGACAAATCGTCTGATCTGGACGTAATTATTATAAAAGATATTGGATATCCTAAAAGTATACAGAGCCTAGAGATAGATGGTATAAAGATCGATATTACAATTATTCCTTCTATAAACTTTGACCTTTTCTTATTAAAAGAGGTATATAAAGAAAATATCAGTGCGATCTTACATGGGTTGAAGGTTGGCCGAATTGTTAAAGATGTCAATGAACAACTTCATTATTATAAAGATTTTGCTTCTCTTTTGTATGACAATATAAAACAAATTAAGCCTTACTCACCTTCTAGGTTCGTGTTTTTATTACAAATGTCAGAGAAATTTATTCTAGATTATTTCAAAAGAGATCCCGCGTTATTAGAATCTTTTATTTTACTTAATCAGATAATAGATGTTATAATAGACATAGAGTTAATTTTTAATTTAGGCTGGACAACAAACGGTAAAACTAAAGCTAGATTGTTACAGGTAATTAATCCGGAAGTCTATATTAGTTTGTCAAGAATTATCAATATACCGGAGATAACACAGCGTAAAATCGCTCTAAGAGTGGAAGTGCTAGAGCCACATTTGACAAAATATGATGAATTTTTAAGAAATAAAAAAACAATTGGTATAACACATAATTTTTTTTGGGATAGCAAGTTGGCAGTTAGAGTAAGTGAAAAATCTGTGATATTAAAGTTATGCAACCTTTTAAAAACTAAGATGTATAGTAGCCTTAATCTATACTTTTTATATAATCCATTTTATAATTCCCACTTCCATCATATTTTGATCATAAAAGGAGAATACTCACTTTTAGAGGCAAAGATACTGCCTATTTTAAGAAAAGAACGACTGGATACTTTATTGGTTCAGGCCTCTGAATTTCCACTAACAGAAATTTTTAATGGAGGTAAATGTGTCTTCGAGGCAAGTGAAGCTTTTTATTCTTACTTGTGCGGTGAAATTATTAACAAAAATGCAAATGAAAGAGGAATTCTCAATGAAGTAGATGATAGTATTGTTTTTATAAGTATCCTTTTTTCTTATAGTATGATGTATAATGAAAGTCAAGAAGATCTTATTAGTTTCTTTACCTACTTATTCGATTGTTGGAGTGGCTATGCTTACAATGGCCATGAGATCAGTTATGATGAAATAGATTATTCTAAAAAAAAGAATGCTGATATTCTTAACTCGCTTTTCCTTTCTCAGAAAGATGAAATGAAGGTTATCTTAGACAATATAACTCATTATTTTTCTGACAATGTGTGTCGAGAAGAATGGCAAGATAAATTAATTGCAAATCTCAAAGAACTTCACCGTGCTGTAACAAATAGCAATCGTTATGTTCCTGAATTTGAACTAAAGCTTTTAAGTAGCTACACAAAGACAACGGAGTCTGATTTCTGGTATATCTGTAGAAAGCAGTTCGAGACAGTATTTTATATATTTGAAATAAACGAAAAAAATTGGGGTTACTTTTCTTATATATGTAAAGAAACGTTGGTTTCAGTTTAAACTAAAGTTAACGTTGATATTAATCTAGGCTTTGGGATTTTTCTGTTAAAAATTTAAATAAAATATAGGCTAAATATGCCTCGTCAACGTTACTCACTCCAATTCGATTGTTAGTCATATGAATAAGACTTGAATGGATCGAAAATAACTTGTTATTAATATTAACTGGTTCTGTTTTAGTTAAGCATATTTTTATTTGATTGTTCAAAGATTTAGATTCTAAGAACCATCGGTTAAATGGATCATTTTTTGAATATTTTCTGTATTTTAAAGATATAAGCGTATCAGTAAGCAATAATGATATATTTTCTTTGTTAGCTAGGTACGCTTTGTTATAATTGTCAAGGCATATATTTATTTTCTCTTCTCGGCTAAGAGCGTATGTTTTATCATTGATTACCGTTTCAAATGCGTATGGAATCCAAAACTTTATCGTGGAAGAAAGCAACTCAAGAATAATCTTCATTTCTAATTTTAATCCCATAACGAATATCAAATGGAGCTTTAGAGCAACTGGGATAATGGATGAATAGTTATGAAAATCAAAGTCTTTTCTGAGATTTATAATCGTTTTAGATGAAAGGTGGAAAATGTTTTCACATATAGGTATAGTATTTCGACCTCCATATCTACCTATTTCTGGTTCATATTGAATATAACGAACTAATTGTTTTTCTGCGGTTGAATTAGAAAAACGAATCGCGGTTTGGGAATAAAATGAACTGTAATCCTTCTCAATAGTTGATTTTATAAGTTTTATGTCGGAATCATCATCAATATCGAGCCTTAAGCGTACATGTGAACCAAAGTCATCATAATATCGAATAAAAAAGTATTTAAAGTGTAAATCCTTAATTTGTATGCTATTTAAATATTTTGGAATAAAATTGAATACAATTTCATTTATAGCTAGATTATAGGAATATAAATGTACTGAAAGCCAAGTTCTTTTATCCATTATCGACTTGTAAATAAAATTCTGTTACGTAACTACCGTCAGGCGTGGTAACTAATTCCTCACCATTAGGAAGCATTTCTTCCATTTGGATATAGTTGGCAGATTTTTTCATTAATTTTTCGAATAATGATATAAATAAAGGTGAACAGAAATCTAAAAATTGTGGTTTATAATCATCGCCTTCAATTTTTTTATCTTGTTTTAAAGGAATCACATTCGGCTTTAGCCGTATAAAAACGCAATCAGGCAAATGCAACTTTTTTCTCCATTCATGGATACTATAAAAGTATTCGCTGTCACTTTCATTTCTTTCTTTTATTGGAATTTTATCTAATTTAATGACCCAAGTTTTTCTTTGTAGGCATATTTTTTCTTCGTAAAAAATCCTTGGAAAAGCTGTGAAATCTTGATCAATATTCGAGTTGAATATTTTACTATTTATGTAATTTGTAAGAAGAACAGTTGCATTGTAATTAGCATAGGAGAAAGTATTTAATAAATTGAATAGCCTAGATCTGCCTGCAGTTCCTTGGAAGCCAAGGTCAAAAGGATAAATTATTTTGTTAGTTTTTTTGCAAATTAGGCTTAGGTCTTCTTTAGATCTGTCAATTATTATATCTATATCGGAAACAAGAATCTGTTGTTCTTCAGGAAGAGACTTATGTCCCCCAGGTATCCTGATTTCATATTCAAGCAATGGGGGATGTATATTAGCATTGTGAAAAGACCCATCTTGTAACTCTGCAAATATAGCATTTGTAGGCTGTTTGGCTTGATTATGTTTCCTCAAACTTTCAGTAACTTCTTTTGGAAAAAGATGAAGAAATCTAGAATACATTTTACCATATCCCGAGAAAACTGAATTAACAACGGCATAATCGAATGTATTGTTTTTCAGTGGAAGATGTAGAAAACTGGCTACAGATCTTTTTTTTTCACGATCTATATTTATGCCTGCTGCCTCATTCGCCTTATTTATAAGATTTTGATCTATTTTTATATCTTTTGTACCTTTTGAATCATAATTAATGCCTTTCCATACAAATTCCTTCCATAATTGAATTTTTTTCTCCATTTCATTCTTATTGTTCTTAACAAAATTGTTTAATTGTTCAGATTGTGAATCCTTAAATTCTTTGCTTTGAGTCGAATGATCAGTCGCTTTTATATCCCGACAATAGTCTTCATGGAATTTTAGCAGGGGAATTTTGTCTATGTTTACGTACTTTTTATTAAAATACGCATACATTGCATGTTTTTCGGAAAATTTAATATCTAATATATCTATGCTTTGATGTAAATTGAACAATAAGTTTCCGATTACATTAATATGAGATTTATTGAATTTGATTTCAATACTATTAGTAGTATCTTCAACGAAAACATGTTCTTGCTTTATAGTTATTGGTTTTTTTCTATCTTCTTTCTTTTCAAAATCAGAAGGGATAGAAAGTGAGTTTAAGCAATTCTGTAATACTTGATATCCGGCAGTTAAGAGATGGATTTTATCATTAAAATCAACTTCATTGTAATTGGAAACAGTTTTATTCATCTCTGATAATGTATCCAACAGTATTTTGATCTTAATAGGAATGTCTTTTTGAAAAGATTTTAAAAGAATATCATATAAACTACTAGGCCAGTCGGGGTCAATACCAGATAAACCTAAATCTACTTCTAAAAGGCCAGAATTTATGCAATTTAATAGATAATTTTGTAATTCTTCTTTACTTGCATCTACAACTACTTCTAATAGATCGGTTAAGGTGGAGAATTTTGAAATAGCATATACTTGTAAATGATCAATAATCTTCTCTAAAACTTCATCTTTTGAGATCCTTTGAAATACTTCCAGATTATTCTTATTGATCATAAAAGTATAAACTTCAGACTCTATAGTAAGTGTTGAATTAATTCGAATATTAAAATTTTTTAATATTTCTTTATCGGAAAAAACCAACTCTCGTAAGAATAATTGCATTAAGCTGTTTATTTTTAATGTACTAACTATCTTAGACTTTTGATTTTTAATCTGGATAGATTCATTGATTAAATCATTTGATATTTTTGCAATAGATAAAGAGGTCAACGTACTGAAAGGAGATGTTTTAGAGCAGGCTCGAGATAGATATTTTAATATCCCTTTTTCTGTAGCAAATTCTTTTTTTCCGAATTTTTCTACTGGAATTTTTAAGTACTTTAACGTGGAATTGTAAATTGAATGACTTCCCATTCTTACTCCATCGAGAAATATTTTATTTGACACAAGAGGTTTCAAATCTGCTCTTTCTTTAGACAGATAAGCTTGGTAATTACATTCGAAATCCGATTTAAGGTCATCAATCTTTTGATAAAGAAGCGATAAATCTTTAATATTAATTTGTGTTTTTTTTGGAATTTTTAACAGAAAATGATCTTCTATAAATCCTCTCCTTGTTTTATATAGGGACCTCCTGTAAGTTTGAATAGCTTGTTGAAGCTTTAAATCGTTTTGAGTCAAGTTAAAGTGATGGAGATCATCTAATAGCCTGTCAATCTTGGACGATAGTTCGATTTGACTTTTATTGATTTCTTCTGCAAAAAGAATCAGCGAGTTATCTCTTGGTAGTATATCGAAAGGCATTCCTGTAATGCGTACTAATATATCGTTATGGACATTCATCTTTTACTTATTTAAAAAAAGAGACCGAATCTGATTAAATATTCTGTCAATTAATCGTATATCGGAAGTAACAATATTGGCACTTCCACTGAGTTCTTGCATTGGTTCCAATTTTTTTTTATAGGTACTTACTAATCCAGTCGGTAACTGAATTTTTACCAAATAATTATTATTGTGTTTAACCGAAGAGATAGACTTAACGAAGCCTACAATTGATCCATACTCTTCACTTGGATATCCATCTAATTTGATATATACCTTTTGATTTATACTCACCTTACCAATGCCACTTGCTGGCATTAAGGCTATTCCATAGGTATTAATCAAATTTGGACTTATAATCATTATTTCTTCGTTGGCAGTTAGATAGTCTCCATCTTGCCAAGCCTTTGCCAAATTAATTGTACCATCAATCGACGTTTTGAAAATATAGTTTTCCTCCCAAGTATCAATAGCACTTAACATCGCGTTGGCTTTAGTTATAATTTCTGATCTTGAATTTTCTTTCGATTGAAATTGAGATGTTTTCAATTCGTAAACTTGCTTTTGAAGCTGAATTATAGTTGAATTACTTTGCAATATTGCTTCTTCCGCCCGCTCTATTGCGTTTTCGTATGGAAGCAAATCTTTACATGATTTATCATATTCGGATTTGGATAATACACGTTTTGTATAGAGGATTGAATCTAATTTTGTTCTTTTTTTTGCGAAATCAAGTTCTTTGATTGAAATTTTCTTTTGTTTTTCGATTGTTTCATTTCGCCTTCTCTGATTTAAGATTTGCTGTTCCAGCGATTTGAGTTGAGTTTTGCTTTCATTTATAGAATTGGTGAGATTAAAAGCCTTTAAGCTCTCTATTAAACCTTCGTATGTATTCTGTAATTCTCCAAGTTGATACTTTTCATTGAAATTATATTCTAATTTAGTACTGCTATCCTTAGAAAGGAAAATCAATATCAATTTAATGTTTTTCTTTATCTTGAGGACATCTGAAAAATCTGCTGGATTACTTAATAGTGCCAAGACCGAGCCCTTTCTCACGGACTCACCGTCCTTAACAAATAGCTGTAGCTTTCCATATTTTGAAGATACTATTTTTTGAGGCGATGAACTTGAAGTAAGAGTAAATGGCGCGGTTATAGTGTCTGGATATCTAATTATAAAACTCAAGGCGACGAGAATACCAACGATTACTATCATTATGAGTGTACCATTTTGTATTATCCATGATGGAGATTTGCCCAATACCTCATAGATAGCAAAGCTCCTTTCATGACTTTTTATATAATTGGTATTGTTCACTTTCATGTTCTATTTGGACAATTGGTTCTTAGCAAGATTAAAGTAATAATTTTTCCTTTTCATGAGTTCATCGTGATTTCCAATCTCAACAATTTCACCTTTATCAAAAACAATAATTTGGTCAGCATTTTGAATTGTACTAAGTCTGTGAGCAATAATGATTACTGTCCGATTTTCAAAAAAATCACTCAAATTGTCCATAATTGTTCTTTCATTTACTGAATCTAGAGAATTTGTTGCTTCATCTAGAAATATGAATTTTGGGGCTTTGTATATTGCTCTAGCTATTAATATCCTTTGACGCTGGCCTTGACTTAAACCATGACCCTCACTACCAATCTTTGTTTGATAACCTAGTGGTAACTTATCAACAAATTCAGATATGTTTGCTGTTTTAACCGCCTTGTCAAATTTATCATGATCGATGTAGTATTTGTTGAATATAATATTATTTGCTATTGTATCTGAGAATATAAAACTATCTTGCAGTACAACGCCACAGTTATCTCTCCACCATTTTCTGTTTATATTGTTTAGATTAACATTACCAATCATTATTTCTCCTTCGTCTATCTCATAATATTGTAGCAACAATTTTAGAATTGTGGTTTTTCCACTTCCACTCATCCCTACTATAGCCGTTATCTTACCCTCCGGAATTGTAAGATTAATATTTCTTAAGGTGTATTCTTTTGATTTATTATATGAGAAGTTGACATTTTTAAATTCCAATAAATTTGATCTTGGTACATCGTAATTTTTTGTGCGGATTGTTTCGTCTTCTTGGTCGTGTATTTCGCTGAGCCTTTCTAAACTGATTTTAGCGTCCTGATAAGAATTAAATAGTCCTAGAATTTGCCCAACCGGTCCATTCAATTGTCCAATCATATATTGAACTGCAAGCATCATTCCCAAAGTCATATTTCCATTAATGACAGCTTTAGCAGAAAAGTAGGAGATCATAATGTTTTTTAATTGATCTATAACTTGAGAGCCAATCGACTGCATTTGGCTTAGTTTTAATTGCTTCACACTTATTTCAAATGATTCTGCTTGGAGATCTTCCCAGTCCCATCTCTTTTCTTTCTCTGCATTATTTAGTTTGATATCCCTTATTCCGGAGATAATTTGGATAAGTAATGACTGATTTCTAGAATTTCGGCTAAACGATTTGTAATCTAATTCTTTTCTTTTTTTAAGAAATATGGTTATCCATGCGAAATATATTAAACTACCGATGAAAAATATCAAAAGTACTGTAGAGTTATACCAAGCTAAAATGAATGAGTAAACTATTAAGGAAAATAAAGAAAAGATAGCCCCAATTGTTGATGAAGATATAAAAGATTGGACTCTACCGTGATCGCCAATTCTTTGAAGGATGTCCCCTATGATTTTGTTGTCAAAGTAAGACATTTTTAGCCTCATTAGTTTATTCAAGAAATCCGATATTATATATATGTTAATTTTTGAACTTATATATAATAAAATCCAAGTTCTTATTATCTCTATAAAACTTTTACTAAAAAAAAGCATTAATTGAGCAATTAATATAAGGTTTACAAACCCAATATTTTGATTTGTTATTCCATAATCTACAATTGATTGTGTTAGAACGGGGAATACCATTTGCAATAAACTCCCTAATATTAAGCCATACATTAATTTTATGAAATAGCTGCTGTAGGGGCGCAAATATTGAATATAGAAGCCAAAAGAAATGCTTTTTGTTTCATCTTCGATCTTGAAGCCATTTTGGTAAAAGCGTGGAGTGGTTTCGAGTAAGATAGCAATCCCTTTCTCCTCAGTATCATTATTGGATTTCCATCCGTTGATGAATTCCTGGTTATTATATATTATTTTTCCATATGCAGGATCGGAGACGTAAATCTTATTTTTGCTAACTTTATATACAACGACAAAGTGATTGTTTCGCCAATGAATAATGCATGGTAATGGCACTTTTTTAGATAATGACTTAAGGTCGATTTTACCTGCTAAAACTTTAAAACCTAATGTTTCTGCGGCTTCAGAGAGCTGATCAATCGTTACACCATCCTTGGATGACGGGAGTATTGTTGTTAAGTATCCCGGATGCACACTTTTTCCGTAAAATTTGCATACGATCCTTAAGCATGTGGAACTGCAGTTTGTTGAATCAAGTTGCTTGTAAAATGGGAAGCTCTTTATAAAATTCATATAATAAAGTGCTTGTTATGTTTACTATGTGAGCAGATAATTTATTTAGTAACAGTAGTAACTAAAAAAGATATAACTTCAAGAATTATGTTTTTCAGATTTATTTTTTTCTCGAAACAAGTTCAATACCCCTGAAATGCACTAACTCGATTTTAAGTTAATATTTTATTAGACTATCTGGATTCTTAACTGTACCTGGTATGTCAGGATATATTTGCCGATCTTCCACATTAGTCAAGGAAATGATAAAACTTCGAGTTTTAGTTTCGTTTATTTTTAACTTTTTGATAGTCATAAGCCAAGCGTTTAAATGAGTGAAAATTTAGAATAAAATTGTCTAATCACAAATCTTATAATCAAATATATTAGATTTAGAATGTAAAGTGATAATTATTTAATAATACTATTTGATAATATGGATAATGAAGAACTGTTAAATGAAGCCGATATAATTTGTAAAGATATTTTAAATGCGGTCCAAATTGATAAGAATGGCATGTATTGGGAGATATCAACATTTAATGGTTTGAGTAAGAGTTATGAAAATCGAATTTCTGAGAATATTTATGATGGTAATGCAGGAGTTTTAGTTTTTTTAATGGAATTTTATAAGCTGTCTGGAAATCAATATCTTCTTCCCATCATTGAGTCTTCGTTAAGTTGGCTTATAATATATTGTAAAGAGCACCCTACGACAAACTACGCATTTTATACCGGAAGAGGAGGGGTTTGTTATGTGTTCACTAAGGCATTCGAATTATTTGGTGATTATAAATATTTAGATGAGGCTATATCTCTGATGGATGGTTGCACAAATGAAGATGCCTTGAAATGGAATAATGGTAACTTTGACCTGTTGTCAGGAATTTCGGGCACCTTGTTGGCTTTATTACACCTTTACAACCAAACTAAAAATGAGGCTCTAATAAAAAAAATGTCAATTTTATTGAATTTAATAATTGATAGATTTAAATATAATAAACAAGGCGGAATTTCATGGAATAGATCTTTCTATACGATGAATAGTCTTTGTGGTTTTTCGCATGGAGCTGCAGGTATTGCGTGGGTCTTGTATGAAATCGCCACTTACTTTTCCGACGACAATCTTAAGAATCTAGCTTATCTAACAAGCATTTATGAGCAGTCTTGGTTTTGTAAAACGACAGGGAATTGGCCAGATCTGAGGACCGGAATATATGATGAACAAGAAATAAATAAAGCTCTTGAAAAAATAAAAGAAAAAAAAGATAGTAATTTTAAAGACATTACATATATGTCAGCTTGGTGTCATGGAGCACCAGGCATTGGAATAGCTAGGTTAAGAATGTTCCAATTGACGAATGTCGAACAATTCTTCTCTGAGGCCGAAATTGCGATGAGAACTACTTTAAAGAGTGTAGAAGATATTGATGACAGGACTAATTTTTCTCTTTGTCACGGAGTGGGTGGAAATTGTTATCTCTTGTCTTTATTTTCAAAATTCGATAATTATTCTAATAAACAAGATGTTATAAAAGGTCTGCAGCGGAGTTTGCAAGCAGCCATAGAGCAAAGAAAAAAAATAGGTTATTATAGATCTGGGATATTAAGAAATACTGATTTGATTGATCGTGGGCTCTTTAATGGATCTGCCGGGGTTGGCTATTTTATTTTATTTTCAAGTACTAAGAGTATGGGAATGGATATTTTATGTCCGAAAGTACATGCCGAGAAAAGAACATCGAGGAATCTGGATATAAAAAATGTCTATCATAAATTTTTCGAAAATCTCTATCCATTAACGGTTTCTTTAATTAGAACAATAGAACCAAGCTTATTGGAAGAGTTATTTAGCTACGAACAGAAAATTGGCGCATCTTTTTTAAGAAAAGATATTGAAGAAAGAATAAGATTCGCAATTAGTAGGAGTAAATGGGGGGTGGTTTTAAAAGACCTGTTCAGATTTGAAAATTATAAAATTAAATGCGATGATTTATGCGATAACGATTCATTTGTGTATTTAAAGGAAATTGAAAATAATCGAATAGATAACGATGTTATTGACTTTAGTTCTGTGATTCAATTAAGCCCATTTTGTAAATTGGTTAAGACTAAATGGATGTGGAGTAAAAAAGATATTTTAAATAGTGATGTTAAACAACTTTTTGAGAAAAAAGGGACTCACTTTTTTATATTCAAACGGATTTCTGGTGGTGTTAAAGAATTTTTGCTAAATGATTTCAGTACGATTGTGGTTTCTTTATTGAAAAAGCCAATTGTGCTTGATGTAGGAATTAAAAAAATAGGTGATGTGACGGGGATTGGGCACAATTCGGAAGACTTGTTAATACAACAGATCAAAAGTCTCCTAAAAGCAAATATTTTGGTTCTAAGAAAAAATCCTTAATCTCACATATTGAGATTAAGGATTTTTTTAATTTCAGGCTTTTCGACTAAAAAAGAAGGGGTCAGCAGCCGGTTTGGCCTGGGGTTTCACATGTGCTCATACCCATATCTGTTGCACAACTTCCGTCACAGGTAGACCATTGTGAGCCCGATGCACATACTACAGAACAAGTTTGATTACTATCAAGGTGACCACCTCCACCAGTATCACCGCCTCCACCGGTTGTATTTGAACAGCATTCGTCTGTAAAATAAGTTGGACTACATTCCGTGTTCATGAAAGTACCTTGACCTTTTTGTTGAGCCTCTGAATTTTGTAAAGAGGTTACAAAACTTTGGATTTTAATTTCGCCGAGCTTTAGTTTTTTTTCTGAAGACATAGTTTTTGTAGATTAATTAAGAATTATATTTATTTGATAATTATTAGAGAGCCAAAAATCTCAAATTCCTCCATATCTCATTCTAAGTCTAATATAGGTTTTTTTTTAAATAACCAGTTTATTTTATTTTTTTTAGCGGCGGTCAAAACTGAAAATTATATTCAGCATTTATATCATTTAATAAAGCGATTTTTAGATTATAAATATTTTGTATATTCAAACCAAACATTTTATACACTTCAATTAAATTGGAAAGAGTTAACGTTCAAATAAGCATAAAGTGTAGAAGAGATTCTATTAGTCTTAGATTTTTAGAGCAAAAAATTAAAGAAGCGAGAAATGTAGAAGATTGTATTCTATTAATTCAACGAATTGATAACCAATTAATATTGGTTTTTAGCCTATTACATACAGATTATATAAATGATCTTTATAAAATTACAAGGGAATATTATGGGGGGCTGATTGCCTTTATTAATTCCACTTTTATCCATTTGAAATCAGGTGAGCATTATACATGGTCAATTGAAATCCCTATTTATACATCTCCAAGGAATCATGTGCTTCTGCAAAATTTGATCCAACTTGGCTATCATTATAGAACTGAAAGTTCGTATATTAGGTCAATAACAGGAGTTATGTTAAAAATGTCATTTATAGGGGATGCATATACCTCTATAAATAATATTTATCATGTGATCTTGCTAATAATTAGAATAAATAACCCACATGCTGTCAGGCATGAAATGGCAATAAATGAATTTAAACTGCGAAAAATTAATTCACTTTTGGATTTAGGATGTAGGAATGGTTCTTTTCTATTTAACTGTGCATGTAATCTGTCAAAAATCCCCTTATACGGAATTGATATTGACGAGACTAATATACAGATTGCAAAAACAACAAAAGTTAATGACTACGATAATTTAGACATTAATTTCTTAACTGCAGATATTTTGAAAAATATCACTATTAAGGATTTTGAAGCAGTTTCTTTAATTGAAGTTATTGAACATCTTACTTTCAGTGAATTAGAGATACTATTTGATAATATTTTTGAAAATATCAATCCAAAATTCTTATTAATAACAACTCCAAATAGAGACTATAATGCTTATCTGGAATTGAATTTAAATTCGTTCCGGCATAAAGACCATAAATTTGAAATGTCTAAAGATGAATTTGTTATTGCATGTGATACATTATCTGTTAAGTTTAATTGCGTAGTAGAGGTGAAACCAATTGGAATTATAAAAGAAAATGGAGCATCGATATCCCAAATGGCTGTTTTTGAAAGAAAAAATAAGTGAATTCTAATTCCTATTTAATCCTTTTTGGGCCTTTTATGATATCATACTTTGGAAATTATAATGTTAGATATTTCCTGATTTTTTAAAAAAAAATGAGACTATGTTGTCAAATTTTTAAAGCGGATGTTGATTTGTGTGAAGAAATTATTAATAGGTGAAGTTGTGAGTTTTTTATCAAAATCCCAGCTTCGAAATTTTCTGAAGCTGGGATTTTTTTTGAATTTAGCTGGCCATTCATTTTACTGGCAGCCATTACCTGGTCCAGGCTCAGACAGCAGTTCTGTCACCAGTTCTTCTGCTTTTTCCATCCATGCGCGGCACCTGCGGTGCAATAGCCCGGTATCCGTAGGATCAATGGTAAATGGAACCCGATATCTTGTATCCTTTATGGAATCAATCAGTATATCGAACACCACCCGGTCGTCTTCTGTATTTGTCGGAAACACCTCATCAAACATTGGGCTAATGCAGCGGCAAATGTTAACCAGATGTTTCAAAGATTGCTGGTTCGGTTTATAGCCCACACTCGCATATATAAACCCTAAGCAAAGTTGTTCCATCGCCTGGTTTAGAAGAGAGACTTCAACAATTACAGTTTCATGTTCACTTATATTGGTTGCTGCGTCCAGTAATGCCTCTGCTCTCCATTTTCGTTGTTGCCAGTTAAAACCTGCCCATGAAAGCCCTTTTATGCTATCGTATTCTGGTAATTCTATTAATCCGGAAAAGCTTTCATCCTGGTAGATGAGCTGATCGGAACGTAAAACCTCATGAAAAAACAGGTTGTTGTCTAATAAAGCCTCATTGACTTTTTGTATACTATACACCAATAATGTAACCGTCGCAGGAATATCCGGGCTTTGATTAATGCTATTCTGTAGGGTAAAGGAATCAAGATTACAGGACTCTTTTGTGATCACTAAAAGCAAAAAATGCTGGCTTTTGCGCTCAATGGACTCTTTCATAAATATCCCGCTTTGCATAGATGACGTGTTTTTGCAGTTGACACAGTATATACGTTCGACGGTCAAATGTTGTGTAATCCTATTGACAAGATCAGCAGCATATTGCTTATCAAAAGAGGAAGCCTTCTTAAACACCTTTGTTTCAATTTCGGGAACAATTACTGGAACAGCTTTTTTTTCCTGTAGTTTTTGATTGAAGTCGTTGATCATTTTCTCATAGATCTCATGGACTATTTTTTTAACCTCTTCTGCCTTTTTCATCGCAATTAAGAGCTTATCCTTATTGATCTGGTAATTGTCTTCATAACGTACAGCGAGATAGGCGTCATCTAGGCGCTGCAGGAGTTTGTTCTCAAAATCATTGGATTCGTCAAACAACTTGCCCAGTACTGGCAGATAGGGGCCGACATGTTTTTGATGAACCCGTATAGAATGGGTTATCTTGTCCTTGCCCATCGCAAAAAGTTCAATTGCACGATAAGCCAGCTCAATTTGCTGATGTATCATCAATGCTGTCAATGCATAATTTTCTTTTTCCAAATAAAAATGAGCACCGTCATTGAAAGCTTCTATTTTAGCGATTTCCCTGTTGAAGGCCGTTTTTGCTTTATCGATCACCGTCGCCAAATGTTGTACACTCGTGAAGAGATTGAGGTCAACTGTTGGATCTGTATAACATAGATTCCCGGGAGCGCAAACCTCATAAAAAAACAGGTTTCCTTTTTTAATGCTGTCTTTTGCCTGTTGCGTATGGTACAAGCGGTAACAATAATCAGGATAATCTTCAAATACCATATCCAGCAGTGGCACGTATTCTATTAATGTCCTGGAGGATTTATCGGAAATCAATATAATAAGCTCTGTTAATGGCTTCTCATCGTTAAGTCTGGTTGTACAGTAAATCTGTTGAGCCATAACCAGATCAGCAATTCTGATAATGATTTCATTGATTTGATGGATGTCTTTTATTGGTTTGGGTGTTACTAGTGAGGTTTGCATAATCATTGGTTTTATAATTTGGTTTGATAATAAATATGGCCCAGTTCATTTTTTAACTGGAGCTTTTCTGAGCTGATAAATTCGAATACCACTTGTCTCAATGCTGGAACAAGTAAGGATTGCCAATCTGGAATGAGATGGGTCTGCATATGACGATAGATGGCTATCGCCGGACTTTTGTTATTGAAATAACCGAAATCGATCAATCGTGCAAATTCCATCCGGAGTTCATGTGAGACCTCCACATCGTTTCTCGCATAACTCTGGATAGGTTTAAGAATAGTAAGGGGTTCATTTATCCCTTTGATGGTCCAGGGATGAATAAACTGGTAATGAAGTTCCTTGTCTGTTTGTATACAAGATCCTCTGATCATGCGCTTTTCCATACTGATATCTACCTTGTTTACTTTACTGTTAAAAGCTGGTGCTGCAGGAAGAGGTGTTTTAAAGAGTTCAGCCATCACCTCATGATCTTCATAGTCCATTTTTACCTGATCAGAGAACGATTCATAATCTATTACATGATAAGATGTTCTACCGAGTAAGAATGCGATGTCTTCCTTTGAAAGACCATTTTCTATACGCTGCATGATAAAAATGAAACGTTCCTTAAATTCATGCTGGTTAAGCATGCCAGAAAATTTAATGCTTTGGTGATTTGCCATATGCTCATTTTAGTTGGTTTAAACTTAAAATGAGTCTCCTGGGATTTACAGAAACCTGAGATCGGCTTTGTCTAGATGAATGTTATAATTTGAATAACACTATAAAAAACGAAGATGCACTATAGCGGGCTCTATAAACCGTAATCCCGGCTTCTCACGGCCTCGCCAAACGGATTTACAATAGAGCCCATAACGCTATAGTGCACCTTCAAAAGTACAACAAATATCGTTATGGGCATTAATCTATTGTCTCGTTGGCGAATTGTGAGAATTTGGGATTCGAGACTCTTAATTAATACCTCATATATGAAGTAATTGATATGTTGTTCTTTTTTATTTCATTGGCGCTTTGTTTTTATAAAGGTACTGTTGGTTCCAGAACCCGTGTTATCGTTTGTTAAATTAAGCTAGTGTGCCCATTTGGACAATATTTGGTGTTTGCATTTCAAATTTAACTATAATTACTTTTGAGACCAATTATATCTCAATAAATAAATATTTCTATTCAATAGAAATATATAGCGACGCAATGTTTTAAAGTTATAGCCGACAAAGAACTCCAGATATGGGAAACAACAAGCATAGGTGAACCAATAATCTATAAAGATTTAATACGGATCCCATAGGGGGTTGATAGGGAGTTGATAGGGGCAATGCCCCTATCAACTCTTTGTTATGTGTTTATCAACCAGTTGTTTATTCTGAAATAATCGTAACTTCATGATACCGAAATCTAAAACGCATCTTATGGCAACATTTAAAAACGGTATTTTAGGCCCATTCAAAGGTAAAGTAGGCAAAGTAGTGGGCTACGAGCTTAACGGGCAATATGTAATGAGAGGTATTGGCTATGGGAAAGTCAACAGGAAGCCAACACCAAAAGAACAGGCCAACCGAAAACGCTTTGCCACTGCGCAAACGTGGTTACAGCCATTAATCGAATTTCTAAGAGTGGGTTTTCAGGATTATGCACCAACCTTTCAAGGTTTCAGTGCAGCAAAATCCTATCTTTTAAATCATGCCATTACTGGAACCTATCCGGACTTTGTCATTGATCCGGCTCTGGTACTGGTCAGCTTTGGTCAATTGGCACAAGCCTCCTCTTCTAATGTTATTTCTGAACAACCCAATACCCTCACCTTTACCTGGGAACCAGGAAAACATGCTTATGATGACCGGGCGATGTTTGTGGCCTACGATCTGGAAGAAGGAATCGCAGAGTTTGATACATCAGCGGCAAAAACACAAAATAAAACAGGAACATTTGTTCTAAGTAAGGGCTTTTCAGGGAAAGAAGTTCATGTTTACCTTGCATTTGTATCTGAAGACAGGAAGAACCGAAGCAATAGCCAATATCTGGGGAAAGTCGGGGTACTTTAATTAAACAGGTATTCTTAATTGCAAAAAAAACTGATCCTCGAGGTTAATTCTTTACCTCGAGGATCAGTTTTTATATTCTCGGAACGTCTTTTTAATTATAAACGAACTCGCCTTTATCGCTCTTAATCGTCACTTGTTTGGTTGCAGAAGTTTCTACATGACCAATGATCTGTGCATCTATATTAAAGCTTTTAGAGATCTCCATAATCGCCTGGGCAATTTCCTGAGGAACATACAATTCCATTCTATGTCCCATATTGAATACTTTGTACATTTCTTTCCAGTCTGTTCCGGATTGTTCCTGGATCAGTTCAAATAAAGGCGGAACAGGGAAGAGGTTGTCTTTAACTACATGTACATCATCATTAATGAAATGAAGTACTTTAGTTTGGGCACCACCGCTGCAATGTACAATACCATTGATCTGGCTGCGGTAGCTTTCCAGTATTTTTTTGATCACCGGTGCATAGGTACGTGTTGGTGATAAGACCAGTTTACCTGCAGTGATTTCAGTCTGATCGTCTATTTTAACCAGGTCTGTTAAACCCTTGCCACCTGAAAATACCAGGTCAAAAGGAACAGCCGGATCAAAGCTTTCAGGATAATTGGTGGCCACATATTTGTTGAAAACATCATGTCTGGCAGAAGTCAGTCCGTTGGACCCCATACCACCATTGTATTCTTTTTCATAGCTGGCCTGCCCTGAAGAAGAAAGCCCTACAATCACATCACCCGCCTGGATCTTATGGTTGCTGATCACATCAGTACGCTTCAAACGGCAGGTTACCGTAGAATCTACGATAATGGTCCGAACCAGATCACCAACATCAGCTGTTTCTCCGCCGGTAGAATAGATGGAGATTCCCTGCTCGCGAAGCTCTGCAAGAATTTCTTCTGTACCATTGATGATGGCAGCAATCACTTCACCGGGAATCAGGTTTTTATTTCTGCCAATGGTAGAAGATAACAGAATGTTTTCTGTGGCACCTACGCAGATCAGGTCGTCAATATTCATGATAATAGCATCCTGGGCAATTCCTTTCCAAACGGAAATATCGCCGGTTTCTTTCCAGTATACATAGGCCAGGGAAGATTTGGTGCCTGCACCATCTGCATGCATAATGTTGCACCATTCCTGGTCATTACCTAATATATCCGGGATGATTTTGCAGAAAGCTTGCGGGAAAATACCCTTGTCAATGTTCTTGATGGCCTGGTGCACATCTTCTTTAGAGGCAGAAACGCCACGTTGGTTGTACCTGTTATCACTCATGTTGCTGCAAAGATAGGGAAACGCGGCAATCTTGACACGATTTCCGGGCAAAAAAATAACCTCTGCTTTTTTAGGGCAGAGGTTATGAAATCAAAACAAAGTATTATTTTAAAAACAACAGTTCTCTGAATTTTGGTAAAGGCCAAACACTGTCATCAACAATCTGCTCCAGTTTATCAGTGTGGTAGCGGATGGTATCGAAATAGCTCTTCACTTTCTCGTCGTAAGCAATCGCTTTTTCGCGTGTATCTTCGATCGCATTGGTTACTTTACGTTCTTCCAGCATGGCATCGATATTGGTTTTCAGAACACCCAGGTGCTCAGAAACTTTATTGATGATGGCCAATGGAGCTTCTAAAGTTTCTTTAGCTAAACCAAGATCTTTTAAGCCTTTTGCATTTTCAAGCAAAGTGTTTTGGTAAGCAATGGTTGCAGGAATAATCATGCTGTTGGTTACTTCGCCCATTACCCTGGCTTCGATCTGTAGTTTTTTGTAATAGCTTTCTAACAAGATCTCATGACGTGCATGCAATTCGCGCTCGTTGAAGATGTTGTTTTTGGTGAAAACTTCAGTCGATTTTTCGCTGATGTAAGCATCCAGTGCAAGTGGAGTGGTTTTGATATTGGCTAAGCCGCGTTTAGCTGCCTCATCTGCCCATTCCTGGCTGTAACCATTTCCTTCAAAACGGATGTCTTTAGATTCTTTGATGTATTTTTTGATGATCGTTAACAAGGCAACGTCTTTTTTCTCGCCTTTTTTGATCAATTTATCTACTTCAACTTTGAATTTAGTCAACTGATCTGCCACGATGGTGTTTAACACAGTCATTGGCGCAGAAGAGTTTGCAGAAGAACCTACGGCTCTTAATTCAAATTTATTACCGGTGAAAGCAAATGGTGAAGTACGGTTACGATCGGTGTTGTCTAACAAGATCTGAGGAATCTTAGGGATACATAACCATAAAGAATCTTCATTTTTTACTTTTTTCAAAATGCTGCGTGAGCTTTCGATCTCATCCAGTACATCAGCAAGCTGAGAACCCAGGAAGATGGAAATGATTGCCGGCGGCGCTTCGTTTGCACCTAAACGGTGATCGTTGCTTACAGAAGCAATACTTGCTCTTAACAGGTCTGCATGTTCGTGTACTGCTTTAATGGTATTCACAAAGAAAGTAAGGAACATCAGGTTGTTTTTAGGTGTTTTACCTGGAGACAACAAGTTTTTACCTGTATCAGTGATTAATGACCAGTTGTTGTGTTTACCTGAACCGTTGATACCTGCATACGGTTTTTCGTGTAACAACACTTTGAAGTTGTGTCTTAAAGCCACTTTCTCCATTAAGTCCATCAACAATTGATTGTGGTCAATCGCTAAGTTGATTTCTTCATAGATTGGAGCACACTCAAATTGAGAAGGAGCTACCTCGTTGTGACGGGTTTTCAAAGGAATACCTAATTTTAAGGCTTCGTTTTCAAAATCCACCATATAAGTAAATACACGCTCAGGGATAGATCCGAAATAGTGATCTTCCAGCTGCTGTCCTTTTGCAGACATGTGACCAAATAAGGTGCGGCCGGTTAAGGCAAGGTCAGGACGTGCATTATATAAGGCAAGGTCAACCAGGAAATATTCCTGCTCGATACCTAAAGATGCATTCACTTTAGTGATGCTTTTATCAAAATACTGGCAAACCTCTACAGCGGCTTTGTCTAAAGCATTTAATGCTTTTAATAAAGGTGCTTTGTAGTCTAGTGCCTCACCAGTGTAAGAAACGAATACAGTTGGGATGCAAAGGGTTTTACCAGCTTTGCTTTCCATAATGAAAGCAGGAGAAGAAGGATCCCATGCTGTATAACCGCGTGCTTCGAAAGTGTTGCGGATACCACCATTCGGGAAACTTGATGCATCTGGCTCTTGTTGTACCAATGCACTTCCTGCAAATTTTTCAATTGCGCCGTCTGCACTTGGCTCGAAGAACGAATCATGTTTTTCAGCAGTTGTACCAGTTAGGGGCTGAAACCAATGAGTATAGTGTGTTGCGCCTTTAGACATTGCCCAGATTTTCATTGCTGCTGCAATGTGATTGGCTTCGTCCTGGTTAATTAATACGCCCTGATCAATAGCAGAAATTAATTTTTCATAAACTTCCTTTGATAAGAGATCTTTCATTTTTTTCTTATCAAATACATTAGAGCCAAAAAACTCCGAAATTTTGGTTGATGGCGACTTAACCTCGGGTGAAATTCTAGATTGTGCCTCTTTTAATGCAATTGTTCTTAAACTTTTCATTGATTTCTTTAAAATTTGAACCAAAAATATAATATTATCTCAATAATTCGTAAAAAATTGATAAAAAATATGTTGTTAATAACTTCCGAAGGTTAAGGTTTTGTTAAATTTTCATTTTTGGTTGTTTTTTGAGTCATGATCTTTGGTTTTTGGTGCATTTGAGGGCCTTAAATTATGATAATATTAATATTTCGGCTTTTATGGAAAAAGGAAGAAATCGACATCTTATTTTAAAATAACCTAAGAACTATGATAAATTCATCAAACCTGTACAAGAAAGAGTGGCTCAATCTTGTATTCAAGAACAGAAATCAGAATTATGGTGCTTATACGCTTCGTCAGCAATCCTCAAAAATTACTTTTCGGGCTTTATTGATCAGTTCTTCTGCTTTTATCCTGCTTTTTGTTATACCTGCGGTGTTACGGCATATGAAACCTGCAGAAATTGTAGTTCCAGACAAAATTATAGAGGTGAGTACACTTGCGCTTCCTGATCAGGTGAAACCTGAAGAGAAAAAGAAGGAAATGCCATCCGAACCGATCAAGGAAAAGATCAAAACAGTGAGTTTGCCTTCCAGACCTGTCGTGGTGAGCGATCCGGTACTGAAAGATCTGCCAACACTGAAAGAAATAGAACATGCAGCCATAGGTCCGGTTACACAGGCCGGAGTGGAAACCAATATCGCTACTGTGCCGGAGGCAGGTAACGGAAATGGAATCGGTACAGGCAAGGGCAGTGGTGAAGGCGAGGCTGTAGATAATACTATATATGAAAACGGAACGGGTAGTCTGGAAGCCTATCCTGAGTTTGAAGGCGGAATGAAAGGCTGGGCTAAATTTCTTCAGCGCAACCTGAGGTATCCGAGTATGGCCTCAGAGCAAGAAATACAAGGAAAAGTATTTGTAAGTTTTGTAGTGGAAAAAGATGGTTCAGTCTCTGATGTGACCTTAGTTAAAGGAATTGGAGGCGGCTGTGACGAAGAAGCGCTTCGTGTAATCAAAAAATCTCCAAGATGGAAACCTGGCCAGCAAAATGGAAGGAGTGTACGGGTAAGGTATAATATGCCACTGTCTTTTACAATAAACCAATAAAGCTATAGGGGGAAGTTAGGAGGGAAGCAGGCTAAACTCAAAAAAAAAGAGGCAGATAAAAATCGGCTGCATAATTGCCCTGAAGGGGGCAACCACGCTGAGGCCGATTTTTATCTGCCTCTTTTTTTTTGCAAGACGCCTACTTGTATGGGGGTGATCCAGGGAAGGAGCAAATTAGGTTTTGAGAAGATTGGGTCTGGAGCAGATTAGGCTTGTAGAAAGAGTGATGCTAGAAATAGGCCATCTGTTTTTCTGCACCCTCTCTCTGCAATTTGCTAAGAAAAAGGTGTATGCTGGTGAGAGGCCTCAGAGATCTGCGGCTTTTTCAGCCGCCTGATATCGTTAGCCTCGAAGCAGCATACACCTTTTTCTATATAAATTTCACCTCCTCCTATTTGTCTTTAGTTATACACAAACCGAAATGAATAAATTTTAGCAACTCACGATAGCTTCATTACTGATAAAAAAATATATACCGATGAAAATATAAATTGTAATTTTATCTTTTCATAACAACACAAATGAAGATTCCTGTTACGGAAGCATAGGCGAAGCAGTATGATTATAAAACGTTTTCTTTTTTTCACTGCGAGCCTGCTTTTAATTTTTAATCATCTACATGCGCAAGAAAAGGCGCAAAAGGATTCTATTGCCCAAACAGATGTGAGCGATTTGTATAAGCGGTACTTTAAAAAGCATGCCGGTCCAGATACATCGCATAAAAAAAATGGAAGTCTGGTTCTCCTGCCAACTTTTGGCTATACACCCAGTATAGGATTTCAACTCGGAGCAGACGTATTGGGAACCAGATATTTTGGAGATCCTGCAACAACATCTTTATCTGTTTTTGAAGCTTATACTGCGTTATCAACCAAGAAAACAGCGTTGCTGCAGCTTAAACATAATATTTACCTTCATGACAATGACTGGAACCTTCAGGGAAGCTGGGAAGTAGGGAAAAATCAGGTATTAGACCATGGAATAGGAACAGGGCGCGATGATCCGGGTATCTTCCCGATTAAATTCACCTATCTGCGGCTGAACGAAAACATTTACCGGGAAATATTTGACCACTTTTACGCAGGAGCAGGTTTGGCCTTTAATTTTTACGGTAATATCGATGATGAAAAGGAAAACCCAGGCGTATCTAAAACTTTCAATCACTTTTACAGCATAAAGAACGGTTTCTCGCCTGGACGATATTTTGCCAACGGTGTACTGGTGAACCTGCAGTACAATACACGCGACCAGCCCTACAGACCTTACAAGGGAATATACGCAAATGTCATCTTCAGGGTAAATACCAAAGTGCTGGGCAGTGAACAGGAAGCCACACAGCTAAAAACAGAGCTCAGGAAATACTGGAGCCTTTCGCATAAAAATCCGGAGCACGTACTGGCTTACTGGATGTGGGGATCGTACCTGATCAATGGCACTATTCCTTATCTGGAATTACCAGGAACCGGAAGTGATGTAGACCAGCGAAGTGGCAGAGGGTATACGATTAGCCGTTTCAAGGGCCCATCTTATTTCTATAACGAACTGGAATACCGGTTTCCAATCACTAAAGACAAACTCCTTAGCGGGGTTACTTTTATCAACGCCCAAACCGCAAGTAACCAGCGCAAGACAAAACTCTTTCAATACTGGGAGCCAGGAGGCGGGGCAGGGTTGAGGATCTTGTTTAATAAACATACCCGTTCCAATCTCTGTATTGATTATGGCTTTGGAAGCTCAGGTTCCAGCGGTCTGTTTCTTGGTCTGAATGAAACCTTTTAAGTTGATCTGACCTATATATCCTAGAATTCAAACTGCAATTTTGCCCTTATCCCGTATTTAGAGATACCCGGATGATCGAGGTAATTAAAGCGGCGAACCAGATCCAGGCGCATGACCCTGAAAATATTTCCGATACCCACACTGCCTTCCATATAAGGTAATTTACCCAGTACATAAGTGGTTGGGATACCTGCGGCATTCAGGGGGAATTGTGGGAGCTCAGGATGCAGGTCTGGATTGTTCTCCGCTCTCAAGCCGCCATAAAGTCCCTTAAAGGTAAGGTATTCCCGCAGTTTAAGGTGTTTGATCAGAGGAATCCGGTTTACAAACAAACCGTTGAAATTATGGTCAATATTTAAACTCACATAATGGTCGCTTACAAATTCCATGAAGTTCATCATATTGTAGGCATAGGTCTGATAAGCATAAGATTGGTTAGCACGATGGATGTCGAGCAATGCAAAAGGCACATTTCCGAAAATATAACCACCTTCCAGGCGTACATCTGAACGGCCAAACTGCGACATATAAAGGCGTTTGTCTATATAGCCCATTAAGTTCTTATAATTGTACTCACCATTAAACAGTCCTTTTATGCCCTGTGAATAGTTCAGGTAGAAGACCGGGTATTTTTCAATCAATCTTTCTCTGAAAACTTTACCCTGATAAAACCGCTCATGAGGCGCATAGCGCAATTGCAAGCTGAGCTCCGAACTGGTGATCTGATCGATGTTTACCGGAAGGTTATTCTCTGTAGTGGTAAAAGTAAGTGATCCTGCAGGCCGTTGTGTCCATTTGGTAAAACCCAGATTGAAAGAAAAATGGTTGGCGTATTCCTGCATGTATTCTGCTTTGTACAGATCGCTGTATAAAAACTGTGAGGTTTCTCCATGTTTAAAGGAGGCGAGAAAGTTGTCTTCGAACACAATGTTTTTAGACATATCACCTGGAACATTCACATCACGCTGGAAACTGGCGCGCACAAAGCTCTGCGGAAAGGTATAAATCGATTTGTTGTTAAAAGCATAGGCTCCGCTAAAATAATACTTCCATTTTTCATCCTTAAGCCCATAAGCAGCATAAGTATCGAAATAAAAGCGGGTACTGAAATCTGTTGTGGTCCGACCGCCGATGCGAGGCTTGAAGCCTTCCAGGCTGTTAAAGGTATAAAAGGTATAGAAGGGGCCTATTTCAACCGGGCCATATTGTTTATACCCTACAAAGAAGAAAGCAGCAAGATTCATCATTCTCTTGAAGGATTTCATTTTGCCCAGGCTGTCTATATTTCCGTAAATTTTTAGTTTTTCCGCGGAAATGGTATCCAGACGATTGCTGGCCCAGTAAGCTGCGGAGCGTTTTTCGGCATCGGGAACAACCTCCAGATCAAGACCACGGTATACACTGTCTGGCCGGATGATATTGGTTTTATAATCTTTGATCGTAACGGTCCGTTCGCCTTTAAATCCTTTACCTCCATCTTTACCCAGTCCAAAATCCATCACCAGATGGCTTTTGCTCATATGATATTTTCCTGCGGTGTCTTTTTCAAAATCAAGTTTAACTTCTAAAGCCCTTACAAAATTGACGTTTACATTTTTCCCTGTTTTCAGGAAAGCGTCTTGTACGGCATATTTTCCGTCCATCGTAATATAGATCTGACCTTCAAAGAGCAGGGCGTTCTGGTTTCTTGGAACGAAGGAAAGTTCAATGAGGTTGGGTGTTTGATTTTTTACGGTATCGGTAATAAAGAATTTGTAGAAAAGAGGAGCGCTTTCAGCAATTGGGCTCAGGAACTGGCTATTGGTGAAAACGATATTGTTTTTATAGATGTCCACATCGGCATACATTCTTTCAAAATAATTGCCCAGTGCATTGTTGTCTACCATGCTTTCGTCAAACTTAACATGTTTGTCGGCCAGCATAATGGTTTTGTTCTTTTTAGGGTCCTTACGGAAGTAATTTTGGGACAGACGTTCGCGCAGATAAATGGGCATAATGTTCTTGCCTCCGATTTCAGTGGAATCCTGTTTGTCGAACAGGAACTGGTAATGCTTGAAGATCTGTTTGTTTTTGAACTGATCGGAGAGGTTGCTCATGGAAAACTGCATCCAGTCGTATTGTTTGTATTCGACAGCATCCTGACCTTCCAGACGATTCATGGGTTTGTGTTCAATCACTTTACGGATCAGCTCTACGGCAGGATTGCCTTTATTGCGGTAGGGTACTTTTTTGGCTTTGCTGCTGATGGTGACTTCATGCAGATTTTGCGATTCTTCCTGCAACACAATATTGATGGTTTGTGTTGTGGAGGGTATGATATGAACGAATTTTGTTTTATAGCCCATGTAGAGGACCTGCAATTGGGTGTATGCGGCACGACCACTTATAGTGAATTTTCCATCGGCATCGGTTCTGACAGCTATTTTGGTGTCTTTAAACAATATCGTTACCGACGGCAGCGGGCTTTTGTCTTTGCTGTCGGTGACGGTTCCGGAAACTACAGTACTCTGGGCAAAAGTTCGGGAACCTATACATAGAATCAGGACCAGGAAACTATAAAAAATATAAAAAGACTTTCTTGTATTGCTGTTCATAGGTAGGCTTGGGCGGGGCTAAGTCTTTTTTTTACAGTAATAATACAAATAATGTGCCCGGATACAAGTTAAAAAATGTTAAAGTGGAAAAAAATGCTATTTGGTGTTTTTTCTCCGGGAGGAAGGAGAGGGAAGGGGGTGGAAATGATTATATTTGTGCCTTACAAGAAGGGGTGCTATATAAGGTAATACTATGTATCGGAAATTAGTTGGTCTACTCGTTTTGATTTCATTTTTTGGATTGAAGTGCAGTAAAATCTATGCTGCTGCTGGCCATGAAATGAACAGATCTGTGGAGTCTTTCTGTTTTGAAGCAGGCTCTGATGGGGGAGTTACATCCGATACTGGAGATCCGCAAGGCCCTTGTTCGGGTGATCAGGAGAAGGATTTGAAGTCATTTGAATTTATGGACGACGACTTTTTTCCTGCTGCCGATATAAAGGTGTTCTATACTGCGCTTTCCAGAAAGTTGCTGATTCGTTATCATATGACCTGCCCCGATCCATTGGTTCCGGCATTCTATTCCCCTCCCGAATCATTTTCTTAAACATATTTCTGAATTCGAATTAACAGACATCCGAACAAGAGAAGCTGTTTAATTATCCGGGGCATCATAAATGATTCATGGAATACCTCTTTATGATCCCATTTATTATGATCTATCGTAATTACGTTTCCACAATTTATTATTTAATATTAAAACACATCATTATGAAATATCCATCTATAATTAAAGGAGCAATGCTTTCACTTTTACTAACGAGCACAGCAATCGCCGTAAAGGCACAAAAAATTGAAGAACAGGATCTGAAAATCAATATCAATAAAATTGCTGATCCGGCCGCACACCTGCAAAACCTGCAGCCGGTGGCCTTTCAGTACAATACAGCTCAATTTAAGCATTTAAAATTTCCTGCAGGAACACAATACGGTTTTCTGGCCAGTAATGTAAAAACTGAGTTTCCTGAATTGGTTTACGAAACTTCTCAGATTTATACTTCCGGTAAAAACAATACCAAAACAGCAAAGTATCAAAAAGTAGAAACAGAAAGTTTGATCCCGGTACTGGTTGCAGCAATCCAAGAGCAACAAGCTCAAATTGAACAGCTGAAAAAAGAAGTAGAGCAACTCAAAGGCAAGTAATCTGTATTATAGCCTATAGTATCAATCTATTGTAAGCTATACCATATATAATGTATACCTGGCCTGTCTGTAAATCAAAAAAACAGGTAGGCCAGTTCGTTTGCATACTGCTGTGCCAGTTGTGGAATATGTCCGGATGACCACCCCCTCATCCGGTCTCTTACCTATGCGTTAAACCAAAGTATAAAAAAATGACAGGTATGCGCCCGGCAAATCCGGGATTGCTCATAGCGGACCTCAGGGGGCTTTGCCACAAGAGCGAAGCGGGGCAAAGACTCCAGTCCGCGAAGAGCATCCCGGATTTGTCTTCATTTTTTTTACCTTTGGCATAACTCATCAGAAAAGACGACAATGTTTAATAGAATTCATCATATAGCCATTATCTGCACCGATTATGAAAAGAGCAAAGACTTCTACGTCCGTATCCTCGGATTAACCGTAGTCCAGGAAGTCTACCGGGCCGAACGTAAATCCTACAAACTCGACCTGGCCATAAACGACCACTATCAAATTGAGCTCTTCTCTTTCGAGGACCCACCAGAAAGACCTTCCCGGCCAGAGGCCGCCGGTTTAAGGCACCTGGCCTTTGAAGTAGATGATGTAGATACCACTGTAAATCTTTTGCAATTGATGGGTGTGGCAACCGAACCTGTACGAATCGACGAATACACTGGCAAGCGTTTTACTTTCTTTAACGATCCCGACGGTTTACCCCTGGAAATCTACGAACGTTAGTCCATGAGCAGCATTTTCCGGTTTAAGCAATTTGAAGTTGAACAACAGGATTGCGCAATGAAAATCAATACCGATGGAATTTTACTGGGCACCTTATCCGGGCAAAATGCACCTTCATCCATTCTTGATATCGGTACAGGCACAGGTGTTATTGCGATGATGCTGGCGCAGCGTTTTGATCAGGCGCATGCTGATGCTGTAGAAATTGACGAAGCAGCGGCGAAAAGGGCGGAATACAATTTCTCCAGATCTCCTTTTGCAAGCCGTCTTCGTGTTTTTCATCAGGATATTGCGCTGTTCGAACCCTCCGGAAGCTACGATCTGATCGTGTCTAATCCTCCATATTTTGTAAATGATCTGAAAAGCCAGGAGGCCAGAAAAGGAATTGCCCGGCATGCAGATGAAGCGTTTTTTGAACTGCTGATCAGAAAAGTGGCCACACTCCTTACTGCTGAAGGACTATTCTGGGTCATTCTGCCAGTAAAACAAGCTGTCGATTTGACGTTGAATGCAGTTTTATATCGTTTATTCCCTCACAAGATTATTCATCTGTATTCAGATGAAAACAAAGAAGAATTCAGGCAAATCGTTTGCTTTGGTTTCGGAGACCGGCCTGCGCAGCATGAAAAGTTTTATATTTATGCAGAGAAAGGCGTGTATACCGATGCTTACAAACATTTGCTGAAAGACTTCTTTCTCGCTTTTTAGCTCTACAGGTTCAGGCAGGCAGCCCTGGAGATGACTTCGGGGTATATAGTTTAAAATATTTTCAAATCATATATACATATGAAACCATCATGAGCAAACACACACAAACAAAAATGAATATGCTCATGATAGCTTCATCTCCGTTAAAAACAAATTTTATACTGATGAAAACAATAGGTCTTTTGTCTGATACGCATAGTTTTTTGGACGATGCTGTATTTAAATATTTCGATAAATGCGATGAAATATGGCACGCGGGAGATTTTGGTGTGGGCGTTGCGGAACCACTGGCTGCGTTTAAACCACTTAAAGGCGTGTATGGGAATATTGATGATCAGGAGATTCGTGCGGAGTTTCCGGAACACCTTCGTTTCAATTGTGAACAGGTGGATGTTTGGATGACGCATATTGGTGGTTATCCGGGTAGATATTCTCAGAACGTAAAACCAGATATCTACACTAAGCCTCCGATGCTCTTTATCACGGGTCATTCTCATATCCTGAAGGTGATGTACGATGAAAAAATCAAAAGTCTGCATATAAATCCAGGTGCAGCAGGAAAATCGGGCTGGCATAAAGTAAGAACTTTAATTCGATTTTGCATTTCAGAAGAAAAAATACATACCTTAGAGGCCATAGAATTAGGCAATAGATAACGTATTAATTACACTAAGTACATGTCGGGTATAAAAACATTAGGACAGTTCATTATTGAAAAACAGGCAGATTTTCCTTATGCAAAAGGAGAGCTTTCAAGGTTATTGAGAGATATAGGGATTGCCGCAAAGATTGTAAACCGGGAGGTGAACAAAGCAGGTCTGGTTGATATTCTGGGGGCAGCCGGTACCATTAACATCCAGGGGGAAGGGCAGCAGAAGCTGGATGTGTTTGCAAATGTGCAGTTCATTTCTGCTTTAACGAGCGGAGGAGAATGCTGTATTGTAGCAACAGAGGAAGAAGAAGAGTTTGTGCCGATTGATTCTCCGGTGTCTAAGAACGCCAAATATATTGTATGTATCGATCCTTTGGATGGTTCTTCCAATATCGACTGTAATGTTGCTGTAGGGACTATTTTTTCTATTTACAGGAGGAAATCGGTGACAGGTATGGCAACTATTGATGATGTCCTTCAGAAAGGAACGCAACAAGTGGCTGCTGGATATGTGATCTATGGGTCTTCTACTATGATGGTGTATACCACCGGCAAAGGAGTAAACGGATTTACACTGGATCCTTCAATCGGAGAGTTTTGCTTGTCGCATCCGAATATGAAGGTGCCTGCGGATGGAAAGATTTATTCCATTAATGAAGGAAATTATGTGCATTTCCCTGAAGGGGTGAAGAAATATTTGAAATATGCACAGGTGGAGGATGAATCTACAGGAAGGCCTTATACGTCCAGGTATATTGGATCTATGGTAGGAGATATTCACCGGAACCTGATCAAGGGGGGGATTTATATGTATCCAACCACTTCAAGTTCTCCTAATGGAAAATTGAGGTTGTTGTATGAATGTAACCCGATGGCATTTATCATTGAGCAGGCTGGTGGAAAGGCTTCCGATGGTTTTAACCGGATCCTGGACATTCAGCCTACGGCTTTGCATCAAAGGGTGTCTATATTTATTGGTTCTGAGAAAATGGTCGATATGGCGGAACAATTGATGCTGGAGCATTCTCCGGAGACGCGGCGCGAAGTCAATAGTGCGGTAACAGTAAAGGCGTAGTTAAATATGGTATGGAAAATAAAAAAGCGGAATTTAGTTCCGCTTTTTTATTTTGTGACCTGTTATAAAAATGAAGGTTTGTTTCTTTCTGCTTCAAAGCCAACATCAGGAGGTAAGGTATTGCCTTTTCTGGATTCGGCTACAGCCAATTGGTCGCAGCGTTCATTCTCGGGGTGGCTGTTGTGGCCCTTGATCCATACAAATTTTACATGATGTTGTTTGTAGATATTGAGGAAGCGCATCCAAAGGTCGCTGTTCTTTTTTCCTTTGAAGCCTGTTTTTACCCATCCGAACACCCATTTCTTTTCTACTGAATCTACTACGTATTTAGAGTCTGAGTATACGGTTACTTGTTGTCCGGGGCTTTTGATGGTCTGCAGGCCTACAATGACAGCAAGAAGTTCCATTCTGTTGTTGGTGGTGAGGCGAAAACCGCCACTGAGTTCTTTGTAATGAGCTCCGGAACGTAAAATTACGCCGTAACCTCCGGGACCTGGATTTCCGCTTGCTGCTCCGTCTGTGTAAATGTCTATCATATATCTATCCCTGTCTCTGTTTTCTTTTCTGGTATGTGGCGAAATTAAACAATATGATTTGCTTCTGAAAGCTAAAACGGGCCGGCTGATGCTTATCGGCTGAGTTGTCGTGATGCCTTTGGTGTGGTATTTGAATTTCGCCTGTTTTTCTGGCGTTTAATAAGCGATCTGCCGAAGTGTCAAGTGTAGGTGGTGTTTTTACTAAAATCTACCTTGAATTGTCTTTCAGGCCTTAAAATTGATTAAAATATATCTTTTAAATAAGTGAAAAATGTGGTAACAATGTATTTATTTTGGTCTCTATATGGAGCCTGATATATGGTTTATCGGGCTAAGAAACAAAAAATAAATAGGCTTATGGAAGCGCTCATTTCTAATTACTGGTGGATTTTGGTGGCACTGTTATGTGCAGTTTTATACAAATATATTTTGCGGTTTTTATTTGGGATGGTGATTGTTCCTGAAGACAAAATTGGGTTAATTACTAAAAAGTTTGTGCTCTTTGGGCCGGATAAGGAATTGCCGGATGGAAGGATTATTGCGATTAAGGGCGAAGCGGGTTTCCAGGCGAAGACTTTGGCGCCTGGACTCTATTTTGGAATGTGGTTTTGGCAGTACAGTGTAACGATGGAGCAGTTTACCATTATTCCTGAGGGCAAAATCGGGTTGATTATGGCTAAGGATGGTTCGGAAATACCGACAGGTAATATCCTGGGCAAGAGAGTGGATTCGGATAATTTCCAGGATGCGGTTAAGTTTCTGGAAAATGGCGGGCAGCGTGGCCGGCAGGCATCTTATATTACGTCTGGTTCTTACCGGATCAATACGATGTTGTTCCAGGTTTCGATTACCGATATGATCCGTATCCAGGAAAGCATGGTGGGTATTGTAACTACGCTTGACGGATTGCCAATTGAAGCGAACCAGATTGCAGGTAAACTGATTGAGGGCCATAATAATTTTCAGGATTTTGATGAGTTTATTAAACAGGGAGGCAACAGGGGACTGCAGCCGCAAGTGATTCTGGCAGGTTCTTATAATTTAAATCCCTGGGCCATTCAATTGGAAGAGATTCCGATGACGGAAATTGCTATTGGTTATGTTGGTGTGGTGATTTCTTTTGTTGGACAGGATGGTAACGATTTAACCGGGGCTGATTTTAAACATGGTAATATTGTGGGTAAAGGTTCTAAAGGCGTTTGGCTGGAGCCGCTTGGGCCAGGTAAATATCCGATCAACAAGTATATTATGAAGGTGGAACTGGTGCCAACAACGAATTTGGTTTTGAACTGGGCATCGGCACGCAGTGAAGCGCATAATCTGGATAAGAATTTATCTACGATCACTGTCCGTTCAAAAGATGGTTTCCCTTTTAATTTAGATGTGGCGCAAATTATTCATGTTCCAACGACAGAGGCACCGAAAGTTATTGCCCGTTTTGGTAATATGGTGAACCTGGTTTCACAGGTATTGGAACCTACGATTGGTAACTATTTCCGTAACTCGGCGCAGGACAGTGATGTGATTGCGTTCCTGAGTACGCGTAAGGAACGTCAGGAATCAGCTAAAGAGCACATCAGAAAAGTGCTGGATGAGTATAATGTAAATGCGGTTGATACGCTGATCGGGGATATTGTTCCACCGGAATCCTTAATGAAGACCTTGACTGATCGTAAAATAGCGGAAGAGCAAAAGGTGACCTATAATACGCAGAAACAGGCGCAGGAAACGCGTCAGGGTATGGAGAAAGAAACGGCCATTGCGGATATGCAAAAGGATATTGTTAAAGCGCAGCAGAGTGTAGAGATTGCAGAACGTACGGCAAGTGCTACGGTGAAAAAGTCGGAGGGTGATGCAGCGGGTGTGAAACTGGCGGTTGGTGCAGAAGCAGAGGCGACTAAAATGAGGGCACATGCGGAGGCTGAGGCGACTAAAGCAAGGGCACAGGCGGATTCTGAAGCGATTAAATTGAGAGCTTCGGCAGAGGCGGAACAGATATCTTTAACGGGTAGTGCAGAGGCGGGTAAAATTCTGGCCGTGGGTAAGTCTACTGCCGAGGCTTATGAGCTTGCGGTGAAGGCTCTGGGTGGTGAAAACTTTACACGGTATAAAATTACAGAAGAGCTGTCTAAAGGAAATGTTAAATTAATTCCAGATGTGCTGATTGGTGGAAACGGAAATAATGGCGGGTCGGCAATGGATGGCTTGTTGGGTTTGAAACTGATGGAGTTGATGGATCCGGAGAAACGTAAGGATTTGCTTACTGTAACGGAGGTTGTGGAAGTAAAACCCAAAAAGGATTAGTTTTTAATATAGTTGAAAATGGAAAGCCCCGAAAAAATCGGGGCTTTTTGTTAGATGATCCCCTCAAATTGATGACCGTATTTTAGGTCATTGATCTTGTGGTTACGGTACCTTGTGATTGCTGTTAAAAGAATCTCTGAATATTTTCCAGCCAAACTTTGTTCTTTTCCATAATTTCAGGTATTTACCATCGTCGAGAAGTTTTCCACTTGGATCAAAAACCTGCCAGGAGCCCTCTTCGGTTATATATTCCTTGCCGCCTCCGTAAATATTGCGGGTCTGGAACTTGACGCCTTTAACTTTTCCTGCGGCAAATGTATCTTCGAAATCTTTTTTAAGCGCTTTTCTGCCAGATATTATCGGCATATTGGGAGCTAAAAGGCAGGCATCTTCGGTATAAAGGTTGACGATTGACAGATCGTTTTTTGCAAACAGATTAAAATAGAGCGTGTTGATGTTCCCGATTTCGTTTTTGATTACTGAAGTTGAGGTGGTCTGGGCCCCGCAATTGGTGTAAATGAAAAAGAGGATAAAGCTTGCAATCGCTGTTATGAGGTGTTTTTGTTTCATAGTCCTTTAATTAATTGAATGAATTATGAAAGCAAATTTAAACTTCGGGAAAACGTATAAATTGTAAAAAACGGAACAACTTAATAATGAAGAGCGACGAAGAGCTCGGTTGAGCTTTCAGCAGAAAACCTGGAGGGGGCCGATCCGGTGAAGAATTTAAAATCCTTTATAAAATGGGACTGATCAAAGTACCCGCAATGGTATGCAATTGTGGTCAGTGATAATTCTTTAGCTGCAACAAGGTGCAGGCTTTTCTGAAATCTTGCTATTTTACTAAACAGATTGGGGCTAAGACCAGAATAATTTAGAAATATACTTTGCAGATAGCGCGATGAAATGCCATAACGGGATGCAACAGCGTTTATGTTTTCAAAAAAATCGTCTTTGCTTAAATCATGCATAATGCTGTTTACCAGTCCTATCTTCCTGAATTTATTTGCGGAAAGTGAAAGCTTTTTTAGTAAAAATTCGTCTATTAATTCAATTCTGCGATTCAGAGATGTAACTTCCGATAATTTTGAATGCAATAAAACAGCTTCTTTACCACCGATGTCTTTAAAGTCGATAACCTGATCATTAAATTCTTCAATCCTTTCTTTGAAGAAACAAGCGGCCGTATGTGGGAAAAAGCGAATGCCAAGCATGGAATGTTTTCCAAAAGAAGTAAAATTAAAGGGTTGAATGGTTTGGCCCCATAACTGTATATCGGGCTGATTGATCAAATCACCATTAATTAATTGCTGCGGGCCGTTTGTGCCCAGATTGAACATGATCTCAATGAAGCCTGTGGCAAAAACATTGTCTTCGGTAAATACAGCGGTATCGGTTTCACATATAAAGTAACACTGTACGTAATTTTTTAAAAAAATATTCGGACTGAATTCCCTATACTGCATATATGACGAATAGCTGTATCTAAGTTAATATAAAACAGGTGTATTTTAAACATCGTGAGTCATTTTGGAACTCATACGGAGTTTATTATGGGAGTTATTGCTGCAATATGGTGTGTTACCGTTGAAGTTACCTAATGGAGAATTTTGACGTAATACGCCCCTAAGATAGTCGCTTTTGCATATCACTTGACGCTATATTAGTTCCGATCTTTGTATATGGATCAATCAAATCGACTTAGTTGAGTGATTCTTAGAATAAAATCATCACCGATAAAAACAAATATATACTTATGAAACCATCATTGTGCAGCAATACACAAACCGATATGAATAGAATTTGGTAGCACATGATAGCTTAATCACCATTAAAATTAAAACTATATTCTGATGAAAAACAGTATCAATCCGGCATTACAAGAGTTAAAGCAATTTATTGGCACATGGGAAATGGAAATATCAAATGCATCTTTCTTACCGGATGCCAATGCAATTATTAAGGCA
>Ga0182008_10000081_pt1 | contig 75637 bp, 69 predicted proteins | sample Sormic07211129_1_FD_120482 | JGI IMG/M metagenome (GOLD analysis project Ga0182008, IMG submission 120482) | Rhizosphere microbial communities from Sorghum bicolor, Mead, Nebraska, USA - 072115-129_1 metaG | ecosystem: Host-associated > Plants > Roots > Rhizosphere | place: USA: Nebraska...
GTTTAAGGCCGGTTCTTGTATTGATTTTGAGAATATCATTAAGGTGGCAGCAAAATCGGACGTATTTGCAGCTATATTACCCCCCTTATCACTGAAATTCATCATAAGGTTAAATACATCTTGAACACCGGCTTTACTGTTTTCAGCGGGTTCTTCATCCGCTGTAAACCCTGCAAATATTTTTTTACTCACCTCGTTCTCTGCAACAATTATAGTCAAGCCATTTTTTAGCTTAAAACTAACAGGGTCTTTCATTGAGGTGGACTGAGCACTGGCTAATTGAATAGATAATACCGAGATAATTAGGATGATAAAATTTTTAATAGTTTTCATAATAGCTTATATTTTAGTGAATTGATTGATCAAAACTATAGCGGAAAAATGACCTCTGAAATGAATAGGTGATAGAAAGGCGAATTCTTTCGCCGAAATGGGGATTTGAAGCGTTATAATTTAATAGCGATGTTTAAGATGTGCAGTGTCTTTATTGAATAAAAATATTACTGTATATTGGATTACCAAATAAATCATTTTTGATGAATTGCTTAATTGTAGATGATCAGGCGGTATTTAGAGCCGTCTTAAAGAAATTAATAAGTTTAGATCCATCCTTATTTTTGGTTGGTGAATGCACAAATGCTGCCGAAGCTCATCAGGTTATCCTTAACAACGATATTGATATCATTTTTTTAGATATTGAGATGCCCAGAATGAGTGGAATTGAGCTAGCAAGATTATTAGAGGGCAAAAACCCTATGATTATTTTTACTACTTCTCAAATCGATTATGCTATAGAGGCTTTTGATTTAAACGTTGTTGACTTTTTAACCAAACCAATAGGATCTGTTCGGTTTCTGAAAGCGGTACAAAAGGCCCGGGATCTGATCAAAACCAGAAATCCAGTTGCAAATGAAGCTGATGAATTTGTGTTTATCCGGGATTCAAATATCATTAAACGAATTAAATTATCTGACATTTTATACTTTGAAGCTAAGGGAGACTATATAAAAATTTTCCTTTCAAATGCCAAGTACTCTATTCATTCATCATTAAAATCTATTGAACAAAAATTACCCGAGAATATATTTTTCAAAGTGCACAGGTCTTTTATTGTTAACCTTGGGAAAATAGATTCTATTGAAGGGGGCACATTAATTGTCAATCACACTATGATTCCGATATCTGATACATATAGACCACTATTAAATAGGCGTATGCAAATTCTGTAACCATCTCAAAGCGCAGTTTGTAAATAAATGAAATGAACAGCTTTGTATTTAACTGAGTTTGTTTAAATTAGTTTAATCTATTCCTATTTTCACCATGCGCTTACCAAAACTATTGCCTTACCTTTTGCCGGTTCTTCTCTTTTTTTATGGCCCAATACAAGGACAGTCCAATTTAATAAGAGCAGAGAAACAGAAATTGGCTTCGGTTAAAGACAGTATCAATTATATCAATTCAATAAACCGCTTAGGAATGCTTTACCATATGAGGAACGTGGATAGCGCTCTTTATTATGGTATAATGGCTAAAGAGATGGCCACTAGATTCCAGTATGCGAAAGGAACTGCAGGTTCCGAGAATGTGATCGCTTCTGTGCTCTACATAAGGGGAATGTATCAGGAATCGCTTCAACTGTACACCCATGCATTATCTACTTACAGAGTCCATCAGGATAGCGCAAACGTTAGTCAGGTAATGATGAACATGGGTAATGTGTATCTAAGCCTTGGCGATTCTAAAAAGGGTCTTAATCTTTTCAGACAGGTCATCCAGACAGGAAGAAAAGACAGTATTATGAGCTTGGTGTACGCCAATTATTGCATGAGTAATCCAGCTCTTTCTGGCGATAGTATCCAGTATTATATAAATAAAACTCGGGAAATTGCTTCCAAGTATGATGACCACCGAGTGTTAATTGCAGTAAAAGAGTTAGAATCCGGTTTTCTGTTAAGAAAAGGCCGCAAAAAAGAATCGCTAAAAATACTTGCCAGTGCCTTAGCTGAAGCGCGAAAATATGAGCTCGATGATCAAGAAATTTACTTACTGAATTCCTATACCAAATATTACAAAAACCAGCCGGATAGCGCTTTGAATTATGCCTGGCGAAGTTATCAATTGGCCAAAGAGAAAGGTTATGTACTAGAATTAATCCCAATATTGCAGGATATTTTGACCCATACTGAATTATTGGGCAATAAAGACAAAATCATCAGTGTTCAGAAGCTCCTGCAATCCACAATGGCTGAAGAGAATGAAAATCTGAAAAAATTTGTTGGAGATTACATCAAGTACAATACCATACAAAGCGACAATGCTGTGTTAAGTATCGTAAATAAAAATAGTAAGACCAAAATATGGCTGCTGGTTTCAATTTGCGTAGTCAGTTTATTTTTACTCCTTTTCATTTACCGTTTATACCAGGTTTCGCGTAAACACGAAAGTGAGCTGGAGAAACTTAACCTGCAAATATTGGAACAAAATAAGACCCTACAGGCAGCCGACGAATTCAAAAACAAACTCTTCTCTATTTTAGCACATGATTTCAGGACACCGCTTATCTCTACAATAAGTATTGCAGGTTTAATGAAGGGCAATCCGGAATTTACGAAAGAGGAAATGGAACAGTTCTATGGCGATATAGAAAAAAGAGCTTCAGATATGCTGGAATCATTCGACATCATATTGCAATGGATCAAACAACAATTATCCGGCTACCAGTACAAACCTGAAACACTCCATCTCCACGACCTTTTCAGTGAATCAGCTGATATTGTTATGCAACAAATGAATGCAAAAAAAATAGTATTATCCAACCAAATACCTAAACACAAAACGGCGATTTCGGATAAAGAAATGCTACAATTCGTTAATCGAAATTTACTATCTAATGCCATTAAATTCTCCCCTGAGGGTGGAACAATTGTAATTCGTTGCACACAAGACGATCATTTAATTACTGTATCCGTAACAGATGAAGGCCAGGGGATGGATGAACAAACGCTTGCTAAACTATTTTCAGTATCCAGTAACTTCGGTTCATCTACACAACATGGAGCAGGGATAGCCCTTTCCATGTGTAAGGATTTTATTCAAAAACTTGGTGGGAAGATTTGGGCTCAGAATGCAGAACCAAATGGAGCGATATTCTCATATTCAATGCCATCAAAAGAAGAGGAATTAACAAAAAAACAGTTGTCAAGGAATTCTTGACAACTGTTAAAGATACAATTAGCGCGGAAACAACGGAATAAGATCATATACCTCCAGATAAAACATCTTCGCAGTGACTGTTTTCTTATTCAGATATATGCTCTGCACCTTACCAGGAGAAACACCATCGTAAGGTAATTCCATAGTGACCGTACTTTGGTCTCTGTTATTATTGACATAGTAGTCTTTGGTTTTCGAATCCCTGACCACTACAATTGGGTATAACTCCGTCCCACCCTGTTGTGGATTGGCTTTCGGTATTTGAACTTTACGGTAAGGTGTCCATTCTCCCGGCTTAACATTTTCGGCGATTGGAATGGTAGTTGTATTTACCACGATAATGGGGTCGGGCTTGGTACTGTCATAATAGTACTCGAGTACATCAATATTGATATCTACAGAGGTAGAACCGCCTGAGGGATCCACGTAAAAATTCGCTGTATATTCATCTCCCTGCGGATCTGGATAAGTGTATCCCTTGTTGAACTTCAACCCATCGAAATAAAACTGCGGAACAATATTTTCCTTATCATTAATGTTAAATGTTTGCCGATAGATCGTTTCTCCTGTGCTTTTCCTTTTCAATTCCATGTTAACCTCATCTTTTACAAAGGCAAGCTGATCCAAAGGATATGTGGTCCTAACTTGTCCGTAATACTCACGCATTTTAACACCGTCAAAATATTGTTCAACAGTATCGCCAATAACAAAACCACTTATGTTGAAATCTTTGTTAATAGCTTTTATTTTTGGCATTATATGGTTCCCGTCTTTTTCGCAGGCACTGAATAAAAATATAGGCAGGATAGCTGCCAGATAAATTATTTTAAATGTTTTGATCATGGTTTACAAAAATTAAAAGTTATAGGATAAAGAAAGACTGAACGTACGGCCTGTATAACGGGTGGATGTTTGCCGGTCGCCAACCTGCCTGTTCGTAGCCTTATCCATATACCCTTTTTCAAATTTCTCCGAGAAACCAAATTTATATTCGTATTTGTCGTTCCATTCCAAGTTCGTTTTACCCTCATTTCCGGGTTTTAGTTCGTAAGTTGTTGGATCATTGATGAAATAGCGGAAAGGAGCATCAAGCAGGTTGCTCATATTTAATTTGGTTTCTAGTTTTCCTTTAAGAAATCTATAACTAATCTGCGCATCCATTTGAGATCGCGGTCTTTCATACTCTACCAGACTAGGGTCAATCCCTGTAATGAATGTTTTGTACCCTGCATGGTTATAGGTAACGTTTAGCCCTAGTTTTTTACCGGCATATTGAATTCCTGCATTGTATAACAATGGCACTTGTCCATATAAAGCACGTGGATATTTCAGGTATTTATAATACACCGTATCGACACCAGCGGGCGTCGTTTCAAACTGCATCTCCCGTGCCCTTACCTCTGATTTTTGAAGAGTAAGATTACCACTAACGTACACATCCTTTAGAAAAGGAAGTCCATCATACACAAAACCTAAACTTTTACGAAGCTCAAATTCCCATCCTCTTACTTTTGCCCAGTCGGAATTGGAAATTGTTATGTAGCCTCGCCCATTATTTTCATTATCTATCCTGTAATATTCGGCTGGTTTATCAAAATACTTATAAAAATAGGCCACCGACAAAAGTTCGCCTGCACCGGGAAACAGTTCTATCTTGGCATCGTAATTATCAATAAGAGTACTGCTAACCCCATTGCTCCTTACAACCGATCCGTAGTTAGGATTGTAACGCGAGAATCTCGAATTTTCCATCAGCCCCGGACGAACAGCCGACTTGGCATAGGATGCACGCACGTTCAGGTCTTTTAAAGGTGAGTAAGTGATATTTGCCGAAGGTAGAAAATACCAGTCCTTCTTTTCTTCAAAAAAGATCTTAACATTCTTGTCTCTCAGCAAACTGGCAGAGTTAACTATGGTATCCAGCTTAAAGTATTCGGCCCTAGCACCCCAAACCACTCGAAGGCCTGGTAGTAATTTGTGATCCAACATCACAAATCCACCTTTATTTATGCTTTTAGCTTCAAATTTATTTGAAGTGTAATCTTTCTTGAAGTAGAACAAACTGTTTTCGGCATTCTCCATACTCATATAATTGCCCCAGTCCTGAATAGGAATCAGTTCTACTGGAACCGTTGAATTTGTCCCCTTTACTATCGGAAGCACCTGCCAGTCATAAAATGCATGTTTTTTTAAATAATTAACACCGGTTTTAAAGATATGGATGGTTTTGCCGAGTTTAAAATCGTATGCGGCACTAATTACACCATCAATATTATTTTCCTTGTAGAGGTATTCATCACGGTGCAGCGCACCAGGACCGGGGTCGCTTACGGTACCTGGCTGATAAGTATACAGCACCCTATTTCCAATTTCCCTGGCACCCATCGAGGCCGAAATTGCATCCCGTTCCTCCGATTTCAAAGAGGTCCTTGCTAACCCCCATTCAATCTTTATTGAATTAAAACGATGGATACCACTTACTTTGTTTTGCAGCAAATCTGTAAACTTAGGCCTGTCATCTTCCAGTATACCCCCATATTTCATGTCCGTTTCATTTTTTGGATTTTCAAAAGACCAACCGGTATAACGACTAAACCTATTATCGAATATCCTTGTATATAAATTATAGGTATTGATCTGGTGGCTTTCTGTTTTAAAACCACCATTTAGCAATAATCCTAAGGTGGTATTAAACCCATATATATTCCCGGTATTTACATCCATAGGATCATCTGCGCGCGTAGGTTCATGAGACCAGTCTCCTCTGCGCATAGAAGAAACGTGATCATTGCTTTGGGTGTTGCGATAGCTCAACGAACCCACAAAACCAATTTTATGTTCTTTGGTCTTGCTAAGGGAATACACTCTGCCCAAATTCAGTTGGTAATTTTGTGATGGCATGGATTGAAAAAGACGTGCACCTAAGCGCTCTGTTCCTCCTATACGTTTGTTCTCCTCAGCTACCTGTGAGGCTTTGATTTCGTTCTGACTTTCATCCTTTGTTGGGTCAAATTTGCCCACAAGATTCAGCAATCCATTCGGAAAATGATCTCTGCTTCCATCATCAAAACCCAGGTAATCATATTTGCTGCGACCATAACCCAGAAAATCTTTCCCGGTGGTCCGACTGTTAAAGGAGGTACCAGCGCTTACAGAAAGAAAATTGCTTTCAGGCACAGATTTGGTAGTAATCTGAACCAGACCACCAGCAAATCCATAAGGCATGTCAGCTGTGATGGATTTGGCCACCACAATATTGTCCACTAGATTAGTCGGGATCAAGTTAAACTCAAAGTCACGCTCTTGCACGTCAGTGCTTGGCAATGCGCTTCCGTTAAGCAACGACACATTATAACGCTCGGCAATACCACGGATCACTACTTTTCTATTTTCGTTGGTAGATACCCCAGTGATTCGTTTCAGGGTCTCTCCTACATGTTTATCGGGCGTTGCACTGATTTGTTCTGCAGAGATCCCATCTGAAAGATTAGACAGATTTTTCTGCTGCGCATATAAACCCGCTACCGATGCTTTTTTATAACTAGATGTGATTGTCACCTCGGATAAGCCTTTTGAATCCGGTTTCATGGAAACATCCAGCGCCGTGTTTTCCCCAGACTTCACCACAACATCGGTTATGCGTTGTTTTTGATAAGAGATATAACTGACCTCCATGGTGTAAGTCCCTGGCTTAAGATTGATACTGTACTTTCCATCTACAGTACTTTGCACAGTCTGACCGGTTTCTACAATCTTAATACTGGTGCTGGGCATAACTTCGCCCCTATCATCTGTGATTTTACCGGTAATCCGTCCGGGCTGCTGCGGAATGAATTTTGCATCAATAACGATGTAATTTTTAAATAGGCGGTACCTAAGGTTTGTTCTCTCCAGGATGCTTCGCAAAACAACTCCTGCTGTAACATTTTTACTGTTTAACGTGATCTTTTTACTTTCCTTTTGGAGCATGTCGCCTTGATAGGAAATCCTGATTCCACTTTTCCTTGAAAGTGTAATGAGCCCCTCCTCTACAGAAGCATTGCTAAGTTTAATCTCGATCTTTAACTGATCGAGGTTTTGGCCCCGTACATCACTGGCAAGCATGACACCTATGAAGGTGAGCTGCAGAACCGCAATAATCAGGGATAATTTCATGATAAATGGAATTGTTGGGCGTAGTTTTCCTACATTATGCATATTTTTGAATGTTAATGTTGTTTGATAAAAGCACTTTAATTGTATCCGGGCCTGGCCTGGAGCATTTCACTTGCAGTACAGCGTCTTGGTAAACATGTTACTGCGTGTGATCACATCTTCCGTTTCCGGATTACCGGGAACGGATTTTTTGTTTTAGTAAAGATTAACCGTTCATTTTTCTCCTTTCCATTTTTTGTCTTATTTGCTACCAGATATAGTGACTTTTTTCCTTCCATTAAAGTGGTAATCCAGGTGAGCTGTATTACAGATGATGTCGAGCGCATCCGAGAGTGGTAGCGTCCCGTCTACACTCAAAGAGAGGCGTTTGTTTGCACTTGCCGATTTAGCAAGACTGATTTCTACATCATACCAGTTTTCCAGTTCAGCTGCAATTTGTGCTAGCGAACGATTTCTGAACGATATTTCGCCCGCTGCCCAACCTTTAACTGCAGGGATGTCGGCAGATATTGCTATGATCTTTTCATCCTGTCCATCCCACCTTATCCCTTCTCCCGGAACCAGTACTGCAAGTTCAGTGGCCTCCTTTCTGCTTTCCATTCTTGATACCCTCACCTTGCCCGTAGCTACCTCAACAGATAGCATATCTCCTTTAAATGCGGTTATTTTGAATGAAGTGCCCAATACTGTGGTCCGTATTTTGCCTGTGTAGATCACAAAAGGTCGCTCAGGATTTTTTGATATTTCAAAAAAAGCTTCCCCGGTAAGTGTTAGCGTTCGTTCTTTGGCGGCAAATCGCTCTGGAAAACTAATGCTACTACCCGCGCCGAGGTAAACCACCGAACTGTCGGGCAGCGTAACTCTGGACCGAACACCTCTTGGATTCGTTTTCTCTATCATAGCATTCATTACTGTACTAGCCTGCCTGGTCATTCCCAATGGCCTTGCAAGAAAATATCCACCAATACCCAGTAGCACTAAACAAGCAGCGGCATAACCTGTCCACTGAGTGCGCCAGATTCTGACAGTTTTTTTTCTGAAATATTTGTCACGGAACTGCTGATTCCATTCTTCCACAGCTGTTTCATCGGGCTGCTCATCTTCCATTGCAGAAAAGTCAACTTCCAGTATCTTTTCCAATGCCTGCAGCCATTCTGGATCTTGAAGAAACTGCTTTACCTGAACCAGATCCTCAGGCGTGCATCTGTCATTGATATAGCGGATTAAAAGTTTCTTGTCAATTTCTTTCTTCATGCTTATGGTATGAGAGCAAGGTGCTCTATCTATACATACCGTAAGAAACGGGTTTTATAGCCAATAGGAATTGGGCTTATTTTTCAATAAGTCCATAAAACACTGATAATGAGATTAAAAAAAAATATTTAAAATTTAAAATCTCGATGGCGGCTAGAAAAAAAATGGCGATCTCTCCATTTTTTCGAAGGAAATTTCTTACCGTATAAAAAGAATCTGTAAGATGACGGTTTACAGTTCTCGGAGAGATACCTAATTCATCTCCTATTTCCTGATAGCTCATCCCTTGCTGCTGACGCATTTCAAAAACCAGTCTTCTTTGAGGACTAAGACAATCTAAGCTTTCCTGATATAATGTATTTAGTTCAAGATAATTGATCCGGTCATCAGCTAGTTCAACCGATATAGGCTCCGTGATCATCTTCTCGATGGGTAGAAAAAGAAGGCTTTTCTTTCTGAACTGATCAACAATCGCAGCTTTCAGTAAATGAAAAAGGAATGGTTCCAGACTTTGACTGTCATTAGCTAATGTATCTTTTTTCTGCCAGGCCTTAAACATGACATCCATGGCAATTTCCTTGGCCAGTTCCGAATCAGGAGTGTAACGAGACGCAAATCTGAGCAGCTTATGAAAATGAAGTTTAAATAATTGGTTGAATGCGCTTTCATCCCCGCTTTTCCAAAGGCTAATCAATTCACGTTCGTCTATCGGGTTTGAGGGCATCTCGACCAATTTTATTTCTACCAAAAGTACGGCACAAGTAAATAACGATACGTTAAATGTATGTTAACTGTTTGTTAGCGTTGATCCCAGAATATGAATATTAATTTGTCGACATTAAAACTTAATCAATAGCTCTTCTGAAACAAGTTTATCATTATTGTAATATTCAAAAAACCATTTCCCGTCCTTTTTCAGTACGATTCCTTTGTATTGACCATTGTCTGCAATAAAACAATCCTTTACAGAGGTTTGAAATAGGGTCAGCACTTTTTTTGGCGTTGTATCTATCAACTGAAAACCATTTGCTGTTACCTGGGCATATAATGTTCCTGCGGGTTCAGTACTTTCCACCACTAATGCCTCTGGATTTGTGGGTGCGACAACAGGTTCCGGTGCTTTTACGCTTTCAACCTTTCCCGCTTCACTGGTAAAAGTATAAGGGAGCTCGTTTAAAGAAACAAAGGCATTTTTTAAAGCATCGTTATAAGCCTTACCAAATTCCTTTTCTCTGCTTTTACCTTCTTTGCCCTTAAAAACCACATTACCCTGGCAGTCTTTTAATACCAGTGTGAGTGTGGTTGTAAACATGCCCTTTTTCTCGATGAGATCGGCAGTCATCACCTTACATTTATTATTGGCGATCTCAGTTGGCAAATCTTTATTGTCAAAATAAACCGTAAAGCCCTTTTCTTCCAATAGCTTCTTAGTTAAGCTATTTAAACCATATTGGTTCACCTCTTTAAAAAAACTGTATTGCTCCGGAACCAATATGTATTTGTAATTATTGATCGTGTTTTGAGCATGCCCCGACACTGTCGCGAATAATAAAAGTAGCAGAAGATATCTTTTCATAGTATAATAAATTGTAAGATCATAAAGATAACGCTTTACTTTCTGGCCATCAACTTCCAAAGCTATCCAGTATCTCGAAAGTTGTCAATGCAAACTGATTACCCGTGTGATCTGCCACTGGCTATCTTTTAGTCGCCATAGGGTAACAAACTTACTCGGACGACTTTCCCCGGTCTCATTGATATTACGGAAACTATGATAGCCGAATTGGACTGCGCCATACCCTGGTATTTCGTAAACCTCTATGCTACCTGGTGTGAGGATACGCGTGACCTTACCGCAGATATTTTTCTGAATAGACGCTATCAGCTCCTTTTTTGAATTTGAAAAGCCCCCGCGGTCATGATAAAATTCAATATCATCAGCTGTAAGCGAATCCATTTTCCCAATATTACAATGATTATACGTATCGAAATAAACACTATCCATTTTAACGATGGTAGTATACAATTCCACTGATGCGGGCACATAAGCACCAGGTACGTAACGTTTACCTACATCGACACTTGGCTGATTGTTGACCATGTAATCGGTTTCATCTGCCATTTTCCAAATGCCTTGTTCTTTGCGCCAGTGACGGGTAAACTTCGATTCTTCGACAGGTTTGTTATCCACATAAAAACGTTGAACTCCGGTTTGAATAGCTATCAAATCATTTAATCGGAAACTTTGCAAGCTAGCAACTTCACGACGCAACTTTACTTTCCCACAAGTAGCTGCGATTCGTTTAAAAAAATCTGCTCCAGATTGCGCAAAGGTTTGCTGATGAAGCCCCTGATCATGTAAAAAAACGAAATCGGCAGTAAACAGATCGGGTAAAAACTGTACTTTACAGCTATTCAATGCGATATCAAAAAAGAGGCTGTCTTTAGTCGCCAATTCGCGGTTGAGGGACGTGTCTCCTGTACTTGCAGCGTTTTGCCCAAAGGCGCTGATAAAAAAGACTACTAGTAGGAAAGCGATCGTTAATATTTTTCTCATTTGACATCACATATACATTTTGACGCCAAATTCCAAACTATGTTACAGACATGAATGGGTCGTTAGTCATTTCAATCCAATCCATAGAAATGTTCATATTTTATTCAAAAAGCCTTATCCTAAAATAGACGACAAAAAGTAAAGCGGGCATCGCTTTGGGCGAACATCCCGCTTCATTAACGCTCTCATTGTCTAATATATAATACTCTTTCCCTTTTCACCAAATTCAGTTTGTTCAGTTTTATAGCTTTAGCCCTTCCACCCTCAAAAACAGCTAAGGCTCTCACGAATATATGCGGTATAAAAAGGAATTCCATTTACTCCTCTATTACCACGCCCCCCTGCATTTTCATTTTTTCCAATCCATCTTTCATCGCTTTAATTTGTTCCAACGAGTGACTTTTCCATACCGTAACCTCACCAATAACCTTAAATGGATGCTCGGAGCGATACGACATCGTGGGATTACCAGCAAATTTTTTGTTGGTAACATTAGGGTCATCATGTACCGGGCCTGTCGCTTCTACCAGATATATTCTTTCTCTGCCCGGTCCAGAAGCAAGTTCAGCTCCCCAAATAGCAGCATTAAGTGTAGAGGTGAGGTAAATGTGTTTTAATTTCCTGTCCACAAAATTTGAAGAAAAACCGGTTTCTATAAAATCTCCGATTACCAAGTCAGCTTTTGTTCCATGAAAAAAGGTTTGTTTAAAAGCATCCTGAATAGCTACTTTAGTTTCATGTGTGTTGTCCATCGCGTTACTTTTTTTGTTGCAAACAATTCCTCCGTCCTGCTTTGAAAATCTTCATAACAGCGTATCAATAAAGACGTTATTTCTTGATATCCGGCACAATGATAAAGATAAATAAGTCTTACCTTCCCAACAAAAAAAGATTTATATTACGACATGGCAAACATTACTAGCAGAAAATTTATTTTGAAATTATCTTTTCTTGTCATTCCCTTCGTCATCCTCAGCCTTGTGCTCCACGATGGTAGTTCAGGTGGCAGTATTGGCGGAGGAGGATATGATTTGTCCGGACTGGTGTACGGTTCCATGCTTTTTGCAGCTATTATTATGTGGATGATATGGATGTTGATCAGTTATTCCATTAGCACCACAGCAATGGGCAAAAAGTTGCACCTACGGCTACTCCTAATAGGCGTAATTGCGCTTATAGCCGCTTGGTTCATTACACCGAGAATGTTTTAAACAGTCGAGTTTGGAAGCTTGAACAATACAACTTCGCCGAACTAGTAATTTATAAAATGACGGTAATTTTCAATTTTATTCATTAAACGCCCGGCAAGGTACGAGTTGCCTTCTTTCAGTTCCCCATAAATTAAGTATGCCTCCTCCAGGTATTCTTTCTTTCTTTGGTTATCCCAATAGTAAGGCGGTGCAAAGAGATTGCAAATTCTGTCAGCAAGTTTCACGGCCCATATTTCTTTCGGTTGCTTTTTTATTCGCTTTAAACTATCGCGCATCTGGGCCGTCCTGTCTGTCAATAAAACATTCTTTGTAAGCGCAAGTACACCTTCTGCCGTTTGTTCACCATAGCGTAAAAATAACTCGGCATAAGTAACTCGTGTATCTTCCAAACTATCATGAAGTAATGCGCACTTTGCTGCCAGATCAACGTCGAAGTTAAAAGAAAAACTAGCTACGTTGACAATTTCAAAGAACACACCTCCAATGTGATTTATGTATTCTACATCCTGATTTAATCCCTCACCCCCATACTTTTGTCCATCATGAAGGGCTGAGACGAACTGCCATGTCTCCTGGATTTCATCTATATTTTTAAATTCCATAATAAAAAAACAACAATTGCGTAAACAAGTCATTGCAACCACTTCCAGCCGACAATGTTAAGGGATAAAAAGAAACCATACAACTGCAAATGAACAGCAAACTGAAGCCTGATAATACTCACTCATCACCATTTTTATGGACAGAGGTCACCTCCTACTATTTGTTTGCTAGTTTCGCGTATAATATCATGAGAAACATTAAAATGAAATACAAGATAATTGAACCCACGGACACGGAAAATATAAATCTTATTAAAGATTGGTATTTTTCTGAATGGGGTATACCAATTACGATCAGTGCAACCAAAATCTGTCAATTATCCAAAAATCGCAACGAATTTCAAATATTATTAGAACACGAAGGCCGCCCCGTTGCTACAGCGGGGTTGTACAATCATGTTGGGTTAATTGAACACCTGCCTGCATTAGGTATCTATAAACATTGGCTCGCGATGGTTTATACCTGTCCGGCGGACAGAGGTAAGGGTTATGGTTCTCTAATTTGCAAAAAGGTAGAAGAAATCGCTCGGGATTTGGGCGTCAAACAGTTATCGCTTTTTACTCATACTGCCGAAGCTTTTTATACCGGTATGAAATGGGATATTCTGGAAAGACATGAAATTGGAGGCAAACAAATTGTAATTATGCACAAAATGATCAGCAGCTTCTAACGCTGGGTAAACTTAAATGCTCTTATTCATAATCATATTGTATGAAAGCCATGTTATCACCCGCAATTGTTGTAGGTTCAAAGTTTAAGGTATACGTCGCTGAATAAGGATCAGCCGAATCCAGTTCCCGAAGTCCAAGCGGGATGCGTTGCCCGCCGTTGATATAAACGGCTGAGACCTGATATCTGCCAATGGGGATGTCGGTAAGGCGACCATAGTAGATTGTTTGCGGCAGTCCACTTTTGCGTTTGATCGTTTGACCGTCTGATCCATCTATTAATTTTCCGATTGGGGTAAATGTAAATTCGATATTCTGTTCGTCAACAATAGGTCTGCCCGGATGGTTGTGAATCTCCACACTCCCTCCATAGAAGCCGTCAAGCCCTTTGGAGCGGGGGCCGGAAAGTTTCCACTGAAAATTTACAACCGCGCCGGTATTGCCAATAACTTCGTCATTGTCTGGATGGAGTGACATTTCGTAAATTTTCCCATTAAAGGTCTTTTTGATATAAGCCGCACCGTGATAGGTACCAACTTTTGGTAGTTTGATCTTATACATGCCTTTTTCATCAGACACACCGGCTACATAATTGTGATTACCTACCAAAATATTTTCAAAAACTACTTCGATGTTTGCCAATGGGTTATTTTGGGTATCAGCTATCTTTCCGCTTACATAGCCATCCTGGGCACCTTCTACTTCTCTATTGCTCTCCTTTTTGCAGGCGATATTTGAGGTGCTGACCAGCATCAGCAGACAGCCTACATAGTTTTTTATGACGGTTCTCATAGTATTCAAGTTTTAAACGTTCCTTTTCACCAATCAAAGATGAGCAACCTTGATTCGAAAAAATCCTGCGATATCACCTATTTTCCTAAGATGTACCAGTACTTCCACCATCCAGGTCAATATCAACCTGTATCATGGATGGATTATTTATTGTAAAAAACATGTTGTATTCAAACATAAAGCCCATAAGGTTGTAACTTACCTAACATTAATCCAAATCGCATGATATTTTCAAAAATTCATAAACCCTTGGCGCTTGGCATTGCCCTCCTATCGTTACATACCTCCAGTATGGCGCAAATCGGTAAGCCAGTTGAAAAAAACAAGGCCAACAGCACCTATAAACCTGCTTTTACTGGACAAACCCGTATTGGCAGCGTTAAAACCAAAACGCCTTATAGCGCCACAGTTATCAACACTGAATTAAAGGGTCCTTGGGGCATGCATACTTTGCCCGACGGCCGTTTACTGATTAGCAGCAAGCCGGGAACCATGCAAATATTGACGACTGCCGGCAAAATTGACAAGACCATTACCGGCTTCCCGGAAGTACAATTTCAGGGGCAGGGTGGTTTACTAGATGTGAACATTGACCCCAATTTCACCAAAAACCGAATGGTTTACTGGACCTACGCCCAACCAGGCGAGGGAGCTACCTTAGCTGTAGCCAAAGGTAAATTATCTGCTGATGAAACGAAGCTGGAAAATGTGAGTGTAATATTCGAAGCCAGCCCTCGCTTTAAAGGTGCTGGCCAGTTTGGTTCGCGTTTGGTCTTTGATAAACAAGGAAATATTTTTATCAGCTCCGGTGACCGTCAATCTAACGACATCCGTGCGAAGGCGCAGGACCTAAACGCGACCACTGGTAAAATTATTCATATCACCAAAGACGGCAAACCTGTTGCAGGCAACCCGTTTATAGGCCAGGCCAATGCTAAGCCGGAGATATATGCCTATGGCTTCCGTAACCCAGATGGTTTGGCCATTAACCCCACTAGTGGCGACCTTTGGGAGACAGAGTTTGGACCTCGAGGCGGCGACGAGATCAATTTAATTAAGCCAGGTGGCAACTACGGCTGGCCTTTTGTAACTTATGGTATCGAATACAGTGGCGAGAAGGTCTATGACGGTATACAACAAAAAGAAGGTACGGTACAGCCGGTTTACTATTGGGATCCTGTTGTCTCTCCAGGCTGCATGATGTTTTATACTGGTAACATAGCTGAGTGGAAAAACAACCTGTTTGTAGGTGCATTGAGTGGGCAACATATCATTCGTTTGGTCATAAAAAATAACAAAATTGTGGGTGAAGAACGTTTGCTTTCTGATAAAAACGAGCGCTGGCGCTGCATAACTACTGGCAAAGATGGTGCTATTTACGCAGCAACAGACAGCGGCAAATTATACAAGCTGGCTAAGAAATAATTGTATTATTAAACAGCCTTATGGAGTTTGAGGATAAGATTCCTATTCCCCAAAAAGAGGTGTCCTAGTCAGGACACCTCTTTTTGCTTTCTAGCGATCAAACTATTGCGAAATTTTCAGATGATGTTCACAGTCATCCTGAAATCTTAGTTTTAAAAAATTTTTGGGTCATAAAAAAACTACGGCTTTTCTAGGGGCCTTGTTAGGACCTCGTTCGGCGCTCGTCGAACGAAGGCCGAACGAGGTCCCTTTAAAGTGTGTGCGAAGGACGACTATATTATGGGTTAGACTTACAATCCTTTTCCGATCCATAACTAAAGCAAAATGAATTATTTTACGATCCTATTGGTATGAATAACCAATATAAGAAAAATATGTTCCAATGTCAATTTTTAACGCAAAAGGTGACATGCTAAACAAAGTTAATTGACATGCTAAACAAAACTCTTCCCTTGGAAACCGCCTAAATTTGTCCTACAACATTTAAACAAAAACAAAATGGAAAAGAACAATTATCAAGGCGCGCTACAACATCCACTGGGTTCAGGTTTTAACGCAATCTCAACAGCAAGTGACGTTATTAAAGGTATTGACCTGACAGGAAAGATCGTAATCGTAACTGGCGGGAACGCTGGTATCGGTCTCGAAACTACAAAAGTACTTGCGGCGGCGGGCGCAACAGTGATCGTGCCTGCCAGGGATATTGAAAAAGCGAAAAAGAATCTGGAAGACATTCCAAAGGTAGAAATTGAGGCAATGAACCTGATTGATCCGGTATCCATTGATGCATTTGCTGAAAGATTCCTAGCCTCTGACAGACCGCTTCACCTGTTGATTAACAATGCCGGAATCATGTGGGTTCCGTTGCATAGGGACAGCCGCAGTATCGAATCACAGCTGGCAACCAATTATCTAGGACAGTTCCAGCTAGTGGCAAGATTATGGCCAGCACTTAAAGATGCCAATGGCGCACGTGTGATTAATGTTTCATCACTGGGACACCACATGGCCCCCTTTGATTTCAATGACCCTAACTTCGAGCATAGGGAATACCACACATTGCTCGGTTATGGACAATCAAAAACAGCCAGCAACTTGTTCGCCCTTGAACTGGATAACCGTGCCAAATCACATCAGGTAAGGGCATACTCATTACATCCGGGTTCAATCGCTGGAACCGAATTGGCCAGAGATGCAGATATGGAACTATTCAAGCAGATGGGCTTCTTTGATGAACATGGAAATATGCGTCCGGAAATACTCGCCAACCTGAAAACCATACCACAAGGCGCAGCAACATCAGTATGGGTTGCAACCAGCCCCTTACTTAATGGCCTTGGTGGAGTTTACTGCGAGGATGCAGATATAGCTGAGCTCCTGTCTGAGGACCAAGATGAACAAACAAACACTAAACTGCATCAAAGTGGTGTCCTCGCCTATTCACTGGATGAAAATAATGCCAAGCGACTTTGGAAGCTAACAGAGGAAATGACAGGACTTGAATTCAAAGTCAACTAGATTAAGAAAAAAAAGTGGAAAACCTGGCAAAAACCAATAGCTTTATACTAATGGAACATATATCCAAATACCTGACCAAGGACATCAAACTCTCCTGCTATGAAGATAAGCTGTTCAAATCAGACCTGATATTTGAAGACCACATGCTAGTCTGGTTCATTTCGGGAGAAACAAAGATCATACAGGCAGAATCCACCTTCAGTTTCAAAGCAGGTGATATTTTCCTAATCCCTAGAAATGAACTGGCCACGATCATCAATTATCCGAAAAATGGTCTGCCACATAAGACCGTGGTTATGCATCTATCAGCAGAAAGGTTAAAAAAGTTCTACGAAAAAACTGAGCATAGTAATAAAATACCATCCCAGCAGAAGATATATCGCTTCAGCAATCACCCGCTTCTGGAAAGCTGTCTGGCTTCACTAATACCATATTTCGAAGTGGAGAGTGAATTCCCTGAAAGCCTGGCCACACTTAAAATCGAAGAGGCCCTCAATATCCTAAGGCTCATTGATCCCAGTGTGGATAGCGTCCTTGCCAACTTTGATGTTCCAGGCAAGATCGATCTGGTCGATTTTATGCAGCGCAATTTTATGTTCAATATGTCGCTGAAAAAATTGGGTTACCTGACTGGCCGCAGCCTATCGACCTTTAACAGAGATTTCAAGAAGTTGTTCAATACCACACCCCAAAAGTGGCTAACGGATAAAAGGCTGGAACTGGCCTATTACCAACTAGCCGAAAAAAAGAAAAAACCGACTGAGATTTACCTCGAAGTCGGTTTTGAAGACCTCTCCCATTTTTCATTTATCTTTAAAAAGAAATACGGGGTCTCACCCAATCAACTTCCTGTTAACAGGTGATCAACCATTTATCAAACCAAAGACGGAACTATTATTTTATGAATAAATAGGCTACATAATTAACGAGGCAAGCAGCAAGGACAACCGAAGCCAGACTCCTCCTCATCATCTTCATAGTTTGAGAGAGAGAAATTTTTTAAATAAGATTTTCTATCCAGCATTTCCGCAATTTTATTAACCATTTGGATCGACGCTTCGATTTCATCCTTTCTGATCGCCACGCTTTCAACATTAAATCCATAGGGTATGCAACGCTCCGAACAAAATGCGATCAGTTCTTTAACAATATCCAAACAAACACTAACCGATCTTTCCAGCATGTTCTCTGCAGCTTTCAGTTCCTCTTTAAGCTGCTCCGGGACATGAATACCCAACCATTCCATGAATTGCAGGGTTCTAACCGAACCGCAAGCCGTGAGTGTAAAAATGATGGTCGGTGGCTCAATTTCTTGCTCTTTACAGGTCCGACAGAGGTCTTCAACCACTTTCTTGGCGTAGTCCACATCAAATACACATTGGGAAATAAAATAGGACACACCGCAGGCGGCCTTATCCAATATGCGTTTGTCTTCATCCTTTAGCACCTCATGCCTTTCGGGAATAGTTACAGCCCCCATTACCGAAGTCTTTTCATGCTTTCTCCAGATCTGGTAGGCTTCCGGTAAACTGATCTTCACCGGGAAATCCGGCGCAGGTACGCCTACAAAAACCGGATAAAAATTATGCTGATGTATATCATCCAGCCAGCTTGAAAGTTCCTCTTTGGTGAATTTTCCTGCAGGGCGGTATATGATCTTGGGAACATCAAGCTCCTGGAGATATCTACTTGCAAAGTGGAATGGATCAAAGGCCTTTAAAAAAGGAAATGGCCTTTCCTCATCAGTACGGGCAGATTCATCCTGTACGTCATATACGATCAAGGCATCGATATCCAGAGGGATCAACCGTGCAATCGTTCTTTCTGCAATTTCAGCAATACGCTCCGGACTTGTTTCTGATTTTGGAGGAGTAATACCATAAGTTAAAATTCCGGAAACTCCGGATCTGATCTTATCTAAGAACATAATCTACTGGTCTGTATTTGGTTAAAAGGCACCATGGGATAACCCATGGCACCTTTGATATTAGATAATGCTTTCTACACTGATCTGCTCGCGTGCCTGTTTTGCCGCAGCAACCAAGTTTACCAAAGCGGCTTTGGTTTCTGGCCACTTACGGGTTTTTAAACCACAGTCAGGATTTACCCAAAGGTTACGTGCAGGAAGGAGATTCGCTGCCTTTGCCAGTAATGAAGTCATTTCTTCTGTACTTGGCACCCGTGGCGAGTGGATATCATACACACCAGGACCAATTTCATTTGGATACTCAAAATTGGCAAATGCTTCTAACAGTTCCATCTGAGATCTCGAAGTTTCAATGGTGATCACGTCGGCATCCATAGCTGCGATATGTTCAATGATGTTATTAAACTCGCTGTAGCACATGTGCGTGTGGATCTGTGTTTTATCCTGTACCCCACTTGCAGTAATCCTAAAAGCATTAACTGCCCAGTCAAGATAATGAGGGTGTTTGGCTTTTCTTAACGGCAGTCCCTCACGGATAGCAGCTTCATCGATCTGTACGATGCCGATCCCTGCTTTTTCAAGAGCCAGAACTTCATCACGGATAGCAAAAGCAATCTGATTGGTGGTAACATCGCGTCCCTGATCATCGCGTACAAACGACCACTGCAAAATAGTTACCGGGCCAGTCAGCATACCTTTCATCGGTTTGTCAGTCTGCGCTGCAGCAAAAGTACTCCAGCGTACCGTCATGTCCCTAGGTCTGCTTACGTCACCATAGATCACCGGAGGTTTTACGCAACGGCTGCCATAACTCTGTACCCAACCGTTTTTGGTGAATAGGAAACCATCCAACTGCTCGCCAAAATATTCAACCATGTCATTACGCTCAAACTCGCCGTGGACCAGTACATCCAAGCCAATTTCTTCCTGCCAACGGATTGCGTCAAGAGTTGCCTGCTCTATCGCCTGATCATATTGTCCCAGGCTCAAATCACCTTTTTTGAATTTCGCACGCAATTGACGGATGTCATCAGTTTGCGGGAATGAACCGATGGTCGTTGTCGGAAATGCAGGCAAATTGAATCGTTCGTGGTGTAAAAGCTGACGTACAGGAAAAGCACTTTGACGGGTTGCATCCGCTTCAGTAATCGCCGCAATACGATCCTTAACAGCTTGTTTATGCACCTTTTGTGAGGTACGTCTGCTTTCGATGGCTGCTTTATTGGCTTCCAGTAAAGCGGTATTGCCTTCAGCGATTTGGCGAATTTCACATACTTCAGTCAATTTTTGTTTGGCAAATGCCATCCAGTTTTTGATCTCTGGGTCAATAGCGGTTTCCAAATCCAGATCAATCGGGCTGTGCAGCAATGAGCAGGATGGCGCAATGATCACCCGGTCAGAGCCCAATTTTTCCACAGTTTTATTTATTAAAGCGAGAGATGCTTCATAGTCATTCTTCCAAACGTTACGTCCGTCTACTACACCCAGAGAAAGTTGCAGGTGATCCGGGATCAGCTCAAGTACTTCCTCCAGTTGATCGGGAGCACGAACAAGATCAACATGCAATGCCGTGATTGGAAGGCCTACCGCCAGCTGGGTATTGTCTAGAAGGGCCTCAAAATAGGTAGCAACAAGTAGTTTAACACCACTTACCCGGTTAGCAATAGCACGATAGGCATAGTCAAACGCTTCTTTCTCTTTTTTGGAAAGGTCTAAAGCCAGGCAAGGTTCATCCAACTGAATCCACTGGGCACCTTGTTGTTTCAAACGGTTAATGATGTCGATATAAACAGGAACTAGTTTTTTAATCAGGTCGATACGCTCAAAACCTTGTTCTTTTTCTTTACCCAATATCAAGTAACTTACAGGTCCGAGGAGTACCGGTTTGGCTTTTTCTCCAAGCTGTTGCTTTGCAACATTATACTCACTGAAGATATTTTCATTAAATAGCCTGAACTCCTGATTTGCTGTAAATTCAGGCACAATATAATGATAGTTGGTATCCAGCCACTTGGTCATTTCCATTGCGGTAATGTCCAGACCGTCTTTCTGGTAACCGCGAGCCATTGCGAAGTAAAGATCAATTTCGTTGTTGGACTTTATTTCTGACAATACAGGTGAATAGCGCTGAGGAATAACGCCCAACAGCAAACTCGTATCCAGTACCTGGTCGTAGTAGCTGAAATCATTGCAGGGGATCAGATCGATACCGGCATCGGCTTGCGTTTGCCAGTTCTGTTCTTTAATGGTACGGGCAACCTTATGCAGTTCCGTAAGATCGATTTTTCCAGCCCAGTATTGTTCACAGGCTTTTTTCAGTTGTCTTTGGCTTCCGATTCGTGGATAGCCGAGGTTTTGTGTTAACATTTTTTTCAACTTTTTAAATGGTTAATAATCATTGTAAAAAACTCCTTCATGATCTCAGGATACTTTGCCACAGAAAATTCAGGAAAGAAAAATACGATATAAGGCTCCAGGCATAGTTACCCTATAAGGTTTTACCTGTATCATACGCACTAATCTGACATTAAGCTTCAATCGCGAAAGCATCGTCAATTCGGAACAGGCAGGTATCCTGACTTGTAACAACTTTTATCATCCTTCCCTTTTGGGCCGTGGATATTTGTTACCTACAGTTGCGCGACAGTTCGTGATTTACACACGATTCCCTATTAATCCACAGCTAAGTAAAACCTTTTCCGATTGTTGAAATATGTAAAGAACTTTAATTATTACAAATCAGCTTTAAACTTCAACAAAGATACATTTGAAGATTTTAAAACTTTAACAAAGCAAATAATCAGATAAATTATCTGATTATTAAAACAACATAAGCATATTATACTTTTAACAACCTATCTTTACGGCCTATAAAGGAAATTATTCTATGAAAGAATTAGATGAAACGGATTTATTACTGCTGAAGTTACTAGGCGACAACTCAAAACACACCAATAAAGAGCTTGCTGAACTCGTAAATCTTTCTCCTTCGCCCGTATTTGAACGGATAAAAAGACTGGAGAACAGCGGATACATCAAGAAGTATATTGCAATTCTTGATGCGGAAAAATTCAACCAGGGCTTCATTGTTTTTTGCAATATAAAACTTAAACAGCATGACAAAAAAATAGGCAACCGGTTCGTAGAGGACATCCTTAATATTGATGAAGTTGTTGAATGTTATAACATCTCGGGAGATTACGATTTTATCCTAAAAGTATATGCCAAGGACATGAAACACTACCAGGATTTTGTTTTCAATAAACTGGGGTCGGTTGAAAGTATAGGAAGTACGCACAGCACATTTGTCATGGCTGAAATAAAAAATACGCACAACATTAGCTTTTAAAATTTTCCTTTCATGATTCTAAGTAAAACCTCATCTCTTTTTTGTCTGGATATAGGAGCCTGACTACCATCGTCCATGGCAATGTATCCACCATCTGTTTTTACATAAGCAGAGATTTTGTGGAAGTTGATCAGATGAGACTGGTGCGTCCTAATGAAATTATGATTTTCGAGCAATTCCTGATATTCCTTTAATGTTTTACAGACCAGATAATGTTTTTTATTGTCTAAATAAATGTGTGTGTAATTACCTTCAGCCTCGAGCCTGATGATTCTACTTATAGCTAAGAACTCTATTTTATCCGATAAAGGAATAGCGATCCTCTGCTCATCATTTCCCCTGTCTATATTAGCAACCAACTCCTTTAACCTTTCATTTTCTTTTTTAGGATTAATTTGGAATGTTGCTTTTTCAACTGCATTGCTCAATTCCAAAATATTAATCGGCTTAAGCAGGTAATCTATAGCACATGTTTTAACTGCCTGTATCCCATACTTATCAAAAGCGGTAACAAAAATCACCTCAAAATTCTGCTGACCATTTAATAATTTTAACAAGTCGAATCCGGAAAGTTCTCCCATTTCTATATCTAGAAAGAGTAAATCAGGGTTTAATTCCCTAATCAATTTCAGTGCTTCAACAGCGGAGCCTGATTCGGCAATGATTTCTACATTTGGACAATATTCCAACAACAACTGACGCAAATTACTTCTGCTTTTCAGTTCATCGTCAATTAATATCGCTTTTAAGATCCCCATTAATCTATCGGAATAGTTAACACAGCAGTTACGCCGTTCTCGTTTTCTCCTAAATTACTACTTAAATGTAACTCTCCCACATTTCCGTCGATATTCAGTAATACCAGCCGCTCTCTTACCAGCTTTAATCCAAAGCTTTTTTTACTGTAAACCGCGTTTTCTTTTAAGCCAGGACCGTTATCTTTAATCAAAATTTTCAGGTATTTCTGATCACAGCTAATAGCTATAAAAAGGCCACCTGCATCTCCCTTTTGAGCCAACCCATGTAAAATCGAATTTTCTACAAGCGGCTGAATGATCATGCCTGGAATTTCAATTAATTGGGTGTTCACTTCGGGAGAGACTTCAATTTCAAATATAAAGTTAAAGCGAAGTTGCTCCAGCTCACAATAGAGAGTGATTGCATCCAGCTCATCCGACAGCGTTACGAAAGTTTTCTCTGAGTTATTGAGAACCCTTCGCATCAGCAATGCGAATTTCTCCAGATAAACATTAGCTTCTTTATACTGATAATTGTTAATCAGAGATTGTATGGAATTCAAAGCATTGAACATAAAATGCGGGTTCATCTGTGAGCGGATAGCCTTGATCTCCAACCCCTTGATCTGTCTCTTTAGTGATTCTTTTCTTTTAACATTAGCTACCCTTGCTTTGTAAATCCAAAAGAAAATAAGGCTTGCAAAAAGAATGGAGCCTGCGCTCCATCCTATCGTTTTAATCAATTCTGCCTTTTGCTCCTTGGTCATTACACCTGAGTCTATTGCTTTTTCTATCATGTCCTCTACTATCGACTGATCATCAGGAGATGTATCTAACAAGTAACTGGATATAATTCGATAGTCTGAATCAAATGTATACACCTTGGTCTGCTGATAATACAACTTAAAATTCTTTTGAGCGTTTTCTAAGCTAACTTCAACGTAAGTGACATTGGGCATTTCTCTCAGGGTTCTATGTATCGTACTTCTCTCTACCGCACTTACACTCTGTGCAATAAGGAAATGAACTTCCTTACCATTTTGCTTTTTTATAAGATCTATATAATCTTTTAGTACATCGGGATTATTACAGTTCACAATTATAACCAGGGGCTTTCCTTTGAATTTGGCAAGATCAAGCGTATTTCCGTCGTTTGTAGAAAGCTTTTTAGCCGGACTAGGTTTTCCGGGCAACCATTGCTTTGCTTCTGTCCATTCCTTTTTTACCCGATTTACTAATGTAGTATCTCCACAGTTATTGATGAAGTCTTCGTAGTAAGTTTTCAGCCTTTCTGTAGTTTCCACCTCACTTTTAAGGAGCTCATCTCTTAGAGAATTACAAATAGAATAATATAAAGGAAACCCGTTAAATGACGCCATGGCGGTTGCATAGTTAGCCAAAAAACCGTGCTGATTGGCATTCATCATGCCCAATTTTGTTTGCTTATAGGACAGCAACCACGACATGTACCAAATGTAATGGAGACCGCCTTCCGAAATACTCATTGATACAGGTAAAGTATCAATACTTACAAAATAATCTTTAGGGAAATCATCTAACGACAATTTCGGCTTTAATCCCTTACGGTTGTCTGTAAAGAATTCCAGTTTGGTCCCCGCCTGTGTAAACCTAAAATTAGTTCTGTTATCTTCTATTATTTCCGGAGAAACACGGTTAGCATACTTATTGATAATATCATCAAAGTCTTTTTGTCCCTTTTTTTGAAACAACAGAAATTCTGCTAATGATTTATCGCGGTACTTGCTTTGGTTAACCCATTGGCTGTTAAAAATCGGCGTCAACTCTTTACTTAATTGGGCTTTAGCAGCTGCGTTTCCTGAAAAGGAAACAGTGTTATCAAAATCTAACCTATCAGCTTTAACGATAAGCGTATCAAATGGTTCCAAATGGACGGTAAAGATTTTATATTCATCAAATTGCCCCATAACCCACATTTGGCTAACATTTAAACCAACTGAAACAGCAGCGTTAAATGAGCCATCCTTGTTGAACTTGAAAATTTTTCTATCAAATTCATAAATGGTATCTATAGGAGTGATATTGGCGATATGTCCTTTGATTACTGCATTTGTTGGCAATATAAAAGAGGCCGATTTGAAAACCACATTAACAATGTCATTGGATTCTGACACGTACAGTGTTTTAGTCATTGCCTTACCACTAATTAAAGAACTTATAATGGTCTCAGATATCTTCTTTATCTGTACCTCGGGAAAAATACTTTCGGAAGAGAACTCATCTTTTTGAAAAGAAGCATTGGCTTTGATACTAATTAAAGAGAAATTAAATTTTCGAGCCGTAGATAATACCGCCACCTTTGAGATTTTCCCATTACCATTTGTGGTTATTTCATAAATCTGCTTGGTGAGATTCTTTTTACGGTTCTCAATGTATTTGGGATAGTATGAATCATAACCCCACCAATTGTTCTCTGCATCAGCAAATTTTAATCGCATTCGCTCAATTGTGACTTTAAAAGCTAAATTCCCATTGGACAGTTTATTTAATACTTCATATCTAACTCTTAGGTTATAGTTAGAATTACGGGAAAAGTTCCGAATTAGAATACCGGTTTCAAACCAATCTCCCGATTTAAAGGTTAGCGGAGGGCTCTTTTTTTGAGCGAAGAGTTGTGAAAGCGCGAGCAACAAAACTATTCCAAGACTTAAAAGTTTTTTCTGTTTCATGTTTCTAAGATTTAAACAAAAGAACTTAAAGCGATCCGTTGCGTTTGGCCTCATTGAGCAGATGACATCTATGACTTATTATTCTGCAATAATACCATTTCATCTTGTATGATATTTCATCATTTTATTTTTCATACCTTATCAATTTGATTCAGCGAAATTACTTTGATATCTTTAAGCCTAGAGGAACTTATTTTGTAAATAAAAATGTAACCTTTGTAAATAAAAACCTGACACTATGCATCTTAGTCAAAATTTCCTGTCCGGAAAACGCAAATATCTGTTCGCATTGACACTACTCGTGTTTATCTCTGTAATCTGCGTGGCTTTCAGTACGGAGGGTAGTGACGACTTTTCTATCTCCAGAAGGGAAGTTTTACTCCGTCGGATTGGACATGAAATACTCTTACAGTCGGGCGACAGTACATCAAGGGTTCTTCCCATAAAAAAGATCGCTGAAAATGAATACCAGATCACCTTTCAGAATGATCTTACTTTTCAACCCGACTCTTTGGTGAATACTACCCGGCGTTTGTTGGCCAAAGACCCATTGGTACATGATTATGTTGTTAACGTAATGAACGGTGGCAACTCCAGTGTAGCCTATGGATATGCCATATCAAAAAATAAAAAAGATGATATTGTAGCATGTATGGGACGAGTGCAACCCAGAGCACATTACATGATCAACATTAAATTCAAACCGACAGGTATAAATTCAACGACGAAAGGTTATATTCTCGGTGGTCTTCCCCTTTTAGCATTTGTTGGTTTTATATTTTTGAGATCAGTTAAGCCGCGAAGAGTTTTGCCTGACGGTCAGGATACAAGTATGCTCACTTTGGGCGCAGTGGTGTTCGATGCGAAGAATCGGAAACTCATATTAAACGAAAAAACCATAGAACTGACAGGAACGGAAACTCGTGTATTGCTCATTTTCGCATTGTCTCCTAACGAGACTATAGAGAGAAGTAGACTTCAAAAAGAGATTTGGGAAGATGAAGGTGTTATTGTCGGGCGCAGTCTGGATATGTTCATATCAAAACTTAGAAAAAAACTGGAATCTGATCCGAATATCAAAATTGTTGTTATACGCGGGAAAGGATATAAGCTTGAAATCTGTTCTTAAGAATAACCAAATGTAAACCAGAAACACCATGCCGAAGTCTGTACTTCTATTCATTACGCTATTGTTCATCTTATGGTTCAGTCCTAAAAATCTAAAGACTGATGAAGTCAGGCTGGAAGCACTGCAGGATGAAAAATCAGGTATAATAACCATCCAGAGGACAGATACGAAACAAACCATACTTACACAAAATGCCGGCGAAGATTTCCGCCCATACATACACCCTATCGCATCACCCGATGGAAAAAGTACACTCACCGAATTCAGTCCTGAACACCACAAGCACCAAACCGGGCTCTACTGGGGTTTGACAGATGTAAACGGGCGTAATTATTTTGCCAATCCAGGTAATGGATACTGGAAGCGTGTGGCAGCCAGAATCATAGAGAAATCAGGAACAATGGTAAAATGGCAAACCGTTTATGATCTCCTGGATGACAAAGGCGTACCGGTAATGACCGAAACGCAAAACTGGAGTATGGAACAGAGTAACGACAAATTCTTATTAACTCTGGACTGGAAAGGTGAAGCTAAAACCGATCTTAAAGTGGGTAAATATCCTTATGGCGGATTGTTTTTAAGAATGCCTTGGAAACCCGGAATAGATGGAGAAGTCATCAATGCCGCCCGTCAGCACAACCAAAAAGCTGAAGGTCAGCCATCAACATGGGTAGATATAGGGATAAAGACAGATGGCCGCGATGACAGGGCGCACATCGCCATATTGGATCACCCTGAAAACAAAGGCTATCCGCAAAAATGGAGGGTCGACGAACAACTGGGTGTTGGTCCTGTACGGGTTCATGACGCCGACTGGATGCTCAAAAAAGGCGAAACAGAAACGATCAGACATCAGCTTATCATCTACACTGGCGAATTCAATGACATTAATATCAATAATGCATGGGCAAAATTTGCCGGAAAAGACCCTTCATGGGCGACAGTTGACCTTTGGGCACTGGCTAAAAAAGAAGGAATGGATGCGAAATTCCTGAGTCCTGAAGAAGCTGTAAACGCCATGACCCTGAAAGATGGATTTATGGCAAATGTTTACGCCTCTGAACCGATGATCACCCAGCCTATGGCATTTTGCTGGGATGACAAGGGCCGTCTCTGGGTGGCAGAAAACCGGGATTATGAATCCCGTTCTTCAGGTTTTTCAAATGACGGTAACAGCAGGATCCTGATCCTGGAAGATACAGACCATGATGGCAAGGCAGATACAAAGAAAGTTTTTGCAGATGGTATCCCCTTCCCTGCAGCTATGGCGGTAGGCTTTGATGGCGTATTTATTGGAGCACCACCCAATTTATTATTTATACCCGACCGTAACAACGATGATAAGGCCGACATGAAAGATATCGAGGTGAGGCTTACCGGATGGGGCATCCGCGACAGGCATGAGACCATGAACAGTTTTCACTGGGGGCCGGACGGATGGCTATATGGATGTCAGGGCTTTGCGACACCATCGCGCATACGCAAACCTGTCGGAAAGGGAAAACTTTACAGCCATAAAGAACCATTTCCGGATGACGAAATTTTAAAAGGCGAAGGTGTAGACATCAACGGCGGAGTTTGGCGTTACCACCCGATCAAGGACAAGTTTGAAGTAGTGGCACATGGTTTTAGTAACCCATGGGGAATCGACTATGATGCAAAAGGCCAGATTTTTATCACAGCCTGCGTTATTCCTCACCTTTGGTATGTAATTCCGGGAGGCATTTATCACAGACAGGGCGGACAGCATTTCAATCCTTATACCTATACAGATATCAAAACCATTGCAGACCATAGCCACCGTTCGGCGCATGGAGGAGCGAGCATTTACCAGTCCGATGCCTTTCCTCAGGATCAGCAGGGCAGGGTTTTTATGGCCAATATTCATGAGCACGCCATACTTACCGATATTTTAAAACCTAAGGGTTCGGGCTTTACAGGATCACATGGTGAAGACCTGATGGCAGCAAACAATGCACAGTGGGTAGGTTTTAGTACCTCAGTAGGGCCTGACGGCAGTCTTTATGTGTTAGACTGGCATGACGCAGATATCTGCGGGGGTTCCGTATTGAACAAGGAAACCGGCCGGATATTTCGCATTTCGCCCAAAGAGAGCAATGCGGAAAACTTCAGGAACCGCTATACTGACCTGAGTAAACTTAACGACAAACAACTGGTAGAACTGCAAACGAGCAAGAGCGACTGGCATTCAAGACGAGCGCGGCTTATCCTTCAAAATCGCGCAGCTAAAGGTAAAGTGAAGAAAGGAACCTTCGATGCATTGAACAGTATATATGCAGGCAATCCGGAAACAAATTATCGCCTAAGGGCGATGTGGTCACTTTATGTATGCAATGCCCTAAGCACTGATCAGCTTACCCAAGCTTTAAACGACAAAAACGAATATATACGTGGCTGGGCTATTCAGTTCCTAAGCCAAGATGCTGAACCATCAGATGTCACCGTCCATAAATTCGGAGAAATGGCAAAATCAGAGAATTCTCCGGTTGTACGTTTGTACCTGGCTTCGGCATTACAGCGAATCGGTACAGATAAGCGCTGGGAGCTGGCCGCCGCATTGGTTAAACATGGAGAAGATGAACAGGACCATAACCTGCCAAAAATGCTTTGGTACGGCATTGAGCCCCTGGTTTCAAAAGATACCAAACGTGCACTGAATCTGGCTGCTGAAGGAAAACTCAGTATGATTAAAAAATTTACTACAAGAAGAGCCACAGACGCAGATGCCACAAATACGCTGGTCGTCTGGCTGGGCACACAGCAAAACGCGGATACCGCAATGGTAGCCGGAATGCGAGATGGACTAGAGGGTCGGACCGATCTGAAAACTCCTGCCGACTGGAAAACAACCTATGCAAAACTGCAGTCACAGGGTGAAAGAAATAAATTGCTATCGCTGGAAATCGCTCAGTACTTTGGGGATACTGAAGCAGCTTCACAATATTTTAATACACTCAGAAATAAAAGTGCTGGCGCCAACGACCGTCGTAAAGCCCTGCTGGCACTGTCGGCTCAACAACGAATTGAATTACTTAAAGATTTCCCCGCATTACTGGACGACAGGGAACTCCGCTCCGACGCAATCCGTTCTATAGCCAATTTTGACGATGAACACATCGCACAGCTGCTGCTAAAAAAATACTCGCAGTTCAGTGAGAAAGACAAAGCTGCTGCAATTGAAACGCTTGCTTCAAGATCAAGGTCGGGCTGGATGCTGGCTCAGGCCATAAAAAATAAAACCATAGAAAAACGTGATGTACCTGCAAGTGTCGCCAGACAGCTAAGAAGAGTTGTAGGGAGTGGTTTTGTAGAGATCTGGGGGCCTATAGATCAGCTTCCATCCAATGAACTGGCTTACAAGAAGTATCGTGAACTGCTCACACCAAAGGCACTGGAAAAAGCCAGTCTTAGCAAGGGTCAACTCCTATTCAAACGTACCTGCGGCAGCTGCCACAAGATGTATGGTGAAGGCGGTATTATCGGCCCAGATCTAACCGGATCTAACCGGTCTAAAGTTGACTATCTGTTATTCAACGTACTGGAGCCCAGCGGCGAGATACAGGATGACTATAAATTAGTGGTAATCACCTCACGTGATGGCAGAGTGTATTCAGGGAATATCATAGCCGAAAACGAGCGCCAGATTACCATGCGTATTGTAGGTCAGGAAGCTGCAGTGATCAACAAATCCAACATCCAGTCCAGAGAGGTGACGCCCGTTTCTATGATGCCTAATGGATTATTCGAGACTTTGAGCAATACGGAAATCATCGATTTGGTAGGTTTTTTAAGCAGATCCAAGTAATGGTCTTTCCATGCTCTTTCAAATCGAAAAGGCAATCATTTGAGGTTTCATCCTATAGTAGAAATGCTTTTAAATATTCAAATGCATTTTTTGTATTTTCCTTATAAACACTTTTCAGTTTATCTATCAGCTCTTTTAAGTTAACGATTGAGCCACCTGTTGGCGGTAAAATTGAATTTACAGGAACCTCAACTTCCTCAACCTTTGTGGCTATCCAGCTCACATTTTCATGAGGTAAGGCCAATTGTAAAATCATTCCAGGTAACCCTCCAAATAATTCCGGACCACCGGAGACAGGAATTTTGTCGGTATAAAACGCTACCACGTAAACAGAATCAAGTGTAAGACCATTCGCCCGACGACAAGGATAACCGGCTACATCTCTAATTTCCTCTGTAAACTTCCATTTTATATTTTTTACGCTATCTTTTAGTAAATAAGTCTCATCAAATACTTTTCTTTTACTGATCAGCAATTTATTATTCAAATCGGAATAAACGATATTATTTTGCATCGCTATTTGCGGATCATTGAAAAAGCTTGTGATTGAAGTATTCACGCCAACAGGTGTAAATAATGTCTTATTATCGGCAAATATCAAAGTACTTTTCAGTTCCTTAAACTGCGGATGTTGTTCCTTATAAGTTTCAAAAGCGGGTTTTAAAAGGCTTTCATTTTCTTTGTCAATACTGCGCTGTATAATTGCGTACATATTTACCTTTTTTTGATATTCGATTAATCCTGAGCGGGTAAATCTTATATTTTGTGCAAAGGATGAAATGGTTATAGTTGACAAGACGCTTAAGGTTAGAATTAATTTTCTCATAGCTTTATTTATTTGGTGTTTTGTTAACCCCCACCTTATTAAAATCATAAGATAACGAGATCATAAAATATCTTTTTATTGTGGTGTAATTGCTTTGGGTGATTAGGTTGCCTGATATATTTCGATTAAAACCGGTATTTTGGTTCAGCAAATCATTACCTGAAAGAGAAAGCTTTAGCGCCTGTTCCTTGAGGAATAACTTGCTTAACGAGGCATTAATAATTACTCTCGAAAAATTTTGGTCGAAAGTTTCTGTTTTACTATTATATTGATAATTGGCATTGGCGGAAAGTTGAAATTTGCGAGGCAGGTATAGTGTAAAATCTCCATTGCTGGTGAACCCCCTACCATTATTATTAATATTTTGTTGTAAGGACGAGCCGCTAATAGTATACGTGGGACCTAGACTAGCATTGAATTCGTAAACGTTTGCTTTAGCTTTTGAAAACCTTGCCTGTAAGGTATACACGGTATAATTTGTCCGGTTCAGTTCATTATTGGATAGGTTGTAATAAGTGTTCCCATTAATATTTAAGTTGAGTCCGGCATTTAGGTCCAGTGGCTTAATTTTGCGATCAAAAAAGACAGAGAAGTTAAAGTTACCCGTGTTTTGATCATCCAAATTAATATATCTGTTAATCGTTCTACCCGAAGAATCGGCCATCAGACTACTTACCACAGGATTGGTAGTCAGTTGGTAACCAGCAAATATTCCGACAAGCTGACCGTTTAGCGGATTATACGCCTGGTAGGCGACAAAAATCCGTTGAGTAAATGACGGCTTCAAATCCGGATTGCCCTGAGTGATATTTAAAGGATCATTATTGACTAGAACCGGTTGTAACTGTGCTACCGTCGGCTCTGCAGAACTGCCATCATAGTTTAATCTGATAGAGGATTGTTGTGAGATTTTGTATGCTAAATTAACTTGTGGATTCCAGAGTATAAAATTTCGGTTTAGTTTGCTTTTTGAGTAAATATCCAACTGTCGGAAATCGACAGTGCTTACCTTACTACCAAAAGCGAGCATAGTTTTGTTTTTAACCAGGTTGAAGTTAAGGCCCAATTGATTCGATAATTGCTTTACTTCAAAATTATTGCTGTAAAGACTGTCTACAGAACTATAACCTCCACCTGCTGATTTATTGAATGTTCTTTGATTTGACGCACTACCACCTGCGGCGAAACCATAACTCACTATCATTAACATTGCTTTTGATAGCGGCTCTGAGTAATTTAGCAGGGCATTTACTCCATTATTAGATATGGCGTTTGCTTTAAACTGGTTAACCGATTGTGTGCTATCTTGAAAACCGTTTGAATAAAGGTTGATTTTTGAGTTTAGTAAACCGGTGCTATTGACTTTATTGATTGACCCAATAAAATTCAAGGAAAAAGTTCTGCCCGGTTTGTTTAATTTTTTAGTGAATAGCATTCCAGCCAAAAGGTTCTGCTGATCAGTATTGAATGTACTATTCAATTGATTGTCGTTCAACAGAGCACCCGCTTCATTTTCAGTAGTGGTTAAAGCCTGATTAACTTGTTCCGTATTTTTGATACCACCATTTAAGGTAATTTTGAGGCTGGAAGTACTATCAGGTTTGACCTGGAAAACTCCATCAATTTTTTGACGAAAAACATCACTATGAAAAGTTTGATCAGCGTTACTGTTAAGTCGGCCTGTTGGAATGTTATTTTGAGTTTGAATATTGTTTGTTCCGTCCACAGTCAATGCACCGATCTTATAGTTGGCATTGACGCTGAGTGTATCGCCTTTCCATTTATTGTCATAATGAACTCCGCCGGTACGAGCGAGGGGTAGACCTTTGCCATCATACCGGCCACTGTGAGACTCAAGCTCATCATATCCGCCAAGATCAATCATCATTCCTGGCGAAGAAATATCAATATTTGAGGTGGCGTATTTAGAATTATCCTGCCAGTCGAGGCTTGTTTTTCCGTTATTCCCCGTAATACCATACACCGAAAACCTTTGTTTTGCCTTAAAGGAATTGAACATCAGCTGTCCACTATAATAACCATCGGTTCCAACTCCCACATCAGCTTTTCCGAAATAGGCATTTTTTTTATCTTCCTTCAATTTGATGTTCAGCGTCTTATCAGTTTTTCCGTCATTCATGCCAGTTAGTGTCGCCTGATCACTTTTCTTATCAAAAAGCTGTACTTTATCTACCATATCCGCACGTAAGTTCCTGGTTACTAAGGCAGGATCGTCCCCAAAAAATTCTTCTCCATCAACCAGCACCTTGTTTATCGTTTGCCCCTGAGCGGAAATTTTACCATCCTTATCTATCTGAATTCCGGGTAGCCTTTTTAACAAATCCTCTACTTTAGCATTGGGACTTAATACATAAGCTTTGGCATTATATTCAGTGGTATCTCCTTTTATTCGAATGGTCGATACCGTCCCCTTTATAACCACCTCTCTTAACAAATTGGTTTTCAATATCAAACCGATCATAATAAAATCCTTGGTACTTAGAGTTGAATCCAACGCGAACTTTTCTGTGTAGTCCACATAACCAGGGTATGAGATATAAAGTATATAATTACCGCCCTGCATCCCATTCATCAAAAAACTCCCGTCTGGTTGAGTTCTTGTAAACTGCCTTATAATAGAATCTTTACTGTTTAAGATGACTACCGAAGCATCCTTAAGCTTTAGATTATTGCCGGTATCAATTACCACACCTTTTACAGCATGATCGTAAGTCAGTATCCGAGGCTTTATTTGCTGGCAAAAAACAGGCAAAGAGAATCCTATTGACAATATTATTGTCATTAATTTTTTAAAGTTCATGGGTGATTTATGTTACAGTGATGCCTTTATTTAGATATTGATTTTAACAGTTTTTCAATTTCAGTTATATAGGATGGACCAATAGGAATCTCGGTCTCATTCAGCCATACACTCCTTTTATCCACCTTAGTTATTTTGTCTTTTGCTACGATAAACGAGCGGTGCACCCGGATAAAGACATTGATTGGCAACAAAGCTTCAGCCTCAGCGGTAGTAAGGCGAGACATAACAGGAGGTTTTTCGTTTAAGTGCAACTTCATGTAATTGCCAATACTTTCGACATAGCGCAAATCGGCAAGATCTATTCTGATTTGTTCGACGCCGCTTTTTATAAAAATAACAGGTAAAGGTTCCGAAGCTGTCTTCTTATTATTGTCTTTCATTTGTTGAAACTCGTAAGCCTTATTACATGCTTTTAACAGACGCGAGAATGAAAATGGTTTTAACAGGTAATCAATAGCATCCAGCTCAAAACTTTGAACGGCATGTTCACTGTAAGCCGTTGTAAAGATTACCATTGGCGGTTTTGGCAATGATCTAACAAAATCTATACCCGATAGGCCAGGCATTTTAATGTCTAAAAAAACCAGTTGAATATCATTTTCCTGCAGGAAACTAATGGCTTCAACAGCTTTAGTGAAACAGGCTGCGAGTTCTATGAAAGGAATTTCTTCCAATAAGCTTTTTACAACCTCCAGTGCAAAAGGTTCATCGTCGATGGCTATGGCTCGTAGCATATTCATATCTTAGAGATTTCAGTTTTAATAATCAAATCCACAATAAACTCTTTATCAGTTGTTTCACAAGTTAACTGGTGCCGCCCCTCATAAAACATCGTCAGCCTTTCTTTAACATTTTGTAGGCCAATACCGGAATGTTTTCGCTCAGGATCATTGATATCAACTTTATGTAAACTGTTCCTTACGTTAAACCAAATGCCTTTTTGATCGCATGTCAATATGATGCTTATCCATGACTTTTGATTGATGTCAATCCCATGCTTGAAAGCATTTTCAACAAAAGGTATTAACAACATAGGAATGATTTCATGGGTGCAATTGTCAACAGTAATTTTTTCGCTAATCTCAATGTCGTCCGAATCCTGAATGCGCAATTTTTGCAGGGCTATATAATTTTGAAGATAGCTGATTTCGTTGTTCAAAGGAATAAAGTCGAGATGATTGTCATCCAGCATAAATCGCATCATATCGCCGAGCTTTTGTACCGCGTTGGCCGTTCTTTTTGAACCATCTATCAGGGCCATGGCGTATATCGTATTAAGGATGTTAAACAAAAAGTGAGGATTGATTTGCGAACGTAAGAACTGCAAATCAGCTGTCGATTTGGACAGTGCAATTTCGGCACCTCTTAGTTCCCTTATTTTATCCTTGCGTTGCAGATAAAGCATCCAGGTAATCGGTGTAACAACAACAAGTTGAATTATCCAGTTAATTAGCAGCATGTTTGGTGTTACGCCTCCCCGATTTGGAAACAAGACAATGGGAATTGAATAGAAAAAGGTAGAAATTGCAAGCCGCCAGATCAATTGAAAGGCCTTGCCAGATGTATTTTCAAAGCGTGGAAACAGCCAATAAGTATTACTGAAATAAACAAATATAACAGACGGTATAAAAACAAAATAAGTAAGATATATACCATCATCGTTAATAATGTGGAAGGTGGATATCAGGTTAGGCAATAGTAAAAATATACATAAAGAAGCACTCATTTGATTGGCAATCAAAATTCGGTAGTTACTTTTTGGCCCGGAGTTTTTGATGCGGTATACAATGGATTCACGAATACCAGCATAAATTCCATAAACGAGTAATAAAATCAGTGCCCTGTCAAACCCTGCCCATATATTGGTTAAAGGAGTTTCATTATATCCAAATAAAGCGAACAAACGAAATTCCCCATAATTGTTCCACGCTGGATGCGCATAATAGGTTGCAACGTTTACCCCAAGGGCGAGAAGAAAACTCAATAACAATAACTGAAATAAAACCCATGGATAAATAAAGAACGACTTGTAGTTTGCTCGCCACAATTGTGGGATGGTAAACAAATTGATCCAGAAATAAACGGCCAACAGTAAAACCACTACTCCCGCCCGTGGTAACAGAAGATTGGCTACATAATTAAACTGAAGGTTGGGGTGGGTAATATTATACTGGTCAAAACCGGCGGTATAAATTGGGGCCAAATTTAAATGCTGTAAAATGTAACCTATAATTGCCATCAAACCCAAAAAGGTAACCAGCAGTTTTTCATACTTTCTTATTTCAACTTTCATTGTCTGTTTATTTTATACAATGATACAAGGTTGAAATTTACACTTTTTAAGAATGTGACCAATAATGGATTTGAGGGATGGAAAGTTTAAATCAGATTCAGAACACTCAAGCATTCTTTAGTACAAAATATACTGTTAAAATCCGAAAAGTTCACCATGTTTGTTTTTGTGGGAATACCGAACTTTATAAGTTAATTCTGTAATACTTGTGATATGGAGAATAGCGAAAACAAACGTTCTGAGCAAATAACTAAACAGTACTTTGCTTTTTTAGATCAGCATGTTGAAGATGTAGTCAATGGCTATGCAATGGATTTTTTGGAGTTAAATCAAATTGCAAATGTGCTAAACATCTCTCACTCCCATCTTTCAGACACCTTGCAAAAATCAACCGGACATCACCCATGCCATTTCTATGATCTGAAAATTATAGAAAAAGCAAAATCACTTCTGAAAGACACTGATTTATCTATTGCCTTCATTGCCAAAAAACTCACTTACGACCCTTCTAATTTCTCTAAATTCTTTAAAAAATTTACCGGACAAACAGCAGGACAATTTCGAAAACAACAAAAACCGGATAAATCCAAAGTTCCGAAAACTTCACCATGATATAAATAAATCACTTCCAGATCTTTGTACGATTCAAAAATAATTATACATACAATGGCAAGGAACGATTTACAAGGAAAGGTAGTTTTAATTGCAGGAGCTGCAAAAAACTTAGGCGGATTATTGAGCCGTACTTTTGCATCAAAGGGTGCAAAAATAGCTATCCACTACAATAGTAACAGTACAAAAACAGATGCAGAACAAACATTGGCAGACATTACCAATGCAGGCGGTGAAGCCTTCTTGTTTCAAGCAGACTTAACCAAAGTAGAAAACATAACAAAGCTTTTTCAGGCAACAAAAGAAAAGTTTGGTGGTATCGATATTGCCATTAACACAGTAGGAATGGTATTGAAAAAACCTTTCCTGGAAACCACAGAAGCTGAGTACGACACCATGTTCGACATTAATTCCAAAGTGGCCTATTTCTTTATACAAGAGGCAGGAAAACATTTAAACGATAATGGAAAAATAAACACCATCGTAACTTCTTTACTGGCAGCTTATACCGGTCTTTATTCTACTTATGCAGGCGCAAAAGCACCTGTAGAACACTTCACAAGAATGGCATCAAAAGAATTTGGCGGCCGTGGCATTTCAGTTTCGGCAGTTGCACCCGGCCCAATGGATACCCCATTTTTCTACGGACAAGAAGCACCCGAAGCAGTCGCCTATCACAAGTCAGCCTCAGCATTAGGCGGATTGACATACATTAAAGACATTGTACCATTAGTGGAATTTTTAGTAACCGATGGGTGGTGGGTTACAGGGCAAACCATTTTTGCAAATGGCGGTTATACAACAAGGTAAAAACAGCACATATGACAATAAAAATCATTAATTCCATCCTTATCCTAGTAGCCGTATTTATGGGCTTAAAACAAGGCTGGGCAATGTTTTCAGGCAAAGCCGAAATGTTGGAAATGTTTGGCAAATGGAATTTCTCTAAAACCGCCGTGATGGTAAACGGAGCAGTAACGATCATTGCTGCCCTAATGATTTTGTTTCCAAAAACATTCGTTTGGGGAAATCTCCTAATGGCGACAGGCATTTTAATGATTATTTGTCTACACCTTTTAGACAAAGATCTAAAAGGTGTAGCAATTGAAATTCCTTTTTTACTGCTCAATCTGGTTATTATTTATTTGCAGCATCCATTATCTAAAACGCATTAATATAAAAATATTAAAGTAATAGGTTTTGGTATCCGATGCATTCCTTAAATCACATTCAGAACTTCTATTTTGCTAATACCTACAAGGCCCTCATTTTGATTCTTCTTTGCTTGCGTGAATGAATAGAAATATTTATACCTTACTTTTTGAAAATAATAACCTTTAAACTTTATGACATTGCCAGAAAAGAAAAATGCACGATTAATGTCTTTAGACGCACTCAGAGGATTTGATATGTTTTTTATCATGGGGTTAGCCGGATTAATTGTTGCTATAACCAACCTATTCCCCGACTCCAATACGATGGTCTGGTTGGGAAAACAAATGGAACATGTGGAATGGAATGGGTTAACTCATCACGACACCATCTTTCCGTTATTCCTTTTCATCGCTGGCATTTCGTTCCCTTTCTCATTAGACAAGCAACGGTCGGTAGGAAAGTCTGAAAAGGAAATTTATTTCAAGATTATAAAACGAGGGCTAACACTTGTCATATTGGGTTTTGTCTATAATGGTTTACTCAAATTGGATTTCGAACACATGCGTTATGCAAGCGTTTTAGCCCGAATTGGCCTTGCCTGGATGTTTGCTGCCTTACTATTTGTGAGGTTTAATACTAAAACCAATATCATTTTCTCTGCAGTTACTTTAGTTGGCTATTGGTTGTTGATGTGGTTAGTACCTGATTCGGATACTCCGTTTTCTTTTGAGGATAATCTGGTTGGTACTGTTGACAGAATACTGTTACCTGGTGAATTTAATTCCGGAAGTTTTGATCCCGAGGGTATTTTGAGCACACTTCCGGCAATTGCTATGGCTTTACTGGGAATGTTTACCGGAAAACTCATTCAATTGCCAAATGAAACGGTTTCACAGAAAAAGAAGATGACTTATATCATTGTAGCAGCTATTACACTTATCGCAATTGGATTGTTATGGAACACGGTATTCCCGATAAACAAAAAATTGTGGACAAGTTCGTTTGTCTGTGTTGTATCGGGCTACTCCTTACTCTCATTTGTTTTGTTCTACTATATTTTGGATGTAAAAGGATATACAAAGTATTCATTTTTCTTCCGTGTAGTTGGGATGAATTCCATCACAATTTATCTGGCTCAGCACATAATTGATTTTGAATATATATCAAACTTCTTCCTTGGAGGAATAATAAGCCACTCTTCCGAGAACATCGGGGTTGTGATAAGTAAAGCGGGATACTTTGCTATCTGCTGGTTATTCCTTTATTTCCTTTATAAAAAGAAGATTTTTATAAAGGTCTGAGAAATTCGTTTTTATTTACCTAAAAAATCATACTTCTACTCAGCAACTTATTCTAACAATTGGTAAGTTTGTAAATATGGTTTTTAGAATTGCAGAACTCTCAGATATCAAACAGATGCAGGTAGTAAGACATCTGGTTAAAGAAAATACCTTGAGCAACCCCGATCTGGTACCTGATAAAGATGTGGCATATTACATATCTGAGAAAGGGAAAGGCTGGGTTTGTGAGGTGGATGGCCACGTTGTAGGCTTCTCCATTATAGACCTATTAGAAAAGAGCGTGTGGGCATTATTCGTAGATCCTGACTATGCGGAAAAAGGAATCGGGAAGGAATTGCATAGATTAATGCTAGATTGGTATTTTCAGCAAACTAAAGATAAGGTAGTTTTAGGAACAGCTCCGCATACTCGGGCGGAGCGATTCTATGCGCTTCAAGGCTGGACTCCAATTGGTAGTTATTCAAATGGCGAGATTAAATTTGAAATGAGCTATGCCGCCTGGTCTCATTGATTATTTCAAATCTTCCACATTGTCCAATATGTAGCACTGTTCCCATTGGCTCATACCGATTTTGGGGTAGTAGCCCACCGCCTTGGGTACTGCCAATAGGATAAGTTTTGCTTTCGGTGTGTGCGCTTTGGTCTTACGAATTAGTGATTCGTCTACAGGCCGTCTTTCACCTAGCGTGGAGTTTACCAATATTTGCCTAAATTCTTCTGCTCCAATTAGGGGCCGTTTATTTCCACCAATAGTAATAGTTGTGCAACCCGTCATATTCAAACCCGCAACGTGGGTATAGCGCATTACCAATGTCATTTGTTTTTTCGGTTTCCAACATCAAACCACAAGCACCGGTCTCATCACACCATTTTTTACTGCGGTCAATTAGTGCTACGGAAAGCCCATTACCCCTAAAGCCGGGATGAACAAACAGGTCACTTAGCAACCATTGTTTTCCAAGTTTAATGTAGTGGTAAAGTTCATACAATTGAACAAACCCAACTGCCTGGTCTCCCGCATAAACCAAAAAGATATGGGATTGTCCTTGCATTAAACGCTCTCGTAAAAACGCTTTACATTTTTCATAATCAGGTTGTTGACGGTAGAATATTCGATATTGATTGAATAAATCCGTCGCCACGTCTAAGTCAACCATACTTGCTTTTTTGATGTTGAAATCCATTTTAAAAGTATTTTGTTTATACTGCAAATTTATTTTTAATAAGGACTACCTTTGCAATCCAGTTTTAATATATATTGTAGTCCAGATGTTTCCTTACGATCGTATTATTCTCGTCGACAAAAGCAATAAAGTCCCGGTTTATCGACAAATAGCCTTATCAATCACTAATGCGATCAGGAACGGTGTATTAAAAGCCGGAACACATCTGCCCGGCAGTCGGGAGCTTGCAAGAATTTTGGGAGTCCACCGAAAGACGGTGATTGCAGCTTATGAAGAATTGAATGCACAGGACTGGATTGTGATTATTCCAAGAAAGCACGTTGCCGTTTCGGAGCATATTCCAGTATTAAAACCCCAGAATTGGGACCAATCAGATCCTTCTGCATCTTATAAAAATAGTTTCGACCTGCCATTTAGAATTATTGAGAGAAGTGGAATTCTAAAAGATGCTACATCCACTGCGGATATTGTCATTGATGATGGATATCCTGATGTGGGCCTATCCCCGATTGACAATTTATTGAAAACTTACCGTTCGCTCACCTCAAGGAAGCATACTGTAAAGGATGCTCATATTGGGACTGCGCAGGGAACATTGAAACTAAGGGAAGAACTGGTTACATATTTGTCCGAGACAAGGGGGTTAAATGTAACACCGGACAATCTGTTGATTACACATGGGGCGCAAATGAGCATCTATCTGTCGTCCCAACTGCTATTGGATAGCTCCACCACTATTGTTGTAGCCAAGCCCAATTATCCGATTGCCAATAAGGCCTTTGAGGAAACAGGAACAAAAATTATTGAGGTAAATGTTGACGATGATGGCATTGATGTGGATGCCATCGAAAAATTATGCGAAAAGAAAAAAATCACCGCCGTTTATGTTATTCCCCATCACCATTACCCAACAACCGTCACCCTTAGCGTAGAGAAAAGGATGAAGTTATTGGAGCTTTCGAAGCAGTTCTCTTTCGCTATCATAGAAGATGATTATGACTATGATTATCATTATAGTTCATCTCCATATCTACCTTTAGCAAGTGCCAGACATTCGGGGAGTGTAATATATATCGGTTCATTTTCCAAGATGCTAGACCCCGCCATAAGGATAGGCTTTATGGTCGCTCCGAAGAATTTCATAACCCAATGCACCGCTTTGCGGAATGTAATTGACGTAGGGGGTGACGGGTACATGCAAAATGCACTGGCAATAATGATCAAAGACGGAGAACTAAAAAGGCACCTTAAAAAAGCGAAAAAAATCTATCACCATCGCCGGGATTTCCTGGATACCCTATTGAAAGAGAAGCTTGGTAAATATATCTCTTATTTGCTACCTACTGGCGGAATGGCAATTTGGATTAGGCTATTGCCTCAATATCCTATCAGTCAATTAAAAGAAATGCCTGGACTAAAAATCAAAAGAATTAGTGCAGAACAAAATGCTTTTCGTTTCGGATTTGCTTCTATGGATGAAAAGGAACTTGAACAAACTGTTGAATTTCTAGAAATACAGTTTCAAAAATTCAATAAATAACCAGATCGACAGTCTTCTATTCGGCTGTCAAGCATAGTGTCAAGTTTTTATTTACAAAGTTTACATTTTTATTTACAATCTAAATTCCCCGTGCGGGTGAATATCAATGTAGATTCGCTGAATCAAATTTTGATAGGATATGAAAAATAAAAAAATGAAAACACTACTTGTGTTTGTTCCAGCCCTCCTCCTGGTCTTATTTCTACTAAATTCTTTTGTACTAAAAGAAAAGGAAGCAATTCTAAAATCTACCGATGGCGGACAAACATGGCAAGACATTAGCAATGCATTGCCTGAAATTGAGCAGTCTGTAAATGTCGTGGAGTCAGAAGGAGTCCTCGTCGCGACAGGTACAAAAGGGATCATGCGTTCAACAGATAATGGTGAACACTGGCAATGGGTAATCAAAGAAGGTGGCGTGGGTATCGCTATTGAACGTATAGAAGGTGGATTTGCTGCTATAACCTACAACACAACAACCAAATCAAGAAGAGTACGCATTTCATTGGATAGTGGAAAAACCTGGCAAGCCATTGATAAAGGACTTCAGCCTTCTCCGTCCATTTCATCGATCAAACAAATTGGCAAATATTTAATATGTGGTCATCCGGATGGCATATTCCGCTCATCTGATAGGGGTAAAACTTGGAATCGCGTTCATCCAGGTGTTGATGAAGTGGATAACAATCTGTTGAAATTTATGCCATGGAGTGATCCTTCCAGTGCGCCTAGAAAAGTATATAGGATCTATGTTTCCAGCAATGCATTGTATGCTGTGGCCGAGAGTGGCGGATGTTGAAAATAATCAGATCCTGTTATTACGCAGATTTAGCCATTTGTCAATTTAAACCTGCAACTAGTCAAATGATTTTGAGTCGCAGTTGCGAATTTCCCTCTTTTGTAGAAAATAAAAACAAATGAGAACACAATTAAAACTGAAGAATCTGATGATGGTACTCCTGTTAGGTACCGCATTTATCACTAATGAAGTGAAATCACAAAGTAAAAGTCCAATACACTTCGGCTTTAAAGGAGGAGCTAATTTCTCCAACCTTTCATTATCCAAGGGTAATCTTGACTCTAAATACTCGCTGGGCTACCATGGTGGGTTTTTTACACGGGTAGATATTTCACAATTGTACATACAGGGCGAGGTATTGTACTCCCAAAAAAAATCAAAGATTGAAAATAGTGGTTTAAGCAACAAACAAGCCAAATGGAATAGCATTGAAGTCCCGGTATTGGTTGGTTACAAATTGCTACAGTCAGACAATTTAAACTTTAGAATTTTTGGTGGCGGGGTTTATTCTTATGTACTGAATGACAAAGCTTCAGTTTTGAAACAAGTATCCCAATCTTTTCAGAAATTCGACAAATCTAATGTTGGTTATCAGGTAGGAGCTGGTGTAGATCTTGGAAAATTAACGCTCGATTTAAGATATGAAGGTGCATTGACGAATATTAGTAAAGAATTTAAGGCAAGACCTAATTCCTTTCAGGCCAGCATCGGCTTCATGATCTTCTAAAATTCTTTCTACTTTTGCCTCAATTTCAAACTGTCCGAATGGAACAGCTCTCTATGAACTGTTGCCTTTCGGACAGTCTATCTTATATATGAAAAAGACTCTACTCAATAAACACTGGCTTTTTATCTGCTTTTACTGGTTACTCCTGGGCATATCCATTTGGGCGCAAATGATAAAAGATTTTCAGCCTGTACCCGCTATTTTGCAATCGATCGCATTTGTAACAGCAGCCATTATTGTGGCTCATACAGTTAGTGACGTTCTACTGCCCAATGCTCTTGCTAAAGGAAAAATGAGCTTATTTGTAGGGCAAAGCCTTTTAATGACCTTGCTTTTAGCTCTTGTATTAACAGCCATCCCATTGTGGTTTTATAAACAATATGTAATGGGGACTGTTTTCGATACTCCCGAAAGAATGAAAGCCTATGGAGAATCTCTACTCAGATTTTACAGCAACCTTCCCTCTGCAATTTTGATCAATGCTACAGCCTGCGGTTTGCGGTTTTACCAGGAACATAGCCTCATGGAGAAAAATCATGAGCAATTACTTAAGGTACATCTTGAAGCTCAACTCAGGATTTTACAGGATCAGATCAATCCGCATCTGATGTTCAACGTACTTAATCACATTCATATCCTTATGCAGAAAGACATTGACCGCGCTTCTGTATTATTAATCCGCTTTTCAGATATTCTCCGGTATCAGTTGTATGAGTGTAACCGTGAATTTGTGACATTAGAAAAGGAACTGAAATATCTGAAAGATTTGGTTGCGATAGAACAAATCAGATGGGCAGATGAACTTGAAGTGAAATATAACTGGGCCATTCAGAATGGCAAAAGTGAAATATCTCCATTATTACTGGTACCCTTTATAGAAAATGCGTTTAAACATGTGTCCCGTTTACCTACAGAAAAGGGGTATGTACATTTGATATTAAAGCAATCAGGCGACATGCTGGAATTGAACATTGAAAATTCCAATTCGGCACAACAGCCACGCAAACAAGAAAGTGGAGGAATAGGCTTAACCAACGTTCAATAAAGGCTGGAAATTCTATACCCGGACAAACACGAACTAAATATTGAAAAAACAGAATCAAGCTATAAGGTACATTTGCGCTTACAATTAAATCCATCAATCTCATGACCACGACACTCAACTCAACCTCTTTACAAACTGAACCTGCAATGCAGTGCCTGGTTATTGATGATGAGCCTCTGGCGAGGACTGGAATTATTGATTTCATTGAGAAGTTAGACTTTCTAACTGTTGCAAGCTCTTGTTCTTCGGCGATGGAAGCCTCTGAATATATAAGAAAAGGGAATATTGATCTTCTTTTTCTGGACATTAATATGCCTTATTTATCCGGGCTCGATTTTTTAGAATCGCTGGAACATCCCCCACTTACCATCCTAACCACCGCTTATTCGGAACATGCGTTAGAAGGCTTCCGACTTCAGATCGTAGATTATTTATTAAAACCAATCCCCTTTAAACGCTTTTACCAAGCCGCCTTGAAAGCACGACAGCTGCATATGATGAGCTTAAGCCCACGACATCCGCAACCTTTAGATACATTTTTATACGTTAGACAGGGCGATGGCTTCCGTAAAATATCCTGGGTTGATATCTTATATATTGAAGGCATGCAGAATTATGCCAAACTCCATTTTAAAGATCAGGAACTGGTGATTCACCAAACGATGATATCCCTGGAAGATACACTTCCAAGGGATAACTTCTTTAGAATTCATAAATCTTATCTAATCAACATTGCTCATATAGATCAAGTATCGGGAAGTCGGGTTTTCATCAATGGACAGGAACTTCCAATTTCCAGAACCCGCAGGGAGGATTTGTTAAATGAGGTGGTTTACAATAAACTTTTAAGCCGCTAGCGTTTGGAAAAACTCCATGACAAACCAGCGGATCCATAAAACGTAGTCGTAAAACGAGGATCCGCTTCATCCTTCATCTTAAAGAAATCCTTCAATCTTCTACTGGTCAAACTAAAAGAGCGGGCTAGTGATGTGCCAGCAGTCAACTGAATAAACAGTGATTTGCTCAATTTAATTTCAGGACGTAAACCAGCAACAACCTGTTGGTAGCCTAAGAGCATTGAAGTATTATTTCGGTTTACTTCGGCAGTCATGCCACTCAGTTCCACTACAGTTTTAAGTTCTACCGCATCGTTCAATTTTGCACCAAATTCGATTCCGTTCGGGAAATTGATTTGCAGCTTGTAACGCCCCTGGGTAGACCAGTTGAAATACAAACCCGGCATAACCATAGGAACACCAAAGGTATTGGTCAATACAGGCCCCACTCCTAGCGCCAATCTTGGATTGAAATGTTTAATAAACAAAACACCCCCTTGGGCAAGTAGGTCTTTAGATGAAATTTCTTCCATATCAGTATAAACTCCTGCAGAAGCCATCGCCATGATTGACCAGGTTTTACTAATGTGCCTGGAATGGATTAAACCAATCTGCGCATTGAGCATTTCTGTAGGGAATAACGATTCCTCATAGTTTCGGTTAGTCATTTTAGCATAGGACCCCTCTACTCCAACAGCCCAGATTTTTGGCCGCCCAAGTTCATCTAATCTTGTTGAAATGGGGATGCTAAAAGCAGCCTGAATTCGCTTAAAGTCACTGGTAGATCCAGTTTTAAGGCTGTCTATCGGTCTTACATAATTGGAGAAAGGAACATATTCGGCCTTAATTTTCCCCGAGAATCCACTCTGGGCAAATAAGGATGAACCGAAAGCTATACCAGCTATGGTGAGAGAATAACGTAATGTTTTCATATTTTGTATCTGATCTTATTGTATATCAGACACGAAGAACGCAAGTAGCCCCTAAAGGAGAAAAGATTATTGACGAGTGGTTATTTGAGTATGACCAAATGCAGCTTTTTCTACAGCTTCCTACATTTCCATATCTGGCCCTTGCACATTGCCGCATTTCATTTGACTTTTATCTGCAATAAATTTTTAAATGAAAATTCTAAAACCGCATCCCGATATCCAGCATATCATGTAGGAAGTTTTTGCAACAGTCGAGATCAGTTCCACATTTCAGCTCAAACGGTTGACCAGATTCAATCGCATGTTGATCCTCTAGCCCTTATACCTGTTAAAATTGATAAACATCGGTTTTCAGCCTTATAAGGCGAATCCCAAATTTATTGATTTTCGTTCAACGTACTGCGCTTTTTTTCATCTTCAGCTCCATCGCTTTTCTTAAAAGTTTTTATTGTGCCACCAAAGTTATAACTCAAATTCAATTTAACCATTCTGGTTTCAAACCGGTTGCGCCACAATTGCTGTACAGCACCACTGTTTTGCTGGTAGTAATTCTTGTATGATTTAAAAATATCAACAACACTCAGTTGGGCAGAAGCACGTTTATTTAAAAACTGCTGCCTGATACCCGCCGTTAAGTAGGCGAAAGCTTGATTGGTAATTGTGCGGTTCAAGTTTTTACCGCTGTAATTGAAGAGAAACATCATCGAGAAGTTTTTGCTAAGCGAGAAACTGTTGTACGAAGTTGCGGAGAGGCTGGGAATGCCCTCACTCTCTAATAAAACACGATTAAATTCACCTTTAAAAGACCGTTTCGATAAAATAGCATTCGTACTTGTATACCACCAGGGGGAAACTTGTTTGCCGTACATGGCTTGAAGGGTAAAAAAACTTGCATAATCGGCATTGCCCGGCAAGGTAGTAATGATGCCGTCATCTATCGGAACAGAAAGATTTGTAAAATCATCAATACTATAGCTGTAAGTAAGACCGAAGAACAATGCATTTTTATAGCCATACCATAAATCGCCATTGTAAGCAATTACAGGTTGAAGCGCTGGATTTCCTTGTTGTAAATTTTTACTGCTAATGATCCGCACCAGCGGGTTTAAACTTTCGTAGCCCGGACGTTCTATCCTTTTATTGAGGCCTAAACTAAGGCTATGGTTTTTAGTGAGTTTATAATCAAAATGAAGGGATGGAAATGGCTGAAAGTAGTTCCTGATAAAAGAGTTTAATCCTGCTTGCTGCTCCCCTTGTCCATGTGTATACTCTCCTCTTATACCTAATTGATACGAAAACTTTTTGCCAGCACGACCATAAGTCAAATAAAGTGCAGAAATGCTTTCTTTATAAGTGAACAAATCAGTCTGCTGACTAAACATGTCCTGATAAAAATTGGAATTTACCGAATTGACATAACTGGTTTTCATGCCCATTTCTAGTTGACGGCCATTGCTTAATGGATGAGCATAATCCATTTTGAATGCATACACATCAAAAACACGGTCCTGCCGGATCGTGCTTGGCAGATCTGAAACGGGACTGAAAGTAAGGATTCGATTATCCTGATCATTATAGTTCCCATAACGGTAATAATCTAAGTCGACGGTTAGTTCTCGTCCTGCGGTATCAATTTGGTGTTGTAAACGCACTCCCGACGAGAAATTGGCAGCACGAATGCCAACCAAATTGACAAACTGGGATTGTGCAGCGATATTCCCGTTCTGATCAGCGTTATTGATGTTAGCAACACCATCGCGATCAAAGGTTTGAAATCCTGGTTTAATTGAGGCAGACAAGGTAGTGCGTTTGGAAAGATAGAAATCCACACCCAGATTGGGTGTATAACTGGCACTGCTTCTGGTACTTTTAATATCGGAGACAGATTGGCCGATTGTTGTCCCGTCAGCGTTAAGGAAGGTGGAAGCAATGTAAGTGTTGTAAAAATAATCATTATAATTGTAATCGAGGTTTAAAAGCAAGTTGTAAACTTTCCCTTTATAATTAAGGTTGACTCCCCCGCTGGCTTTTCCAAATGTTCCTTTACCTCCACCGGCATAGATATTGCCGTTCAATCCGGCTTTGTAATTGCGTTTGCGGATAATGTTAATGATGGCACCAGCTCCGGCAGCATCATATTTAGCTGATGGTTGGGCAATGAGTTCTACTTTTTCAATGGCCGATGAAGACATACCTTTTAACAAGCCAGCCAATGCCTCACCAGAAAACGTTGTGGCTTTGCCATCGATATAAATCTGGACTGATTTCCCGTTCAGGCTAATCCGGTCATCTGGTGTAACCGTTACTCCGGGAAATTGGCTCATTACTTCCAATATTGGTGCACCAGAGCCCAATCCATTCAGATTAACAATGAGTTTATCAGCTTTTCTTACTACAAATGGAAGCGGTGCAGATATGTTTACGTCAGCCAGTTGTGTCGCGACTCGTTTAAGCTGGATAGTGCCGAGCGATTCAGATTGCGCATTAGCAATATCGAAAACTTTCGAATAAACTGTGGCGTACCCCATCATCTTCAGCTCGATCAAATATTTGCCCGCAGGAATTTCGAATGCAAAGTGTCCTCTGTCATCAGCAAGCACAACTTTAACAGTGCTGGAATCTCGGCTATTTTTTAAAGTTGCCTGTACAAATGGAAGTGTGGCTTGGTTTTCATCCACAACTTCACCGGTAACTTTGCCAGGTTTTTGTTGAGCATTTGCAAGCATCGTACTCAAGAGTAAAACGAAACCTAAGCAATAATAAAATCGAATGGATTTAAAAAATAAATAAAGCATAACGTTTGGATAAATTTGAATAATCCAAACATATAACTAATATATTAGTCATACAACTAATTAATTAGACATAACAACTAAATAATTAGATATTCTATCTATCTACCTGATTATCAGATTTAAAATTTATTCCAATCTGATAAGCTGAGCGTACTCTTTTTCCATTCTGCAAAGCTGGTTCCCATTCCGGACTTAATTTAATAACCCTTAATGCTTCTTTATCGCTTGCTTCATCCAAGCTATTTTGGACCATTTCATTGGTAACTTCTCCATTGGTTTCTACAGTGAAACTCACCTGCACGTTCCCGTCTTTATTGGAAACTTTCCTTGCGGTTTTAATCAAATATTTGCTGAAAGCGTCAAATCCACCTGGGAAACTCGCGGCCCGATCAATTTTGTTCGTGCGGTCGCTAGTAAAATCTGAAGCACTGAATGAGCACATGACCGCCGTCAAACCAATCAATGGTATACACAAGGTGTATTTCCACAAGCGATAGGTATTAGATTTCTTGCGTTGCAGCATCTTGATCCGTGCTTCCAGTAATGACGGATTATAAAAGGTATTCGTCAAAGCTGATCCGGCTTTAAAATTCTGTAAAAACAGTACCATAGCATATTGTTTCTTGCTTCCTGCGAAGTTCGCAGCATGTTCATCAGCCAGGTATTCGTGGGTAAACTTTAAACTGCTCCGGTAACAATAAATTAGTGGATTGAACCAAAAGAAAACACTAACCAGTTCTATCAGCATTACATCTAGTGTATGAAGCTGTTTTACGTGTACGTTTTCATGGGCGTCAATCGCAACAAAATCAGCAAGTTCCTGGTCAATTACTTTTGTTCTCCAAAATGAAAAGGCGCTTCCCTTTTCTGGTAATTTCATTTGTTTTTTTACGCCTGAAAGCTTTATCAGGAGCAACACTGCAGTAAATAATACACCAATCCAATAGATGACGGGCAACCAGTTGAATTGTTGTTCGGCTACAATCGCCAGTTTTCCACTACCAATGACTGATAATGTCGAACTTATCAATTCTCTTTCTGGCAGTGCAATTAAGACGGAAAAATCTATCAAAGGAAGCACTATCGACACACATATTGCGGATAGCAAGTAAATTCTATTCAACTGAAAAAAGGTTTCGCGCTTGAGCAACACCATATAAAACAGGTAAAATATCGTCAACGAAATGCTCGACCAGAAAAAATAAAGCTGAGTTTCCATCGGTTTAGTCTTTAATCTTATCAATCATTTTCAGCAATTCTTCCGCGTCTTTTAAGTCGATTTTCTTTTCACGAACGAAAAACGAAAACATATCCTGCACGGAGTTCGAAAAATAGTTACCCAGAAGCTTATCCGCTTCGTAACGCATATATTCCTCTTTTGTAATAAGCGGATAATAACGATGGGTTTTGCCAAAAGCTTCATAACTAATGACGCCCTTATTTTCTAATATTCTGATAATGGTAGAAACGGTACTGTACGCGGGTTTAGGCTCAGGTAGCTCATTGATAATTTCCTTGACAAATGCTTTATTTAATTTCCAAAGCACCTGCATCAACTGACTCTCCACCTTGGTCAAATCTTTTATATCCATCAACTATTTTTATATACAAATATCAGCTAAATAGTTAGTTGTTACAACTAAGAATAAATTTAGTTAACTATTTAAGCTCATTTTTAGAATACTTTTTTAAAACGTATTGAATTTACGCTAAAACCTTCGTTTTCATATTCAGGGGTTCTGACTAAGATGAAATTAAATACTGTCACGACTATTTTTTTTCTTGTATTCTCTTATTGATCTAAGCACATAAAAGCAATAAAGCCAAACTGCTAACGATATAATAAAAGTTGGTACAAGATATTTTAATGGGTAAATACTATTAGTAAAAGCAGTGAAATAGTAAATTATACAACCCGGAGCAACAAAACCGCTTACCCCCATTAGTCCCGCAGATATCGTTTCTTTGGCTTTTAAATTTTCCATAATAATTTAAGCTGGTTTGCTCAAGATAGCAATTATTTAAATACAGAAGATCCGATTTTTTTAGGAATCCTCCTACTTTGTCTATTTTTACCAGATTCCACTATATAAGTAATCGGATATATATTTAACCAAATATCTTAACAAACAAATGGGAGTGATTGAAGAACATAAAACATATATAGAGGAATTTAAACAAACTATTATAGGATATTACCCAATTTCGGAACAATCATTTCGTCTTCTTGAGAAGATAATCAAGTTTAAAACCTTGAAAAAGGATGAAATATTATTGAATATTGGACAAGTTTCGAAGCATATTAACTTCATTTGTCAAGGCGCAGTGATTGCTTATTTTACCGATATCGAAGGCAAAACTTATAATAAAAATATTTTTCTGGAAAGGCATTTTGCTGGCTCTAGTGTTTCAGCAATATTGAAAAAACCTTCAGAGTTTACTTTGCAAGCCATAGAAATAACAATCCTTATAAGCATAAATTATCAGCAATATAAAGATCTTATTTATCTACATGACGATCTCAAAAATTTCTACATCGCTTATCTTGAAAAGAATTGGATTATCGACAAAGAGCAAAGAGAAATTTCACTAGTCATGGAGAATACAACTGCTCGATATATGAAACTCCTCAAGACTTATCCGGATATTGACAAAAGAGTTCCACTGCAACATATTGCTTCACATTTGGGCGTAACACCTACGCAATTAAGTAGAATCAGAAAACATTTGAAGAAAAAATAGACCAATCAACATATGTAAAGAGCTTAATGATTTGCGACCGGTAATTTTGTTTCATTATTAAAAAAATGGCAATAGAAATGACAGATTTACAAAATTCCACTTCAAAAAATGAGCTGAAATTAATTTCGTATAAAGACGGCGAGCAGGTGTTAAATGGTCTGGTAAGTTCTAATGCAGGAAATATTTATCATATGAACCAACAGTTATTATCTACAATAGCATTCTTAGGAGGTGTCTGTTTAGCTATTCAATCAGGTTTTAGCACACAGCTAGGATCCTTACTAAAAAAACCAATTCTGGCGTCCATGGCGACCTATACAAGTGGCGCTTTATTTGCCTTAATTTTTGTTCTACTTTTTTCAAAAGACACACTCAATCTTCAATCCGCAAAACAGGTTCCAACACATCTATGGTTTATAGGGGGGCTGTTTAGCATAACAGGAATAACATTGTACTATTTCACAATTCCTAAGTTAGGCATTGCAAAAATGATGTCTTTAGGATTATGCGGTCAGCTTATATTATCTGTCGTTGCCGGACATTTCGGATGGTTTAATCTACCTCTTGAACCCATTTCAACAAAAAAAGTAATCGGAGCCGCAGCGATGATTGTTGGAATTATTTTCATTAATTCAAAATAGCATGACTACAAACCAGAAGGATAATATTAACAACCTGATTTCTTTATGGAAAACAGTAGCGCAAGCCTTTCAAAACTATATCGAACAAAAGTCTTTTAGCTATTGTTCCATCCTGGATTCTGAATGGCCAAATCGTATTTGGCTTAATGAAAATATTAAACAAGTATTAGATGCTGATGAAAATATAAAAGAAAAGGTTTTTCAAACAATAGTCGAGGTAATAAAAGATTCTAAAATTCCTTTATCCCTAAGTTATTGGAGTGATTTTGAAAACACGCAGCATGCTATAATTGAAAAAATTGGCTTAGTTAAAAAATCCGAACAGATTGGAATGTCATTAGTATTCGATCAAAAGTTTGAATCCATAAACCGAATTAGCTTAAAAAGAATAGGAAATGAAAATGAAGCAATGCTATGGTCTGACATATACCCACAGAGTTTTGGCTACAAGATTTCTTCGGAAATACTGATGAGAACCAAGCAGCCTATTTCTTACTACCTTGTTTATCTTGGTCAAAAGCCAATTGGCACAGCTATTACATATGAAACAGGAAGCGTAATAGGTATTCATGGATTAGGTATCATTCCAGAATTTAGAAAGCAAGGTTTTGCAGAAGAAGTTATGGTGCTGCTCATCAATGGGGCAATTGACAAGAAGATTAAATCAGCCACGCTACAATCTTCTCAACTCGGTAAGAATATTTACTTGAAAATGGGCTTTAAGGAAGATTTTTTAATGAAAAACTATGTATTAGTGACAACAAAATAAGGGCAGATAGAATTGAAGCGTTAATAGCCAGCAAAAGCATGGCTTAATGTACCATAAATGGAATATTTGCTGTAGCCACATGATTATGGCCGTCACTCACATAGACAAACAAACGGTAAGCGTCAAGCTTTGCAGGTACACTGAACAATGCATTTGTCAGAGAATTTGCCGTCACCATATTGGGGATCGCTGCAGGCCTGCTTTCCCTGTCACCACCCTGCCCAAGATCCGTTGCTTCAGGCAACAGTTCCCACCTGACCGTTAGTTTGTCTTTGTCCGGATCTGAAACAGAGATTTTCACTAAATATTTCTCCTCGGGGTTGAGATGAATAGAACTGCGCGCACTTTTGCCCTCTACCGTAAATGAACCGATATTTGGCGCCCGGTTTTGAGGCCATTTGCCGCTCCATTCATATTGCATGACGTCAAATACTTCTGATGTTTCTCCCGCTTCTGTAAACAGACCATACCATGTAGGTGTACGCTCCTGCTTCTGCCCCCAGAGAAAGACATAGGAACCCAGACAATTCTTATCTTTCAGGATGGATGCTTCATATCGTGTCTTGTAGACTTCAGCTTTTTCCGTGCTAGTCTCTTCAACCGGGGCGCCCCATGATGTTTTCGGACATTCCCAATGCCCTGTGGGTCCCCACTCAGTAACCAGGTAAGGACCATCCCAGCCTGTGGCCCGTAGCTGATCAGGAACTTTGGCCAATCCGCCATATACCTGTACAGAAAGGAAATCCAGGTCTGGGCATTTAGCTTTGATGTGGTCTATTTCTCTTTGATTGATGCCTGCAAGCATGGTAGTTGCAGGGTGGTTCGGATCTTCCTGATGGATCATTTTTGCAATGTCATTCACCGCATTCCAGACATTCGGATTTTTATAATCCAGGTTCAGTTCGTTTCCGATACCCCAGGCCAGTAAAGCCGGATGATCCTTATACTTCTGCACTTCTTTACGCAGGTGATCCAGTTGTTTTTTTACCGCAACTGCGTCATTGTAATCAAAACCATGACGTTCGCGTGCTACATCCAGCCCCATCATAACGGTTAGTCCAAGTTTTTCTGCCTGGTCCAGATTTGCCGCTCCGCCTTGGGTATCCCAGGTACGGAAAGAATTTCCTCCTGCGTTTTTTAAGGCTTCGGTTTCTGAAGTCCCTCCTGCCCCTTTTACAAAATAAGGCTGTCCGTTTCTGATGAACGTATAACCCGTCTCTGTTTTCTTAATTTCAACCTTCAGTGCTTTGCTGTTTTGCAGGCTTGCAGGAGTGGTCAATCCAGTCAGTAAACAGCTTATGCCTAAAACAAGGAGATTTATACACATGATTTCTTTCTTTATAGCGCAATATAATAAATCCGTCTCTGAATTTTCGACGCTAGCTCCATAGCTTTTTTTCTATTAACGCATCTAACGAACCATTTAAAGCAAATGCTTATTTTCCATCAAGTAAGCCAATGCTTCTTTCACAGTCTGTTCAGGTTTTTTCGGATTAAAATCTAATTCACTTCTTGACTTGGAAATATCAAAATCCTGTTGCAATCCAGAGAACATAGCAATTTCCTTTGTTGTAAGTACGGGAGATTTTCCACTTATTTTAGCTGAAAATTCCATAAAGCCTGCGATGGCATATAGTACGAATTTAGGAACAGAACCAGGTACTTTGAGTTTCAGTTCGGGATAAAGTTTTTGAGCAAGTTTGGTGGTATCGGTAATGGTCATACATTTTTCGTTGGCAAGGATATAACGTTCGCCGGAATGCCCTTTCTGTGCTGCAAGATAACAGCCTTCGGCTACATCTTTGACATCTACCCAATTTAATGTAATCTTCGTATCCATCGGAATTTGCTTGTTTAAAATCAGTTTCAGCACACCATAAGATACGTTTAAAGGAAGAAAAGCCTCACTGCCAATCATTGCTCCGGGCATCACGGATACCAGTTCTATCCCCAATTCCTTCGCCAATTGAAAAGCTAGCTTTTCGCCATCATTTTTAGAATTGTAATACATATCCCTGCGGTCGGGATTATAACCGTTGCTTTCTTTGGTTGGCAGGAGGGTATAGTCCAGTGCAGCAATTGAACTCACATACACTATTCTTTTCACACCGGCTACTGCGGCAGCTTCTAAGGTGTTGCGTGTTCCGTTCATATTTACATCGTAGATTTCTTTTTTAGGATCTTTTGCCCACAATTTGAAAGCTGCACCTACTGCATAAAAGGTTTCCACCCCTTGCAGTGCTCTTACGAATGAGGCCTTATCCGTAATATCGGCCTGAACTACTTCGCAGTCCAAATCTTTAAAACAGTCTTTGTTTTTGATATTGCGAACCGAAGCCCGAACCTGAAATCCTTTTTTTATTAGCAATCGCACAAGGTTATTCCCCAAATGCCCATTTGCACCGGACACTAATACTAAGCTTTTATTTGTCATATCCATTGATTTTAAATGATAGGACAAAGTTCAGCCTTGCTCATTCAAAACCACTTCACAAATGTTACCTAATGATCTGTTTGCGGATTCGGCTCAAACTTTTTGGGTTCATACCCAGAAAAGAGGCAATATACTGCATCGGAACATTATGCAGTACTTCGGGATGCTCATCCATCAGTTTCAAATAACGCCGGTCTGCGCTAAGTGTTGCCAGTTCTTTAGAACGTTTTTCATTGTAGGATAAAGATTGCTGAAATACCAAGAAACTGAAATCTTTGAATGCAGGACTTTGTTGGATAAGTTGATCTAGATCCGTCTTTTTAATGCGCAAAAGCCCAGATTCGGTAATGCATTCCAGATTTTCTTCAGATTTGCTTTGCCTGGCAAAGTTAGTATAAGAAGTAATGAAACCGGGAGGACAATTGATGTGTGTAGTCACTTCATCACCCTTATCATTATAATGGAACAGACGTACAAAACCCGATACAACAAAATACAAGTATCCCGGTATTTTTCCTTCTTCTTCGAGTATCCTATTCTTAGGAAAAAACACAGGTTCAAAGTATGCTATACACAAATCTCTTTCCATATCAGAAAGTTCTACGCTTTGTTTAATAAGTCTGATAAGTTGATTGTGCATATTACAAATGTAGAAAATATGATGCTTCATAAGCATAACTATAGCCAACTTTACCTTTGGAGAAGAATGATTGTATTACCCTACTTTTGAAATGTATTCTGGAAATGGAAAAATAGTCATTTTAAAAATTGTGTTCTTTTTTCCACTTCCGTATTCTACCTCTCGCATTGGAGTAAGGTGAAGCAGTATTGAACTGTATCATTCTTCCCAATGTCCATTTTTCGTACCACGAAACTTCATAAAGTTCTTTGTTGGATTTATTTTTAATCACAGCTAAGATCTCGTGGACGGTTTTATCAAGCTTTTCCTGTAGAACTATAAAATCATCGTCCTGATAATCTTTGTAAAATTTTTGAGCCAGTTTGCCAAGTTCATTCCATTTATAACCTGTCTCCGGAAAATCTACAACTTCGTTATTATCTTTTTTTATGTTCCACTTCAAAACCAGTTCTCCCCATCCAATGAGGTAAGATAAAAGATTATTGATGCTCATTAACGTGTTTTTTGAATGCCCATCCAGTTCTTGGGCGCTCGTCATTTCATAGGGAATGGTAGATAATTCGTTACTTAATTTGGAAAAATTTTCCGTAATTGCTTTTTGTAATTCTTCTTTATTGGTAGGAACAGCCACTTTTTTAAATACTTTTCATATAAATTTGTTGCATTATTTTGCCAGCTTATAAGTTTAGTTGTTATCACAAAGATACAAATTAAAACCCTCCATCTTAAGTTGCTTCAAGCCCAGCCGCAGAGGTCCGAGGTTTTGTTCATCCATAAGTTGTTACTTAAAACGTTCTTCAACCTGTTCCTTATTTACTGTCATACCAGTTAATGTTCCCATTGCTATGGCATTTGCAACTGTACGCATTCGTGTTGCATTATCGCCACAAGCAAACACATCTTTTATAGTCGTTTTTTGAAACGCATCAATTTTTATATACCCATCTTCAGTTAATTCACACCCCAATTGTTCAGCAACAGTACAATTTTGTTTAAAAGGAAGTCGTGTGTAAATGGCTTTAACTATTTGCTTTGAACCATCCTTAAAAAGAATGGTTTTGAGTTGTCCATTTTGGTGTTCCAACTCCTTAATTTCTTTTTCTACTATTTCAATGGAATGCTTTTCAAGTTTGGTTTTTTGTTCGTCATTTAGCGTTGAAGCTCCGTTTGTAAAAAGTGTCAAATCTTTTGTCCAATTCGATATCAATTTTGAAAATTCAAATCCATAGTCTCCATTACCCAAAATGCCGGTTATTTCATTTTTCACTTCGTAACCGTGACAATATGGACAATGCAAAACAGAAATACCCCAACATTCAGAAAATCCAGTTATTTCGGGTATTATATCTTTAATTCCTGTGGCAAAAACTATTTTAGTTGCCGAAAATTTGTCGCCCGTTTCAGTTTGAATTTCAAAACCACTTCTTGTTTTCAATCCCATTGTAGCAAAACCATCAAAAAATGTAATGGTATCGTATGCAGATACTTGTTGCTTTGCAAGTGTGGATATTTGTTTTGGCGACTTGCCGTCTTGCGTTAAAAAATTATGCGAATACGGAGTCTGACTGTTACAGGGTTTTCCACTATCGATGATAAGCACATTTTTTAATGCCCTGCCCAACGCCATTGCTGTGGCAAGGCCGGCATAACTGCCTCCTATAATAATTACATCAAATTGTTTTCTATCGGTCATTCTTTTGTTTTCTATAAATGTTTTAAAACTTACTGGCAATGCGAAAGCTGTTCCAAGAACTCCGCTTTGCTTAATAAAAGTTCTTCGGTTAGGATTTGTCATTAGAGATATTTTTCAGCAAAAGATGTACAAATGGTAATCCCACAAATACCATCCAGGGCACTAATATCAATGTTAGGACTAGCGTTCTTAAATACAACGGAAGTTCAGCTAAATAACTGCCAAATAATACATAAAAAAGCGTTATTGAAGGGTAAATTACTACCCAAATTTTGATAGATTGGATAATTTTACTTTTGGTATTCATTTCGACTATTTTTATGGTTTGATAATATGTCCTGTTCCCGCTCCAAACAAGCTTTTCTTGAAACCAAATTCCAATTGCTTCATCGTTGTTGGAGTTTCTCCCGGGAAATAAGGAAAATAATGAGGCGAATTTTCAATTACTGTCGGGCTAACTGCGTTGATACGAATACCATTTGGCAACTCAATTGCAGCAGCTCTTACAAAACCTTCAACAGCTCCGTTTGCTGCTGATGCGTTGGCAAAATTAATTTGCGGTTCGTATGTTAATGCTCCTGTGATCAATGTAAACGAACCTTTTGGATTGATGTAATGTTGACCAATCAGCACCAAATTAATTTGCCCCATCATTTTCCCTTCAATTCCTTTTTTGAAAGTTTGGTCGTTCAAATTTTTCCAAGATCCAACAAAAGTTTCTCCTGCGGTTGTAATCAAGGCATCAAAAGCACCTATTTTAACAAACATTTCTTCTATCGATTTAACAGAGGTTGTATCTACCTTTATCTCTTCTGATGAACGACTGGCTCTTATTACTTCGTGATTTTCTTTTTCCAACACACTAGATAAATACTGTCCCATAGTGCCCGATGCACCTACAATTATTATTTTCATATTTCATCTTGTTTTTTATTCTTTACAAAATTACTCTATGATAAAGCGTCGTAAGTAGGACAGAAGTTTAGTCTTGCAGGACTTATTTAAAGTTCTTTCGGAATGCTTCTGGCGAATGATTGGTATGCTTTTTAAAAAAGCGAATAAAGTAGGAAGGGTCTTCAAATCCTAAATCGAAAGCGATTTGATTTACCTGATTGGTAGTAGCCAGCAGGTTTCTTTTTGCTTCAAGCACAATTTGCTCATTAATGAGTTGTGAGCAGGATTTACCAACAGTTTCTTTGGTTATTTTGTTTAGCTGAAATGTAGTTAGGTGCATCATTTCGGCATATTTTGTCACTTGTTTATATGTTACTATATGCTTTTGTAATAGCTCCAAAAGTTCTTCCAATTGATTTTGAGAATATTTACTGCCATCATTTGTAATTTCTTTCGGGTTCTTGCTCTGTCTTACCAATTCAACAAAAAGGATTTCCAAACTTGCCTTGATAACTTCCTTGTAATGGTATTGTTTCTTGCTATATTCTTCAAAAATGAAAGATAATTGTGTTAATAATTTTCTAAACTTTTCAACAGAAAGTGGGCAGTGATTTTTATGACTTACTTTTCGCAAAACGAAATTAACAGGTTCTTCTTTTGGCGTGTAAAATTCACGGTTAAATTGCATTAAATAACCTTTGCTGCCTTGTCTTAGTGTGAGTTGATGCACTTGTCCAGGTCGCATAAAAAAAACAGAATAGTCGTCAACAGGGTAGTTTGTAAAATCAATGCTATGTTCACCCTTTCCCGTTTCCAAAAACAAAACAAAAAAGAAATTGTGCCTGTGCAGTTCTTGCATCAAATCTTTTTCGGAAAGCAAAGTACCTATGTTCCGAATACTAAAACCAGCTGAAAAATCAGGCTCTTTAATTTGTCTCAGCGAAATTTTTTCTCCTTTGATCATTGGAAAATAGGAATAGGGCGGAAGTTTCATTTGATTACATATAATTCTTCGCAATCTTCGTCTGTTACCAAGCCTGGGCCTGACAAAGTATTTTCCGTTACGGAATTTCTTACGATTTCAATTTGCTTTATGTCGCTTATTTCAGCCTCTCTAAGAATCATTTTTGTATAATTAAATTGGTTTAAATATCTTACATCAGAACTACCAAAGGCAGAACTTAAGCTTGTCAAAGCTAGGAAAATCGAAATACAAATTTAGTAAATACTCACCTTTTGAAGAACCTGTCCTAATGTTTTGCTTATCTATCGGAAGTGTTTCGGTTTAAGACTCGGCTTTGCGCTTTCTGCAATTTCGGTAATGCGTCTTTGTCTAGTTATTTAAACTAATCTTTATTTTTTTGCTACGATTTTCATAAAGAGCTTAACGTCGTCCGAAATAGTTAGATCACCAGACTTATCAAAGAACTTTTCTAGTCTATAATCGATACCCCAATCTGTTCGATCAAGGATCAGCACGCCATTCAGCACTACAGTTCCGTCCATTCCGTCCATAAAATGCATTTCGGCTGGAAAAGTAACCGCCTTCGTGACACCTTCAATGGTCAGGTCCCCTGTAACTTTTATAATTGCGACACCTTCAATGGTCATGTTCCCGTTCCTCCCTTCCGTTTTTCCATCATTCACTGTTTCAACCTTCGTAATCGCGAACGCAGCAACAGGGAATTTTTTGACATCAAAAAAGTCAGGAAATATATTGTGCGGACCCGGATCACGATATTTTCGTTCAATAGTATTTATGCCAACTTCAACAGTACCGCCCGCCAGATGAAGGTTTTCGATCAGCAGTTCTCCTTTTAATATATCGACTTCCCCCGTAGCGGAACCATCACCAACTAACTCAGTACCTTCCCATGCACCAAACAGCATAGAGCCCTTCCATACTACAGCACTTTGCTTCGCATCTATGCTATATTTTTTCTGACCCTCTTTATTGTAAAAGTCCGTGATAGTCTTTCCATCATAACGATACACTCCGGTCGCAGATCCAAACCAAATACTTCCGTCGTTCGCTTCCAAAAGCCCGAAAAAAGCATCTCCTGACATAATTTCGGCTGCAGCGGGTTGATTGCTATACAAGGACTTTGCATCATAACGCGTAAGTGCCCAAACCGCCACATGAGCCGTATTTACTGGACCAGTAGTCCAGATATTTCCTTTTTTATCTTCGATTATCGCATAAGTACCCTTCTCCGACACCTTTGCAAAGGTACTTCCGTTATAGCGCCAAATGCCATTGGTCACGTCACCAAGCCAAATATTGCCTTTGCTATCTTCGATTATACTCCAAACGTTGGTAAAAGTTTTGCCTTTATGGGTTAACGGGGTAAATGTTTTTCCGTCAAAAACGAAAGTATCGCCCCTTGTGCCAATCCACAATTTTCCGGTTTTATCTTCTAGGATTGTAGTAATGTCATTATTCCAATTTCCTCCTTTATAAACACGCGAGGGGCTCGGATTTTTAAAATTTAGAAAAGATTTCCCATCGTAACGGCTTATTCCATCTCCTGTGCCGAACCAAATAATGCCGGCTTTATCTTCATAAACAGACATCACCCGATTATTGGCCAGTCCCTCCGTGGTAGTGAAATGTTGAATGGATTTCCCGTTATAGTAATAAACACCTGAATCGGTAGTAGCGAACCAAATATTTCCTCGTCGATCTTCCAGAACGTCCCAGAATCGGTGTGAACCTATTTTGCTTGTGAGATTAGTAAAAGATTTTCCATCGTATCGAAAAACATCACCAAATGATGAGTTGTTCGGGCCAGCAATCAAAATGGTGCCATTTCTGCCTTTTTTTATATTACGAACCATTATGTTAGGCCCTATGTCTTTGATTTCGGACTTGATATTATCTTTTGGTAGGCCTGTTTGGCTTTGTCCACAGGAAGTGAGAAAAACAGAAACTAAGAACAAAGCATAAACCTGTATGTGTTTCATATTTTATAGCTTATCGTACACAAGTTTCCTCATTTCACCCTTGCGGAGGTTGACCTGGACAGACATAGACTTGCCACCATTAATCAACTTCCAAACTTCTGTTACTTTGACATCCGGTTCCTTACCTTTGGTATAGAAGGATTTAAGCGAGGTAACAATCATCGTTTGGCCATCGTCTGCCCAGCTTGCGTTAGACTCGTCCCTTGATCTCCCGAAAATAGTAGATTCCCTTTCTTTACTATTGAATATCAGCTTCTCTTCCTTTTTAACCGGCTCCCATTCTGGAGAGGAACTTTTTACGTGTACAGCCAGCACATTTTTATTTCCAACAATGTTCATGGTATTAGAAAACACACGATCACCTTCCCCGAAAATACACACAGGAAACGGCCCCGTAAAATCACTCTTCGGCTTATTTAATTTCCATTTGCCAACAAAGGTAGCCTTATGAGCGCCATTTTCTTGCTGAGCCATTACAGGAAGGCAAATTACCACTACCAACATGAGCATCAGGCTGGATAAAACATTTCTTTTATTTTTCATATCCTATCAATTTGATTCAACGAAATTACTTTGATATCTTTCAGCCTGAGCAATTTGGATTGTAAATAAAAATGTAAATTTTGTAAATAAAACCTTTACATTATGTGTGATAGCAAAAACCTCCTCTCCGGGAAATTAAACATTAAATCACCTCTTATGAGCATCAAGATGATTATAACCGCTGTCATATTACTGAGCTGCATTGCTTCAAGTGCGCAGCAAAAGATCGAACTAAGTACCGTCAAATTTACCGAGACACCGGACGCGTTTTTAAAGGACGCATTGACTGTTCACGAAGGAAAGCTCTCAGGACGGGATGACATGATTTCTTATGGGATTGATAATTACAGCTATAAGGACAAAGCAATAGTGATAGACTTTCGAACCGTCACCAAGGAAAAATTTGCAGACGGTGCAACTGGATATTTAGATATAAAAACCGCGGCATTTGCAGATGCTTATGAAACACTGATGAAGCGATAATACTGGTCGGGCTTCAGCAATTTAGGATGATTTGATTTTACGCACACACCAGGTGGTCATACTTCTCAGGTTCTGAACATTAGTGGTTTTGATGGGTTCGTGAAGTTCGCCGCCAATTTTTTTAGTCAGTCTGAGTAGCATTTCCTGATTGACCAGGAAGCGCTCCGAACCATCCGGAAGGATGTATCTCCCGTTTCCGATAAACCTGACTAACGATTCGATTCCGATTTCCGAAGCGAGCCGGCAGAAAAAATATCCCCCGGGTTTAAGCACATCCCACATAGAATTCAGCATGGCTTCAAAATGACTCAGATTTTCAGCAAAATGCAAAACCGCGCTGCTGATGACCAGATCAAAAGTTTCCCTTTCAAAGGGTAACACTTCAACTGAAGCTACCTTAAAGTTTTCTTCCGGATCAACCTGGGGAAACGAGCTTGCAAGAATTCTCAACTGGGCGATGGCTTCCAGGTTTTGATCAACGCCAAAAACCTTCGCGCCACTCTTTAAAGCATACAGCAGGTTTCTACCAGTCCCGCAACCTGCATCCAAAATCGTATGACATTCATCATAAGTACCTTTAAGTATCTGGTCGAATAAATAAATATCAATGTTTCCGAAAGTATCCTGAAAGTATTGTTTTCTCATCTCCAGCAAAGATAACTACATAATTTCAGTTTCCCGGAATGTAACGCCTGATCAACGCAATACATCACTTTATCCAGATGTAATCGACTATCTTCTTCTGGTCTAGCTTGTCATTAGGTATAATACGGGGAATGCTTTACAGTGATAAAAATGACTAATAAGTATGCACTGTCCGAGACCGCAGTAATGGATCGTAAGTTGAGGATCTTTTAGGGCAAGGAATACGCCGACGTGTACTATTGAATCATCAGAGTGATAAATTCAATTTATTGTATCTTTCCCAAAAAAATAAATGAAGAAAACCAAACTACTAATCCTAACCCTGTTTATTGCCAATTTCAGTTACGCACAAACCACATTAATGGATAGTTTAATTCAAAAAAACTACTCCACCTTTAAAAAAAACAATAACAACGATTTCGAAGGCAAAGGATGGATCACCTTATAGGATGAAATCAGCAAAAACAATTCTGTGTTATTGGGCGAGCTACATTTCACCAATGAAGTCCCTTACTTCACAAACGCGATTATCAATAATATTAAGTTCGATAACTATATTCTGGAAATTGATCCATATACAATCAACACAATATCAACAAAAATTAAATCCTTATCCCCTGCTGAACTGGACAAATTCCGTAATGAATCAGGTTCAGCTTTATCTTTTTTACAAGGTGAAGCTGAGTTTGATTTATTCAAAAACATACTTCAGCAGAATATCAAATTATATGGAGCTGAGCAAATTAGTTTATTTTCAGACCGGTTACTGCTTTCGGAATTAAGTAAACAATCCAAAAATGCTAAAGCAAAAGAAATTTATAAGCAGATGATCGCTAATTCCACTGTTTATGACACAAAAAACAACACCACTTTCTATTTGTTCTCTGACGATTGTCTGGCAAAAATGAACGCATTGAGCGCTCTGAATTTATCAGCCAACGAGAAAGAGCAGCTTGAAGCACTAAAATTAAGTAGGGAACTATATTTAAATCGAATTCATCGTTTAAGAATTCAATACATAAAACACCTGGTTCTTGAAAAACTCCCTGAATGGAAAGACAAGAAGAATCTTTTCAAATTTGGTGCTAATCACATGCCTAAAGGAGAGAGTTTAATGGAAGTATTCGATATTGGCAACCTGGTTTCCAATATTGAAGAAGCAAATTACCGGAAGTCATTACACATTATGGTTATCGGAAAGGAAGAAGGTGAAACATTGGCTGATTTAGATCAATATAAATCTTTCTTAGCCGTCGTAAAAGATGACAATTGGTATGCCTTTGATTTAAGCCCCTTGAAACAAGCAATCTCTAAAAAGAAGCTTAAAGTAGATGATTTGGAACTGGAAAGAATTATAAAAGGTTACGACTATTTGGTTTTCATTCCAAATATGACTAAAACCCCAAAAAGAGGCAAACAAGACTATTAAATCGGCTCAAGAGTCGGCTGTTTTATAGCGCAGACGGCTTACCTGTGTGATTACCTACTATATTTTACAACTGCATAGGACTGAAAAAGATATTATCCAGCGTGATTTGAAAATAGAACACTTTTTGAGCTGTATTTCTGTGTTCTTTCCAGAATCTATGGTTAAAAGCATTTCTTTTCCACAAGCTGCTCAATTTGGTCCAGTTTATCCATTTCGAGGTGAGCTCTCAAACTTTCTTCTCCAATTGTATCCAGGAGTTCAGTTATGCCATAATAATTAATTGCGGTAATGATATCTACAAAGGCAAGCAAACGATCTGTTTCAGAAGCGTTAAACTTATTTGTTAATTTGTTTCTCATATTCATCTATCCAATAGGTTTCAATTTTAAAATTCTTTAAAAGGGTATGCCGACAAACTAAAAAACAACTTGTTTCGATACCTCTTTCTGAAATGACGACCACTTCTTTATTTATTGTTTAATTATTTTAAACTCTGTCCTTCTGTTCAACTGATGATCCGCCTCTGAACATTTTATTCCGTTTGAGCAATTATTTAACAACTTGCTTTCACCATAGCCTTTTGCTGAGATTCTATTTTTCTCAATTCCGTGATCAATGATATATTGAACTGCTGAATTTGCCCTACGCTGAGACAACCACTGATTATATTGATCATTCCCCCTACTGTCAGTATGCGATCCAAGTTCAATCCAGATTGTTGGATTGTCTTTCATAATCTTAACAAGTTTATCCAGTTCAACCGCTGCATCTGGGCGAATATTCGATTTGTCAAAATCATAGTAAATATTCTCGATCTTAATCGCCTTTTCCAATTCAATTCTCTCTAAATAAAGATCCTTTTTAATCTCAGCAGAAGCAGTTAAGTTAATTGTTGTAAGTGCCTCAACATCGGCTCTATAATTACTTTTTTCTCCCGTTAAGTTGTAATCAGATTCCTTGTCAAGATTAAACCTAAAACTACCAGTTTCATCAGTTTGCACTTTGAACGTTTGACCATTGAGTTTAGAAAGGGTAACTATCGCATTTGTTAACGGTTGGTTATTCTTTCTATCAAATACACTGCCGATCAATTTAAGCGCAAAGATTTGCTGTTCTGTAAAACTATAGATATCATCGCTGCCGAGCCCGCCTGTTCTGTTTGAGGTAAAATATCCAGTTAATGGAGATATTTTCAAATAAGCAAAATCATCTTGAGGAGAGTTTGTTGGATAACCTAAATTTTTTGGTTCGGCAAATTTCCCATTCAGTAACTGAACTTTGAAAACATCCAATCCGCCCATTCCTACCCGACCATCTGTACTAAAATAAAGATCACTCCCCTGATCAAGTATCGGCGTCCGTTCATTGCCCTTAGTATTAATTTCCTTTAAATTTACAGGTAATCCCCAATCACCGTCATCAGTACGCTTACATAGGTAAATATCCGTTCCACCAAGTCCATTAGGCATGTTGGATACAAAATAAAGATTATCTCCATCAGCCGTAAGAAAAGGATCACCAACTGAATAATCATTTACTTTGTTATACTTAAAAGGAATAGGGCTTACCCATTTACCTTCTGCGTCTTTTTTACTCGAATAAATCTCGACGTTAACGGTAGCCATTTTCCCTTTAACATAAACTGGCTTTTTAGGTATTTTACTTAAGGTAAAAAAAACCTCATTCCCGTCCTTACTAAAACTTGCGGGTCCGATATGATAATCTGTATTTACATTTAAATTGAAACTAAAAATGCTGTCCTGATTCTCATCTTTTGTATAAAGTGCTAAATAATGGTTTCCCGTCCAGCCATAAACAACTCGATCGGGTTTTTTAGCTCCATCGAACTTTAAGAACGGTCTATTACCTGATATTCTATCGGCTAATATATTTCCACGATCTGATGAAAAAACAACACTATTACCATACACTGTTAGTCCCCAGTCAGACTGGGGACTATTCATCGTTTTTTCATTAGCGATGGCTACCGTTGTAGGATTTTTCATCCAATATCTAGCCGAGTCGCAGCTCAACATCCAAATATTTTGTTGTTTTGTATCAACAGTCTTCTCTAATTCACCATACTTCTGATATTGTGCTTTTGCTTCAGCATATTTTGAATTTTGCTGTAATGCTTTGGCATAATGAAGAACATTTTCTGGATTGGTATTTGGCATTCCAGCAGCAATTGCATACCAGCTTTCAGCTTGTTTGTAATTGTTCTGATAACTATATGCTTGGGCTAGTCTTTCAGCCGCATGTAAGGTTGGTTTCTTCATATAAGCCAGCTCATATAAATCAATCGCTTTATTGAAGTTATAAAGCTCATACTGTTTATCAGCCTCAAACAGTGCATATTGAGCGAGCGCCGAAGTTTGATGCACAAACAATAAGGCAATAACAAGAATTAATCTGTAAATACTTTTTTTCATATTTTTTCTTTCCTTCTTTACTGATTTAAATTACACATAGCTGTAAGCAGAAATTAAAAGTACCTCGGCGTAAGCATTCTCGTAGATCTTTTATTGAATAGATAGCTGATTGAGACTTCATGAGTACCTGCACTATAACCTTGAAGTGGCCCAATAGAGAAATCGTATGCATAACCTATCCTAAAGTTTTCCGTTGGTAAAAATTGTACTGCTACTACTGCTGAATTCAGTTGGCTTAGATTTTTTTGCAGATAGTCTTTATTGTACAACTTCACGCCGGTACGATATGAACCTCCGATCCAAAACTTATTTGCCAAAATCACGAAAGCATTTAAATCCAAACTGGTTGGCCCCCCCCTATCATCTTTTAGCAGAAAGGATGGTTTTAATAAAACACCTTGATTTAAAGGCAACAGCACACCTGCAGTTAAATAATAATGCGGCTTTGGTTGCGCAATAAATCCGTAACGATCAATATCGAAGTATTGAGAAACAAGATTATCTACCGATAGACCTGCATAAAAACGATTATTCGAAAAATAAATGCCCGCTTTTGCATCTGGCAGCATTGTGCTTTCAAACCCTGATGGCTGGTGCACCTCAGGATCGTTAGGGTTTAATTTGGCTCCGTCAATTCCTAATTGAACTGCACCAAAACCAAGACCAAATGCAAATCTAGCTGAGCCATCATTATTCATACGTATTCTGTAGGCATAATTACCATATACGGATTCGTTACGCTGGGCACCTAAACGATCACTTGAAATCTGTAGTGCAAGCCCAACATTTCCATCATTGGCAATAGCATCAACTGCTAATGACATTGTTTTTGGAGCCCCGGTAATACCTGTCCATTGATTTCGATAAAATGCATGAACATTTAACTGTTCCTTGTATCCGGCATAAGCTGGATTAATATAAATTCCATTGAACATATATTGGCTGAACTGTGCATCTTGCTGGCCTTTAACCAAATTGGAGAATAAAAGTAGCACGCTAAATATCTGTAGTATTCTTTTCATGTTTTTCAATTGTGATCATTCAACGATAATCTCTAAATAGCTTCAACAAGAGAACTTCTTACTCACTTGAAATTTATTGTTTAAAAGCTCTAATTAAGGTGATATACCCTTTAAACACCTTCCATTCACCTCCAGTCCGCTCTTTCACACGAAGAATGTAATAGTAAGTACCTTCGTTCAATCCTTCTCCGGTCCAGTCATTTCGATAGTTATCAGATTTATACACCTGATTGCCCCAACGATTTACAATAATCAGATCATTCTCGGCAAACAATTCTAACCCCCGTATTTCAAAAGTATCATTGTTCCCGTCACCGTTAGGAGTGAAAAGGTTTGGTACAAATAATGATGTTCCTGAAACAGCCAGCTTGGTAAAAAAGCCTCCATTAGCTGAAAAATCAGTAGAAATCAATACATTATTTCGTGTATGTACCCCTTGAAATGGGTTAGAACCTTTTAAAAGGTCCCATTTGTCTAGGCTAACATATCGGGAAATTGCAGCATTTTCGTCTTTAAAGAGACTGCCATTGGTAATGCTATTGTGTTGCAAGGTCATAGATACTGGTGTTGCGGGTAAACCGTAAATGTGCCACACACGATCCATACCTGTTGCCAGATTTTTAATTGTTTTACCTGCACGAATATAATCTTGTACACTTACATATAGCTTACTTGCATTTTGAGGGATTAATGTTGCCGGTGTATAATCGCCTTCAGAAATACCCACTGGGAAAACAAATTCCTCTTTACCATCATATTCTTTGATCATATGGCCAGCAATACTATTGCCGGTAACCACCATACGCTCTTTACTGTAATTAGTAATCTTTCCGCTATTATTGAAGGCTAAATTCTGACCATTTAAAATTATGTCGGCACCATTTACCGCAAGATCCAAAGTTCCCCCAATATTTAAGGCAGCTGATGAGGCTCCACTCGGATTAGTTGTTCCAAAACCAGGATCAGTAACATCGCTTAATAACACGTTACTTGGATTGTGATGCTCGAATAGTAGATTAATAAAACCTGAATTATTTCCATCGATATTACTTGGACCTGATCCCATTGAAGTATAAAATGGATTGTCACCTGGATTGTAAATCACAATCTTACCAGAGCCATTAAAAGTAGCCCCTGGTGCAATCCAGATATTTTTACTGTAAATTTCTAGTATACCATCAATTTGCCAGACTGCATTAGGGCCAAAATAAGTACCTTCACTGAAACGCTGTTCCGTCGTTCCGGCAGAAACTATAATAGTTGAATTATCGACAGTCATACTTCCGGATCCAGTTTGCGCATTGCTGGTTTGGAAAAAGATTGATAATATTAAAATAAAAGTTAAACTGGATAACAATAAATTTCCTTTCATAATTTGTCCTCCTTAAAAAAGCATAATATTATCATTTCCAGTAGTTCCATACATTTCCATCAAAAACAGCAAGTGCCTTTCTATTTGTATCGTAGCACATCATACCTGGGTAAGGACTTTTCACATTTAGATGTGGATTTGAGATTTTCGGCAGTACTAAAGCCTTATTGGTTGATTCTAATACCAAGACACCATCTACCGTTGTTGATCTCGATCCAATTACCGTTTGCTTACCATTATCAACGGTACCACTATATGGCGCAATGGGCACTGTCCCGGCAATATCCCCTACACCAGAAAGGTTTACCCAAGCTCCATTTTGGTACATTTTTACTATTTTGGCAACCTTATCAAATAAAAAAGTACCATTGGCAGGTGTGGCAGGTAAGGTTTCTACTGCGGGTAAAATAATTCCTTTGGTTGTACCTGCAGCAAAATCTAAAACCGAAGAGCCATCTGCTGTCTTTTTACCTATAGCTGTTTGGGCACTTGCACTTGCAAAAGCTCCCAAACTTATTATCATTATTATTAAAAATCTTTTCATCTTTTTCAGATTTATATTTTACAAACAATCTTTAGCCAGACAATTCCAAACTGTACCATTATACAGCTTAACGCAGGCCGCTGCAATATCGTAGATCAACATGCCTTCTACTGGGTTTACTATTGCTGCTGATGAACTTACCCTCGTTATTACAAAACCTTTATTTTTCGATTCGATAACCACATGTCCGTTAGGTACATTAGCAGGCCAGCCTGTGGCACCGCCTGTAAAACCTGCCAGATCAGAAACTCCTGTTGTGCTAACCTGACCAGCCTGATCGAAAGCTCCAGGTTGTGTACAAGCATTAATATTGTTATCCGTTGCCTGGTTATTGGTTAAGTTGGGATCTGTAATGTTAGCTGGAGGGGTGACGTTCACATTACTAACGAGGTTTCCAGAAAACAATGCAGGAACTGCAACTGTAATGGTATAGGTTACCGTTCCATTTACAGGTAAGGATATCAAATCATTAATTGCTCCAATTTGAGTACCTGTAACTGTTGTAGAGCTACCTGCAGAAGCAACTGCTGTGTAGCTAACATTTGCATTAGGGATTCCTGCCGGCACATTATCTAAAACATTTGCATTAAGCACTCCAAAAGGGCCGTTATTGGTTACAACTACCGTATACACCTTATTTACTCCTGGTGTGTACGTAGTAGAATTATCTGTTTGGGTAACAGAAAGATCAGCACTAAAAGTAATTGGAGCAGTAACACAGTGGGCCCCATCGTTATTACCACTTGCCGGGGCACTTGAAATATTTGTCCTGGCTCCCGTTGTTAAATTAAATTGAAAAAAATCTCCAAGATTATTGATACCGTAAATTTCACCTGTGCTTGACCCAAAGAGCGCACCGAAAGTGGCTGCTCCAGGAGATGTCCCTATAAAAGTAACATTTCCATTTGCAGGGTTAATAGAAAACAACCTACCATCGGTTCCAACACCATATAATAGTCCGGTAGTTACATTATATGCCAAATCAGATGGATTCGTAGATTGACTTAGTCCGATTGTGGTGGCTGTCTGTGTACTGATATTTACCTTATATAAGGTAGAATTAGCTCCTGCGAGTTTGATATAGTAGTTTCCAAGGTTATCTATCTCCCCACTATTATAGTTAGTCGGTGGTGTTGTTGTTACAGCGGGCAGGCCTGTAATTGCGCCCATATCTGTAATTACACCCGAAGCATCAATTTTAAGAAGATCGTTGCTAAAAGTCTTCATCGCATAGATATAACCATCGATTGGATTAAAACCAGAAGCGTTGTATTGATATCCTGCTGGGGAACCTATGATAGGGAAAGTGAAAGGGTTTGTGGAAGTGACCACATTATACAGCCCGGTATTGGCATTTTGTAATAAATACATCTGCGAATTGCAATCAAATGGTGCTGCCGATACCCCTAAATAAACACTGCCTGTACCACTTATTGGCACTTTTTTATCAGAGAGATTGAACGTTGTACTAAAAGTATTAAAATAATCCGGCGTCCCTCCTGTAAGACTCATCGGATTAGTCCAAGCCGCTGCGCTGTCTGTCTGACCATAAGTAGTTGGAACCGAACTGTTAATTTCAAAATTTGGACTACCTATATTATTTTGCGCATGAGCAAACAAGCCAGTAAATAGAAGTAGGCATAGCATTATCTTTAGCTTGTTTGGCAGCAAGTTTAATAGGCGAGTAAATATTAGTAAAACTAAGCTTCTCATAATTTATGCTTTAAATATTCCCTTTCTAAAAATTTAGGAAGGGAATATTGAATTAGATGTGGATATTAGATCACAGGGACTAGTCTAAAATGATCTTCCTCAATTGATTTAACCTATTTTTTAATTAGTAAGCTTTCTAGCTTTTTCAATCGCTCTTCTAAATCATCAGTTTTGTTTTGAAGCGCCTTGATTTCTTTATCCTTTTCACTTAATTTATCGTTCATTTCGATAACATGCAGGTAAAGCTCTTCCAGTTTTTCTAATTGTTGCATAGAAAGTTGGGTTAGATCTATGGTGTAACCGTTTTTACCTACGGTGATTTCTGAAATTGGCGTTATTCCTGGTAAATGCTTATTAGCTTTGATAAACTCGGCAACCTCTTTTAAAGATTTGAATTTGTAGTCTTTATAGATTTTTGAAAATCCATTGAAATAATCTTCAAATACATAATCGGCATAAACACTATTCGTCGTCCAGATTTTACCCGTTGTAGAGATATCTCCAGCTACGTGTAATTTAGGCTGAATAGTTGAACCACCTACTACAAACGAAGGCGCTGTTATCGCTCCTATGGCGACCTCACCCGTAGCAGTTATTCTCATTCGCTCTGAATTGGCGGTTTGGAAAGATACAGGATTCGCGGCTTCTGTTCTCACTATTAGTCCTGTAGTGCCTGTACCACGACTAACCAATTGCCCAGCCCCATTGTTATCTGTATAAAGATCAACTATTGAATTTCCTCCTGTTAGTAGGATTGACCCCCTAACTGTACCAGTTGCACGCAAAATACCTTCTGTGCCAGCAGTACCTATAGATAGGCTTGCATTTGTTCCTTGAAAAGTTAGTGAATTATTTGCAGTGGTTACCGTTCTTGCTGCTGTTAAGCTACCATTTGAATTGTAAATATTTACTGGCGAACTGGCTAATGAGGCGGCTGTCACCGTTTTTAATACACCAGTACCATCTGCTACCACTACCTTATCAGTTGCAGCATTTCCTGCAACACCATTGATATCCCTAATTCGTACATTTCCTGAACCAATATCTAATTTTTCAGAAGGAGATGTAGTTGCAATACCAACATTACCCGCCCCTGTAATACGCATTTTTTCAATACCAAGAACTCCACCACCTGCACTGGTACCAAAAGTTATGGGTGCAGGTGCCAGTGTTGCGTGCGTTGATATAGAAAGCATGGTAACGTCTTCATTTGCAAAAATCTGCGCCTCACCTTCAGAAAATGCTTGTATCGATAACGACCCTTTGCTTCCATTTCCATTTTTATCAGGAGCAATAATTTTCATACTCCCTTGATTATAAGGAGACGAAGCCAAGCCTTCCTGTATCAAACCCGCATATCTTGATAAGGTTGTGCTTTGAAACTCGCCCAAGAAGGTTAATTCTTTATCATTTAAAGTAGCAACACGGTTTGAAGTAACTGTACCGTCAGCATTGTAAATATTAACAGGAGCCGCCGGATTCCAAGCAGTGCCATTCCAAGTCATTACATTTCCTGTCGCTGATCCAGGCGTTAAGCCCAATGTGTAAGGGCTAGCATTTGTTCCGGCACCAGCACGTGTTAAACCACCGTTCGTTGTACCGTCAGTTACCTCATTACCAATAACACCATCTACTTCTGTTACAAGTCCAGAAGGGCTCGTCCACACCATTTTTCCTGATGCAGTTTGGGTCATGATCTGACCAGCGGTACCACTGGTTGTTGGAAACCAATACTCTCCAGTTTGAACAGCGCCCGCATCTCTAAAATTAAAGCGTACCCCATTTGTTTTTTGAACGAAAATCTCCGAACTATTATTAAGCGGGAACGGATCGCCTGCTCCATTGGTATTGGTATGCCTTAAGCGCATGCCATCATTTTGTAGTGATATAGTTGAACCAAAATTGCCAGTAACATTATAACTTTCCATAAAAAAGTTACCTGTGCTAGTTGATCTTATACCCGATAACGAGTTGCTACCATTCTGTGAAGATAATGCGGCTTGAGTTTCTTCAGCACTTATGGTATTGGTTGTCGTACCGGTTTTAGCTAATAATGCCGCTGAAGTAGAATTGGCAGTTGATACTCTAAAATCTCCGTTTGTATTTTGCCAGTAATGCATGGCCCCCAGTGGATTAGTCGGACTAGCTACTTCGGTTCCAAACGAAGTGTTACCAGATATCACCTCTGATTTAAAATCACCTTTTACTTCGAATTGCTTGGTAGTTAAAGCTGAACCGAAGTTACCAATACCTACCTTACCATTTTGATAAATGTTTTGGCTATTGGTTGTTGCTTTCGTTGTAGTTACTTGTTCATTCCAAGGTTCGATAGCGGTCGAAGCGAATGGCATTGATTTTAGCACCCCGCCTGCCCCAACTACTACCAGGTTATCTGTTGATGCGCCGGCTTGTAGTCCAGCGATAGCTAACGTATTAGTGGCATCTGCAGTTATAACTGTTGGTTTAACTAAAGATCCACCTAATTGAATATTATCTGCTGTTTTAGTTAAACCATTGTCTGCGGTAACCGCAGCTGTAGTTCCCGCAGGACCTTGAGGGCCTGCTTCACCTGCTGGCCCCTGTACACCATCAGGACCCTGCGGACCTTTGATATTGCCATTTGAAACCCAGGTCGTCCCATCATAAACATAGGTTTCGCCTGTAGTCGTATTGATATAAGTATCACCAGTAGCTCCTGTGCCGGTTGGAGCAGAAGTACCACTGGTTACTGAA
>Ga0182008_10000082_pt1 | contig 74716 bp, 58 predicted proteins | sample Sormic07211129_1_FD_120482 | JGI IMG/M metagenome (GOLD analysis project Ga0182008, IMG submission 120482) | Rhizosphere microbial communities from Sorghum bicolor, Mead, Nebraska, USA - 072115-129_1 metaG | ecosystem: Host-associated > Plants > Roots > Rhizosphere | place: USA: Nebraska...
AAAATCCTGGTTGCAAACCCAAGAAGAACTGTTGCTAAATTAAATCTCAGCGATGAAGACAACCTGATTACGATAACAACCGATAAGATATCCATCCAGATAGATAAAAACACCACTTTATTCAAAATCGTAAACCTGAGCAGTCATGCCCTGGTTCTTGAAGAAACAGCGCCTGTCCGTTTTGAAAAATCCGAAGTGGGTCTAAGTCTAAAAGAAGATCCACAGGAGTATTTTTATGGTGGTGGTGTACAGAACGGGCGTTTCTCTCATAAGGGAAAAGCAATCTCTATTGAAAATCAAAACAGCTGGACAGATGGCGGAGTAGCCTCTCCTACCCCTTTTTACTGGTCTTCCAAAGGCTATGGCATTTTATGGCATACCTTTAAAAAAGGGAAATATGATTTTGGTGCCAAAGAAAAAGGTCTGGTTAAATTAACCCATGAGACCAATTATCTGGATGTCTTTTTCATGGTTGGTAATGGAGCACCTGCGCTTTTAAATCACTTTTATCAGTTGACGGGAAATCCAATATTGCTCCCTAAATTTGGCTTTTATGAGGGGCATTTAAACGCCTATAACCGGGATTTCTGGAAAGCCGATGACAAAGGAAATTTGTTTGAAGACGGTAAACGCTACAAAGAAAGCCAGAAGGATAACGGAGGAATTAAGGAATCTTTAAATGGGGAGAAAAACAATTACCAGTTTTCTGCCCGTGCCGTGATTGACCGGTATAAAAAGAACGATATGCCATTTGGTTGGTTGCTTCCAAATGATGGTTATGGTGCAGGATATGGACAAACCAGTACTTTAGACGGGAATATTCAAAACCTGAAGAGTTTAGGCGATTACGCCCGCAAAAATGGCGTTGAGATCGGGCTATGGACACAATCAGACCTCCATCCCAAAGCTGGAGTGAGTGCCTTATTGCAAAGAGATATCCTGAAAGAAGTAAAAGATGCCGGTGTGCGTGTATTGAAAACAGATGTGGCCTGGGTAGGTGAAGGTTATTCCTTTGGTCTTAACGGGGTTTCGGATGTGGCTCAGATCATGACCAAATATGGCAATGACAGCCGCCCGTTCATCATCTCCTTAGATGGCTGGGCTGGTACACAACGTTATGCAGGCGTTTGGTCTGGCGATCAGACCGGCGGCGTTTGGGAGTATATCCGTTTCCATATCCCAACTTATTTAGGTTCCGGCTTATCCGGACAGCCCAATATCACTTCTGACATGGATGGTATATTCGGTGGAAAAAACCAGATCATCAATACCAGAGATTTTCAGTGGAAAACCTTTACGCCAATGCAACTGAACATGGATGGCTGGGGTGCGAATGAAAAATATCCTCAGGCTTTAGGCGAGCCGGTTACTTCGATTAACAGGAATTATCTGAAACTAAAATCTGAGCTTATCCCTTATACCTATAGCATTGCCAGGGAAGCGGTTACAGGTTTACCAATCATCAGAGCCATGTTCCTGGAACATTCAAATGCCTATACACAAGGGCCTGCAACGCAGTACCAGTTTATGTATGGTCCTAACTTCTTAATTGCGCCAATCTATCAGGCTACTAAATCTGACGAGAAAGGCAATGACATCCGCAATGGCATCTATCTTCCTGAAGGTATATGGATTGATTATTTCTCCGGAGAAAAATATACCGGAAATTGTATCCTGAACAGCTTTGATGCGCCAATATGGAAATTGCCAGTATTCGTTAAAAATGGAGCCATCATTCCGCTGGTCAATCCGAACAATAATGTTTCTGAGATCAATAAAGGTCTCCGGATCTATGAATTTTATCCTTCAGGAAAAAGTTCATTTACCGAATATGATGACGATGGAACGACCGAACAATATAAATCTGGTAAAGCAAGTTCCAGCTTTATCGAATCGGAAGTAGAAAACGGCCGGGTAAAGATCACCATCCACCCTGCAAAAGGAAATTTCAATGGTTTTGTTAAAAACAAAGCGACTGAACTTAGAGTAAATGTATCACAAGAGCCCAAAAAGGTATCTGCAAAAGTAGGTAAGAACACCATCAATCTGGTTAAAGTGAATTCCATGAGGGAATTCTTAAGCAAACAGAATGTGTATTTCTATGATGCGGCTCCAAACTTTAATCAGTTTGCCACTAAGGGAACTGCATTTGAAAAAGTGAAGATCCTGAGAAATCCACAGGTGCTGATCAAACTGGGGGCAACAGATATTTCTGCAAATTCGGTTACAGCAAGCATAGAAGGGTTTAAGTTTGAACCGCTACATACACAACGTGTATCATCGGGCAAGCTGAGCAGTCCGCTTAACGCTCAGGTTTCAGATAAAAACAGGGAGGCTTATACCTTAAAACCAACCTGGTCAAAAGTGGATCATGCCGATTTCTATGAAATTGATTTCAATGGCATGCATTACACAACCATCAAGGACACCACCTTGTTATTTGATGGTCTGACTGCAGAAACGCCATATTCCTTCAAGTTGCGGGCGGTAAACAAAGATGGCCATTCCGACTGGACTGAATTTAAAACAACAACGAAATCCAACCCGCTTCAATTTGCCATCCATGATATTCTTGCCCAGTCGACAGCACAAGATCAGGAAGAATCTGAAATTGATAAGTTATTTGACTTTGATGAGGGCAATATCTGGCATACTAAATGGGGCACAAAAGCTGTTCCTTTTGAGGTGGTTATGGATCTCAGAACCATCAATCAACTGGATAAATTCCAATACCTTCCACGTACAGGAAGAGGAAATGGCATCCTTTTGAAAGGTAAAGTATACTATAGCAATGACAAAGAAACCTGGACGGATGCGGGTGCATTTGAATGGGCAAATACCGATGCGGTTAAAGTATTTGATTTTGCCAGTCATCCTTCTGCCCGTTTCATCAAGGTATCTGTTGCAGAAGCCGTAGGTAACTTCGGTTCGGGCAGGGAATTGTATGTATTCAAGGTTCCTGGCACAGAAAGTTACCTTCCCGGAGACATCAATAATGACCGTCTGATAGACAGGAATGACCTGACCTCTTACACCAATTACACCGGTTTAAGAAAAGGTGACGCAGACTTTGAAGGTTATATCAGCAATGGCGACATCAATAAGAACAATCTGATTGATGCTTATGACATCTCACTTGTGGCTACTAAAATTGATGGCGGGGTTAACGACAGCAAAATTGAAAAAGTAGCTGGTTCACTCGAGATCAGCACCGCCAAAGAGAGCTATAATAAAGACGAAATCATTGAAATCAAGGTAAAAGGCAATAATCTTAAATCTGTCAATGCATTGAGTTTCGCCTTACCATATAACCCGCAAGATTACGAGTTTGTTGGTGTGCAGACTTTAAACACCAAACAAATGGAGAACCTGACTTATGACAGGCTACATACCAATGGTGTTAAGGCTTTATATCCAACTTTTGTGAACCTGGGTGATAAGGAAGCTTTAAATGGCAGTTCGGATGTGTTTATCCTTAAGTTCAAAGCCAGGCATAAGCTGAAGTTTGACCTGAAAGCTTTAGATGGTATTTTGGTGGATAAGAACCTGAATACAGTAAGCTTTTAGTATTTACCACATATCGCTCCATTGAGCCGCCTCATCAATCAACGATGAGGCGGCTTTTTTTTCCTGCTTCTGGCCAGTTTCAATACCACTTTATTCACCATTCAACTATCGGTAGGAATATTAATTAAGGTTTACTAAAAGTAATTTTTCAGCTTATTTCTTTAATTCTTTGGCTACGACTTTCGCCATTTCTTTTGAACTAAAGGGATTTTGCCCGGTTGTGAGCAGAACAGACCCGATAAATCGGCTTCCAGAGTATTTTCGATGATTTGGGGTAAAAGTCTGTTGACCATCAAAATGTGACCAGTGGTCAAAAAAAAAAATCTAATTCTGTTCAAAGTCGTTCTTTTATCCAAAAAAAAGACATGGAAACAACACAGCGACAAACATATCTGGATTGGTTAAGAATTTTATCCATATTTGGTGTATTAATTTTTCATTCGGCCATGCCCTATGTAGCAGAGGATGGCTGGCATATTAAAGATGCACAAACCAGCAACTTATTGATGGAGTCGAATCTGTTCCTGCACCTTTTCCGCATGCCGCTATTATTTTTTATCTCCGGAACAGTGAGTTACTACATGATGCAAAAGCGATCTACATTGAGCTTTATTGGCTTAAGGTTTCGTAGGCTTTTGATTCCTCTCATTGTAGGGATGTTCATTATTGTACCTCCTCAAATCTATATGGAAAGGCTTACGCAAGGTTACAAAGGCAACTTCTGGCAATGGTATCCGGATGTGTTTCATTTTATCCCCTATCCAAAAGGGAGTTTCAGCTGGCATCACCTCTGGTTTATTGCTTATTTGTTTATATACGACCTCCTATTTGCACCACTTTTCGCTTGGCTGATCTCTCCTGAAAGTGAGAATTTTAAAAAGAGATTAGCCGCTTTGGCTACAGGGAAGAGGATTTATATACTGATGTTACCAGGAGTAATCTGGTATACATTGATGAGCCGGGAACTACCTGAAACCAACGACCTGATACACGATGGCTGTTACTTTGTTTACTGGTTGTTTTTCCTTCTGGCTGGATTTGTGTGTATCCTGCAAGCCAGGTTAATGGATAGTCTGGAGCGTAACCGTCGTTTTGCGCTAACGATCGGCTTCCTGGCATTGGTATTACTAGATTATTTAAGATTTAATAAGATTGAACCGGGTCATGCCGCCTGGCCTTTTCATAATGAAATTTTCACTTACCTGTTTGTTAGTTTAAAACCTTTGATTGCATGGGGCTGGGTACTGGCTTTAGTTGGCTATGGGAAACATTACCTTAACCGTAAACACCCTATATTAAACTATTTAAATCAAGCAGTTTATCCATTTTACATCCTTCATCAAACAGTGATCGTTATATTGGTTTATTATTTTGTACAGCTATCCAATGAAAGTATATTATCTAAATATTTATATACCATAGGCACCACTTTTTTTGTTACTGTACTTACCTATCATTTGCTGATCCGCCCTTTTGCCCTTACACGTTTTTTATTCGGCATGAAATCAAAAGAGAAACCGGCAACCATTCCAGTTATAGAGCGTACACCACATGTAACACTAAATTCTTAATTTTAGCAGGATATGAAATTTTTCAGGAGCTATATTTTTCCTGCATTTTATGGCCTGCTGATATATTTTACGATCAGGCTACTACATGATATTGAGACAGAATCTCTTTTTTGGAAAAGGGACTGGGCTTTAAATGCCTTTGAGATGTCCTGTAGTATATTAGTAGGCTATTTAAGCATTTATCTGTTTTGCTTGCTGTTCCATTATTACGATCGCCGCTGGCCATTACAGTTAAGCTATTGGGCTGTAGCAAGAGAGCTGCTAATTTTAATCGTAGCCAACCAGATTCTTGTAAACCTTATTTTTACCCCCATGGCTGCATTTACGGATGATGGTCTTTCCTGGGCTGATGCGATAGATCTGAATGTGATTCCTGCATTGTATGCCGTGATTTATTATGGTATAGCAAGAAGCAGCACCTGGTTAAAAGCATATATTGATCATAAAGTACTTTTGGAAAAAGTTACAAATGATCACCTGGAAACAGAGCTAAAGTTTCTAAAAGCACAGTACCACCCACATTTTATGTTTAACGCTTTAAATACGATCTATTTCCAGATGGATGAAGATATTCAGGGCGCTAAAAAAAGCATAGAAACTTTCTCAGAATTACTCCGTTATCAACTTTACGACCAACAGATGCAGGTGCCCATCATTCAGGAAATAGGTTATCTCCAAAGTTTTATAGAGATGCAAAAGATACGAAGTACAGATAAGCTGATCTTAAAGGTTGACTTTGGTCAGCAACTGAACGGTCAGCTGGTATACCCACTTTTGTTTTTACCATTGGTAGAAAACGCATTCAAATTTATTGGCGGCAATTATCAGCTCTCCATTAGTGCTGCAATAGATGCCGGATATATCATCTTCAAAGTAAATAATAGTATTCCCAAAAAATTAGGTACAGCAAAAACGAATGGGATCGGGATGGAGAATTTGAAACGACGCCTCAACCTGCTTTACCCGGATAAACATGTATTAAGCATAATTCAGGATAATGACAAATTTAGGGTTACATTAAAACTCACATATGCACCATAAGATCAGTTGTATTATCACGGATGACGAACCCTTTGCCCGCAAAGGCTTAAATGGATATGTAGAAAAAATAGATTTTCTGGATTTAAAAGGTTCTTGTGAAGATGCTTTCCAGTTAAGTGAACTATTACAGCAACAGCCGGTTGATCTGCTTTTTCTGGATATCAGGATGCCCCACATTACTGGTATCGAGTTTTTAAGAGCTATTCAGCATCCACCAAAAGTGATCTTCACTACGGCCTATGAACAATATGCCTTGGAAGGCTTTGAGCTGGATGTAATAGACTACCTGTTAAAGCCTATTTCCTTTGAACGTTTTTTAAAGGCTGTATTAAAAGCCAAAGACTATTTCACCTTGCGTCAGGCAACCGATCAGGAGAACTCCTATTTCTTTGTAAGAACCAATGGCAAGCTGGAAAAAATAACCATTAGTTCTATTCTGTTTATTGAAGGAATGGAAAACTATGTTGCCATTTATCTGGAGGATAAAAGGATCATTACCCACACCACCATCAAATCATTATTGGAAAAACTGCCTGAAAAACGTTTTATCCAGGTACACAAATCTTATTTGATTGCCATTGATCAGGTTGACGCTGTTGAGGGTAATACCTTGCGCATCAAAAAATACCAGGTTCCGGTAAGCAAGTATTTGCGAAAAGCGGTACTGGAAGCAATCGTTAAATGCAAATGAGGAATAATATCTCTGGGAATTACTGTATACCAAGTTAAACCAGGTTAATATCTTATCAAACCAGGTTAAAATCCGGTCAATTGTTAAAAAATCAATAGGCATATTTATATTAATGAACCGGAAATCCACTATATTAACCCTAATTTTTATCCTGCTTTTAAAAATGGGCGCTTTTGCACAGCAAACGATCGAAATCACCACAAAAAACAATGTACTCCTTTTGCAAACTGACCAGGACAATTCTTTATTGTCTTGTTATTTAGGGAAAAAACTGGCCAATGCCAAAGAGTATGCAGGAATCAATACCCTTGACAAACATAAACCGGGCAGTGACGAGCTGTATAATAAGCGGGAGGCCTATATCGCTTCTGGTTCACTGAATTTATTAGAGCCTGCTTTATCCGTAACCCATTATAATGGCGACAAATCTGTGGTATTAACCTATGTCAGCCATCAGGTCAAAAAAATCAACAATGACCAAACCTTAACTTCTGTCGTTCTAAAAGATGTGCACTATAACCTGGAAGTTGTACTTCACTACATGACCCATGATCAGGAAGATGTTATAGAGCAATGGGCTGAAATTTCGAACCAGGAAAAAGGCAGCATTGTATTGAATAAATATGCTTCGGCCAACCTGACCTTAGCGGGAAGGAAGTTTTTTCTAAAAAGCCACCACAGTGGCTGGGGAAAAGAAATGCAGAGCGAAGAACAGGAATTGCTGCATGGTATCAGAACTTTGGACAGTAAACTGGGTACACGTGCCAACTTACTCCATTCCTCTTCCTTTATGGTTTCTTTAAATAAGCCTGCGGATGAGGATGAAGGGGAAGTTATTGCCGGATCCCTGGAATGGACAGGAAACTTTAAAATAGAATTTGAGACCTTTGATGAATATTATCTGCGCATTACTTCCGGTATCAACAATTTTGCGTCAAACTATACGCTGAAGCCAGGTGAAAAATTCAGCACCCCGCGTTTTGTATATACCTACTCTTCACAGGGCAAAGGGATGGCCAGCCGGAACCTGCAGAACTGGGCCAGAAAATACCAATTGCTGGAAGGGCAGGGACAGCGTTCTACCCTGCTGAACAATTGGGAAACTACTTATTTCGATTTTGATGATGAAAAGTTGAAGGGACTGATACAAGACACTAAAAAACTGGGGGTTGATGTATTCTTACTGGATGATGGCTGGTTTGGAAACAAGTATCCGCGCAATGGCGCCAGCTCAGGCCTGGGAGACTGGCAGTATAACAGGCAGAAATTGAAAAATGGCATCAGTTCGGTTGGAGAGGAAGCAACCGCAAAGGGTGTAAAATTCGGGATCTGGATTGAGCCTGAAATGGTGAACCCAAAAAGTGAACTGTATGAAAAACATCCGGACTGGATCATAAGAGAGCCTGGGCGTAAAGAATATTATATGCGCAATCAGTTGGTTTTGGATTTGACCAATCCTAAAGTTCAGGATTTTATTTACGAAACCGTTGATGAGATTTTCAAGGAAGTACCCGCTTTATCTTTCATCAAATGGGATTGCAACTCCCTGATATATAATGCACATTCTCCTGTTCTTAAAAACCAGGACCATTTTTATATTGAATATGTAAGAGGCTTGAACAACGTATTGGAAAGGATTCGAAAAAAATACCCTAAAACGCCAATGATGCTATGTGCGGGTGGCGGATCGAGGGTAGACTATGCGGCCCTGAAGTATTTTACTGAATTCTGGCCAAGCGACAATACAAATCCTTTTGACCGCATTTTTATTCAGTGGGAGTATTCTTACTATTTTCCTTCTGTAGCGGTAGACAACCACATCACAGACATGGGTAACCAGCCCTTGAAGTTTAAGACCGATGTAGCCATGATGGGCAAATTAGGCTTTGATGTTAAAGTGAATGAGTTATCCCCGAAAGACCTCTTGTTTGCGCAAAATGCAGTCAAAGCTTATGATGGCTTTAAAGATATTGTATGGCATGGGGACCAATACCGGCTACAGGATCCCTACGAGAATAAAGTAGCCTCAATAGCCTATGTAAGCCCGGCTAAAGACCAGGCCATAGTGTTTAACTACCATATGCAAACCACTTTTAGTACTTTAATAAATTTACCGGTTAAACTAAAAGGATTAGCTCCCGATCAGAATTATACCATAGAAGAAATCAATCTTTATCCCGGTTCGGCCTCGCCCATTGACAGCACAAAAATCTACTCCGGAGATTTCCTGATGAAAATTGGTTTTAATCCTTTGGTCAATGCAAAAAGAACCAGTGTAGTCTTAAAAATAACCGCAGTTAAATCCTAAACAGGGAAAGGAAGATAAACATCCAGTCACCTCCCTACCTATGCAATTTGCTCAGAAAATTTTACCCTGTTGATGAGCGGGCCTCAGAGATCTGTGCGCTTCTTCAGCGCACCTGATATCGTCAGCCCCGAAGCAATAGGGTGAAATTTTCTGAGCAAATTCACCTCCCTACCTTCCCCCGGCCAGCTTCCCAATCATTCTGATCGCATCTTCCACCTCTTTGTTCCAGCTCAAACCATAACTCAATCTCATGCAGTTGTTATACTGATTTTGTAAAGTAAACATCCTCCCGGGTGCTAAACTGACTTTGCGTTTAATGGTCTGTTCATATAAGACTGCAGTATTTACAGATGGATCCAGTTCTACCCAAAGCATAAAGCCTCCTTTAGGCCGGCTCACCCTCGTCCCCTCTGGAAAATACTTCATAATGGCATCCATATAATGGAGACTGTTGCTGTGCAGCACATTCCTTAAGGTTTTGAGATAACTCTCGTACCTGCCCTTTTCCAGAAAAGTAGCCGAAACCTCATGCGTAATTGTTGCATTGGATATAGAAGTTGCAAATTTTACCCGTCTGATCTGTTCTGCAAATTTCCCTGGCGTAACCCAGCCCACCCGGTAACCTGGCGCTAAAGTTTTAGACAAAGAATTGCAAAGCAACACAAGCCCGCTCTCATCATAAGCTTTACAATTACCTGGTCGCTGGCTCCCGAAATACAAATCTCCGTACATGTCGTTTTCTATGAGAGGAATGTTATAAAATTCCATCAGCCGGACCACTTCCTTTTTATGTTCAGCAGGCATAGTACCGCCCATTGGGTTACTGAAATTACTGATCAGCAGACACAATTTGACCCGGTGTTCCCGCAATGCATCCGTTAAGGCTTCCATCTCTACCCCGCTTTCCGGATGCGTTGGGAGCTCCAGTACCTGTAAGCCAAGGCTCTTGGCCAGCTGGAGAATTCCAAAATAAACCGGGCTTTCTACAGCAATCGTATCCCCGCGCTGTGTTAAAGCCAGTAAACATAAAGTCATGGCATTATTACAACCGGAAGTGGTCAATACATCATCTTCGGTGAGCTGTCCGCCCCAGATGGAAGATCGACGCGCAATTTGCCGCCGCAGCTTTACATTGCCCTGCACATGTTCATAACTGGTTCCTGAATCTGGAAAAGTGCGCAGGGTTTGCGTCATCACTTTGTTTAATTTGGCCAATGGCAGGAGTTCCGGAGAAGGACAACCCAAAGATAGCATCATGGTGCCGGAACTGATTTCGCCGTAGACCTTACTGACCAGGTCAGAATTATCTTCGTTGCCCGTTTGCAAAGATGGACTGGTCTGATTGGGCAAACCTGGAAAAGTTTTCACGTAATTTACATAGTAGCCAGATTTGGGCATAGACCGGATTAATCCACGGCTTTCCAATACGTAATAAGCTTGTAATGCGGTACTCATACTTACCTTATGTAAACTGCAGATGCTCCGCACGGACGGAACCTTATCTCCTCTGACCAGCATTCCTCCAAGGATCTGACGGCTTAAATCATCCGCGATCTGTTCATATAAATAGCTCTCTTTTGTGGCCTCAAGCTTCATCTTCTGTTAAACTGTTATGGTTAAAATAAGAAAAACTGTATCTGTACTCTAAAAGATAAATGTAAGACATTTGAAGATATTAGATCAGCATAAAAAGAACACCAATGGAAATCGTTTTTGAAACCGCAGTTACAGACCTTCATTTTGAACAGATCCTGGACTTACAGCAACAAAATTTATATAGCTCTTTAAGCCCGGAACAACAGGCACAGCAGGGCTTTGTTTTTGCTGAACACAGCCTGGACCGGTTAAAAATAATGGCTGCTGAAATTCCACAGGTCATTGCGCTTTGCGATGGAAAAGTGGTGGGGTATAACCTGGCCATGACCAGCAGAATGAAAAATGTATTGCCAAGCCTGGCACCTATGTTTGAAGAGTTTGAGCAGACTGTTTTTAAAGGAAAATTACTGGGTGAATATGAATATATGGTTGGCGGGCAGGTTTGTGTAGCTGCAGATTTCAGAGGACAGGGTTTACTGCGCAAACTGTATAATGAAACCCGTAAAAGGATTTCGGAAAGCTATCAGCTTTGTGTAACCGAAATTTCGGAGAGAAATCAGAACTCCTTAAAAACCCATCAAAAAATGGGTTTTGAAATTGCAGGGTCCTATCATGATGGACAGGAACCCTGGAATGTGGTGGTTTGGGAATTTTAGATTTTAGGGATGGCCAATCTGAAGATGGAAGCACTAGCTGGAACGGGAGACAAGCGTGCGATCCCGATACTTTTATGACCTGATAGTGGAAAGTTGATTTTTTGAATTTGAGCACTTGCTGTGTTGACAAGGAAGGCAAGGCCGGCAAAATATAGTTTATATACGATCTTCATTTTTGAATTAATAGAACAACAGGTTAAAGACGACGGTGATAACCAGCACAATAATGCCCAGGTAAAGTGGGTTCTTGTACCAGATTTTATTTAAATCCTTCTGCTTTGGCGTGAGACTATACACCAATCCAATGAGTTCCTCTTCTTTCCGGGCTTTTGTTTTCAGACTCACCAGAACCGTAATCAGGAAGCAAATCAAAAACGCGAAGGAAGCAATGGCAAAGGCCTGTCCAGTTGCAGAATAAAAGCTATATTCAGGAGCTAACCACCCTCCTTTGCCCTCTGAAACTGAAAGGCCATGTATACAAGCCGCAGAAAGTGTTCCTGCGATTAAGCCCCAAAATGCACCATGCCCTGTGGTTCTTTTCCAGAACATACCTAAAAAGAAAGTGGCAAATAGGGGTGCGTTTACAAAACTAAAAACCAGTTGCAGCAGGTCCATGATGCTGTTAAAGCCCCGGGCAACATAGGCTGTAGCGATGGAAGCCAGAATTCCAAATATGGTAGCGGCTTTAGCTACATATAAGTAATGCTGGTCAGAAGCATTCTTTTTGATATGGGTTTGATAAATATCATAGGTCCATACGGTATTAAAAGCGGTTACATTTCCTGCCATGCCACTCATAAAGGAAGCAATAAGGGCAGTAATACCCAGGCCCAGTAGTCCGCTTGGGTACAATTTCTGCAACAATAATGGCAATACCATATTGTAGTCTTTATATCCACTGGCATTTACAGGGAGTTCGAAACCTTTATACTGTGCCTGCAGGGCCAGCAACAGGATACCTGGTAAAATGACGATGGCAGGCATCAGAATCTTAGGGAAAGCTGCTAAAACAGGTGTGCGTTGTGCTTCATTAAGGTTTCGGCTGGCCATAGCCCGCTGTACCACCAGAAAATCTGTACACCAGTAACCAAATGCCAGAACAAAGCCTAGCCCAAAGACCATACTGAACGCATCTACACCCATGGGATTATGTGCCGGACTGTCCAGCCCTTTCCAGACATGCAGTTTGGCATCGTCTACATGTTTGACAATACCAGACCATCCTCCCGCCTTTTCCAGACCGATGTACACCAGGGGGGCAATACCTAGAATGATCAGGAAGAATTGTACCACTTCATTGTAGATGGCTCCGGTTAAACCTCCCGAAAAGGTATAGATCAATACGATTCCGGCCGCAAGCAAAATTGACATATCAAAGTCCCAGCCCAATATGGTTTGCATCAGCATAGCCAGCGCATATAATGAGACACCTGATGAAAAAACCGTCATACCAGCGAAGGTTAAGGCATTAAATGTGCGTGTTTTCTCATCAAAACGAAGTTTCAGATATTCGGGAACGCTCCGGGCCTTGCTTCCATAATAGAATGGCATCATATACACCCCTAAAAAGATCATCGCCAATGCAGCGCCCAGCCAATAGAAGTGTAAGGTGTATAAGCCATATTTGGCCCCGTTTGCGGCCATCCCCAGTACTTCCTGTGCACCCAGGTTGGCAGAGATAAAGGCAAGACAGGTGATCCACAATGGAATATTATGTCCGCTGAGTAAGAAGTCTTTACCTGTGGTGACCCGTTTCCGTAACCACAGGCCTATACCCATGACAAACAGGAAATAAATTGCAATAATTGTGTAGTCAATCAGCTCTAGTTTCATTCATCAAGATTTAATATTTGGTTTTATTGTTTTGGCTGATATGGATGTGGAGGAAGACCACAAACACCTACATCAACGATAAAAAGTGATCCGCTGTCTGGAAACTGCATCAGTTCTTCTTCAGAAAGGCCTTTACTTGCTGTGGTGATGAACAATTGCTGCCTATTTTTTCCTCCCAACGCGCAGGAACTGACCAGGGGTACGCCCACGTTTACTTTTCCTATCATTGCCCCTGTTAGGGGGTTATAACGGTTTACGCATCCTCCACCCCACATAGCAACCCATAGCATTCCTTCTTCATCTATACACATTCCATCTGGTATGATGTCTTGATCGGTTATACTAACCACAATGCGTTCATTAGAGATCAGACCGTTTTTTATATCAAAATCGTAAGCTCTAACACCGTATTCAAATGAATCTATATAATACATGGTTTGGTGGTCCTTGGTCCAGCAAAGTCCGTTAGAAACACTTGTTTGATCAATGATTTTTTTTAAACTGCCATCAAAACAATACAATGCGCCTTGATGTAAGCGGGCATTTACATCCATGGTACCGACCCATAATCGCCCGGATGGATCGCATTTTCCATCATTGCTCCGGTTGGTGGTTTTGCCAGGTTCCAGAGCAGTCAGTTCTTTTAACTCGCCATTTTTGAAATTAAGCAATGCCAGTGAGCCTTGTAAAGCGACCATCAGCAGATCCGCTGAAACCGGTACTACGGTGCCTACTTTTTTACCGGTATTGACTTCCTCAATATGCCGGGTCTGCGGATCAATAGCACCGACTTTCTCCCCATCAATATCCACATATAAAAACTTAGCCCATTCTGGATGCCATATCGCGGCTTCTCCGAGGATTAATTTTGTCTGAACCAGTAATTCAGCTTTCCATATCTTCATCTTTTATCTGAATATCTAGTTTAAAAACCATCCTGCATTAATGCGCTTCTTCCCCCATCTATTAAATAAGTGGTACCAGATGCGAATGCGGCATATTCACTGGCCAGAAAAACACACCAGCCGCCAAGTTCTTCTGTTGTTCCGAGGCGTTTTACCGGGTGCAGGTCAATGGTTCTTCGTCTTTCCTGGTCTGGATGATCAAAAGAGTTGAACCAGCTTTGATTGCCAGGTGTTTCAATAAAGCCAGGGGCAAGGCCTACCGTACGTATAGAGGGTCCCCATTCTATGGCAAGGCTTTTCACCAAACCTGTTAAGGCTGTTTTGGCCACGTTATACGGGAAGCAGCCCGGAATGCTTGCAAAAGCATGATTAGAGCTCATCAGGATAATTACGCCATCTTTCTTTTCTAATAATGATTTACACGCTCTGGCCAATCTCCAATGTGCTGACAGGTTTAAATCCAAATTGAATTGCCATTCAGCTTCGGTGCAAGCTTCCGAACCTACAAATATATTTTTGCCCGCATTTGACACCAAAATATCAAGTTGTCCAAATTGTTTCTCAATGTTCAGAACCAAGGTCTTTATATCATCTACAAGCGTCATATCAGCCTTGTAATAAATTGATTGCCCCCCATAAACAGCCATTTCCCTGGAAAAATGGCTAGCGCCTGTGTCGGTTTCTTCTTGTTCGGCACAGCCAATCACTGTGCAGCCAGCTTTGGCCATCATCCTGGCAATACCCAGACCAATACCTGAGGTAGCTCCGGTTATCAAAACTATTTTATCCTTAAAATCTATCGTTAATGCCATTGTCTGATTATTAATTACTGCTGTTTAAATCTTACTTTCCAACGTACAGATCTGTTCTTTTTAACGTGAATGGCTAACCTGGCTAATCCGTTTTTTTCATCGAACACTTTTATTGTGCAGTCTGCGTCATCTAAAGCCGTACAGGTACCAATCTTCCAACCATTCATAGCAATGATGACTTCATAGGTGTCTCCTTCTATAACTTCAGATCTACCATCCAATGATTTCCCTCCAGCGTTCCATTTACAGTCTTTTAAGTCTACATATCCCTGCATCACATGCCTGTTTGTAGAAATGAACTGGGGATTGTTTTCTTTGGTATGAACCGACATCATTCTGGTTTCGCCCGGACGCAATTCCTGTTCAAATTTAGTATTGCCATCAATAAGCCCGATAAAATGATCATTCCAAAAATCATAAATATAATATCGCCTGGCAGGATTCAAAGCTATACCACCCTCGTTGAGGGATTTCCCCAGGTAAACACCAATTGTATTCTTCTCTCTGTCAGCTGTCATATTGAAGTTATAAAAGGTCAGCTGGTGCCATTGAGGATGTACGGCGAAATCATAAATGCGCGGAATAGTCGTGCCTTGATCAAAGGCATCAACAGGACGTGCACTTTGAGCTGTTGTATGGTATGGGAAGGTTCTGCTAAGGTCATTCAATTGTGCTTTTGTAAGTTGGGAAAAACTTCGGCCCAGCAGAAACCTGCCGCTGGTTACATAAGTCATTGTTAGCATCGACCTGTTCCCATCGTTATGATCTTTGGGCAGCGCATCGCTCGGGTCTTTTGAGTCCATATCATAGTTTATGACTGTTCTGTTTTTATACCAGCGCAACCCACAAAAACTTAGCATTTCTGGTGTAATACCGTCCGTGTCGCCCCAAACCCTCTGTGAGGCAATGGTACCTAGCGCAATGTCCGAGCCTCTGGCAATATTTCTTTCCTGCAATAAAGCACCATCATCCAAACCGTCCTTCGCCAGCTGAAACATATTACGGTAAGCCCATGCAGTTGTGGCATATTTATCTTCAAACCCACCTTCATAGGCCCATGCGGTAACCTCTGGATAATCATAAAAAACACCTTTGATCCCTGCACGTTTAAGGTTCGCATATACCTTTTTCATATGGGCGATAAAGCCTGGGTCGGTAAAATCGTAACCCCAAAGCTGTTTTTCAGCCCACCATAATTTAGTATAACCAGTACCAAAGATATTATTGTAGCTTGACTCCTGTAGCAGGCGCTGGGTTTGATTTCCATAGTATGGGCGATATGGATCATTAAACAGCATCCAATCTGGGTGGAGCTTAACAAAATCTTCTGAACGCCGTCCAGATTGCATATAGGTAAATGGGTATCCCCCTTTTTTAGAAACCGCTTTTGCCCAGCTATCCGTTGTAAGATACGGGGCTGTATAATGGGGCAGCTGAGTAGACATAGGTTCGTTATATTTTCCCCAGTGCTCATCGTCCCACCAGCCTTGTTGGTTGTTGGCTCCATAGGCATCAGGAACCAACCGGATCGCTATTTTTGTGTATTTAGTGATGCCGGATTTAATGGCATTTTCCATTTCCTCAACAGCGCCACTGGAATTATTAAATTTTGGACGTATACTATCAGTATTATAATAAGAAGCATACCAAAGACATTCCGTTGGAAAATCGTAATAGTTGAGCTTAATGTGCTGCATTTTCTTTAATACAGAGGCATACTGTTCCAGTGCATCAAAGGGGTTATCATTTTCAAAATTAAGATAGAACTTCTCTTCAGGCCAATAGGTCTTTCCTGCATCTATCCGCTTTCCTACCGGATCTGCTGCGTAAATGGAAAGTGTCAATGCTTTTTTTTCCTTTATCACTTGTGCAAATTTTTCAAACTCATGATAACTCACTCCGCCAGCTACGAGGATATTAGGCTTACCTGTTTCGCCAAATCTGACCATAATATTGTTAAAAGAAGTCAGGTTAGCGGTATCGGTAACTTTGGTTGGGCTACCACCAGTATTTCCGTCTAATATCCGATAGTTCTTTAAAAAATCTTTCCCTTGATAAACATGATAACTCATCAGCGGGTAAAAGCTCATTAACTGATAGGGTACTGCGGTATCGTTCTCCGTTCCCATCTGGAAAATATAAAAGGAATAGTCATCGTATAAATAAACCTTCCATAGGATATTTGCATAATTGGCGAACTCCTGTCTGATAATAAGTGCTTTCCCCTTTCCCAACTCATCGGTAAAATTTTCCATTGTCCAGCTTCTTTTTTCACATTCGTCTTTTGACTGTACACCGCCCATTCTAAAAAACGCTTGCTCAATTACATTCTCCCTGCCGGAACTGCCCAGGGTATATAACCCGTTTTCCAAATTAAACCGCAGATTGATCTTACCGTTTTGGATTACAACAGTTTTGGTATTCCCTTCAACGACCACCTTGTCCTGGGCGATCGCAGAACTAGCCCACAGTGCAACAAACAAGGCTAAATAAATTCCGCCAATTCCTTTCATAACCTAAAGATTACACATAAAATCCAGCCCTCGGTTCTAAAATACCTGGATGTTTCTCCATCTCCTCTTCTACAAGATCTACTCCAAGTCCTGGCCGGTCAGATAATTTAAGGTGACCGTTTTCGATCATGTCTGCAATGGGATGCGTAATGACCTTATCTCTCCAGGGCACATCATTGAACATAAATTCCTGCCTGAAAAAATTGGGTACAGAAGCGCAGACCTGGGCACTGGCCAAGGTAGACAAGGGTCCGTTGGGGTTGTGAGGGGCGAGCAAAACGTTATAGGCTTCCATCATCGTGGCCATTCGCTTCATTTCAGATGGCCCTCCGCAGCGGGTGATGTCGGGCATCATAATGTCGCAGATGTGTTTTTCCAGTACATCGCGGATACCGTGTCGGGTATAATGGCGTTCGCCTACACAAATGGAAACATTTGAAGGAATGCGGTCTCTCATGGCTTTTAAGGTATTTGCATTTTCTGGCCCGGCAGGTTCTTCATACCAGGTAATGTTCAATTCAGAAAGTCGTTGTGCCATGGTCACAGCCACACGATAATTTAACATTGCGTGGGTTTCGATCATGATATCAAATTCCGGCCCTACGGCATCGCGTACCGCTTTACTCACATTAAATGCCAAATCTTGCTGAGAGGCCGTAAGCTGTAAATTGGAGGATAAATCTTCACCATACAAATAATTGGTGTGTGCAAACGGATCGAATTTAAGCCCGGTAAAACCAGCTTCTTTTACCTTTAAAGCCTGGGCCGCATAGTCAGATTCATTATGGCCACCGCCTGTAAACCAATAATTGGCATAGAGCAAAATATCTTTTCTGAAAGCTCCGCCTAAAAGTTCGTAACAAGGTACACCCAATACTTTTGCTTTTAAATCGAGTAATGCCATGTCTATACCACTAATGGCACACATACTGGCTCCAAATGGGCCCATCCAGTTTAAATCTCTGTAAAGTTTAGTCCATATGAAATCTGTTTTCATAGGATCCAGGCCTATGATACGTTGGCCAACGTGTTTGGCTGCTTCAAAAACGATGGGACTTCCAGGCCAGTTTGTGGCTTCCCCAACTCCGGTATGCCCTGTATCTGTATATATTTTTAATAAAGTCCAGTTGTATTTTACGCCCTCAACCAGCCATACTTTTACATCTGTAATTTTCATCTGTTTATAATTTTTTTAATTTGTAATGAAGCGATCAGATATTCACACCACTGTGTGGTTTGAAAAGTCATGATGGTTTCATCTGTTTATTTTTGTTTTTTATTTAATTTTTAAGATCAGTATCCCACCAGGTTCTCCACTCAATTTCAGGAACCCATCTGGTCCGTTTTTTACCATAAATCCTTTATTTGACGCTATAGCATAGGCCTTGAATGGCAGCTTTAAACTGGTTGTATTTCTCTTTTCTGAAATAATTTTGACCTCTGCAATCTCTCCGTCAACTTTCTTTGCGCTGATCAGAAAGGCACCCTCTGTCCGTAAATTTTCAAAGGATAGGTTTTTCCATTCTTCAGGAACTGCAGGCATGATATCTATAAAGCCAGCATAGCTCTGCAGCAGCATTTCCTGTAAGCCTGCTGCAAAGGCAAAATTTCCTTCCAGGGTAAAAGGACGATAGTGAAATTTGGACAAGCCTGATTTGGTCTGGTCTCCGTTTAAGTGAAAACTGTTAATGGAGCAAAAGGCACGTGCAAAGATCTGTAAATCTTTCGCAGCTCCATTTCCGTCTTTTGCCCTTGCCTTCATGTTTGCCAGCCAGGCATAGGAATAGCCACACCAATAATCCGGACCTATGCTGTCCAGTAAAGCTATTGAGTTTTTAATGATAGATTGTGCTCTTGGTCCATCCTCCCATTTAATTAAGCCCAATGGATGAATGGCCATCATATGCGAAAAATGACGGTGTGACTGGTTATAAGCCAATGTTGGTGAAAACATCAGCTCCTCTTTTGACGTGAGTGCATAGTCATCAAACTCTGCAAATATTTTAGCCCAATGTGCGGCTTCTTTTTTCAGGCCAAGTTCGCCTGCTAGTTCAGCCGCTATTTTGAAAGTGGATTTCATTAAGGCCAGGTCATAGTTTGTATTTTGCAGGAACCAGGCACTTAAATCGTTATCATTAATTTCCGGACTAGAGCTGATTTTCAGTTTGCGATGACCTTGATCATCTATCACGCTTATGTTTTCCAAAAATACAGCGGTCTGTTGCAGCCATGGATAGGCTTTATTTTTAAGGAATGCTCTATCCATGCTATACCTCCACTGCAGGTAGTAATGTTGTGCCAGCCAGGAGGACACCGTTGGCGAAAGCGCGTACTGGATCCAGCCCCCCATTTCGGTACCATCCAATGTGGTAACGCCCGGAACTGCAAGACCTTTGCTGTTAAAGTAGAGTTTTGTATACCGTTTATAATTGGCTTTATTCTGCTCCAGGTGATGGATATAGCCCATGGCCAGATCAAGGTGGTTACCGCTGTAGGCGGGCCAGTAACTGAGTTGTGTATTTAAGTCGTGGTGGAAGTCTCCTTTCCAGGGCGGTAACCGCCCATTGTCTGCCGTCCAGACACCTTGCAGAGAAATGGGCGGGGCATCGGGTCTGGCGAGTGAGCCAAATTTATACTGTTCCAGGTACCATTGTTTCTCCAGTAAAGGATCTGGTACCTGCAGTGCAGATTTACTCCAGAAATCTTTCCACCAGTAAGTATGTGCGCTGAGATCAGCATCAAAGCTCTTCGGCACAGTTTGCTGAACAATTTCAATAGCTTTCTTTACTGGCTTCTGCTCCGGATATTGAGAAGAAATGCTCCATACGCCTTCTATGGTGGTCTTGTCTATCTTTTTCCATTGTACAGCAATATCATAACTAAAGCCATTCCATCCTTCCTGATGGTAGGTTACGCTGTTTCCATTGCGTTTTATAGTGCCTTGCTTGTATCCCAGCCTGGAAAGATCATCTCCTCCAACAGGATCACCCGATATCTTGACTTGCCCCTGATATTTGGGGGCAATGAGCTGGGGGTTGAATTCTCCTTGCAGATTTTGAAATTTAAACCAGCCGAAAGGCTTGTTGGCGGCAACAAAGGTTTCCATCTTTGTTCCGTTGGCCCAGGTCACTTCGCATAATGCATTTTTAAGAGATAAATGTACTGAAGTCACTGCACCCCAGTCTTTAGTGTTTAACTCTAAAGCACCCCCGGGAATTTTGGAAGGTGCCGGTTCCTGATCATAGGGCCCGTCCAGTAATTGCTGTACTGGCTTGTAGTCTTTTTTGTTTACCTGATCTATAACCCATTGGTAACTAAATTCTTTACGGTGCAAACCTTTCATTGGCCGCATATCCCACAGATCAGCCCTGTCTAAGGAGAACCTTAAATGATCTGCCTTTTGCCAGACTAAAGCACCCAATATCCCATTTCCCAACGGAACGGCTTCATCCCACTGGGTGGCCAGTTTATTAAAATACAGGTCGTGCCGGTCTGACTGTGCAAATACACTGTTGTACAAGACAATAAATATGGCAACTGCAATGATTCTTTTCATAGAAAATTATTTTATAACAAGTGTCAATTTACCTTTTAAAGTATTGTCTTTTATTTTAATTCTTCCATTTGTATGAGGAGAGCCATAAAATGGTTCGGACCCATTGTTGCAGTAATCTGCGATCAACCAGTTTATATTCCCGTCCTGTAACCAGCTTCTGGAGGCCTGTGTTCCATCAGAAAGCACAGTAATAGCGTCTCCGTCAGGGTTTTTAAGAGAAGCATTTTTTATGTATCGCTTAGTGGATCGAAAATCATTACTGCCTAAGTCATTCGCATCGTCTTTCCAATCCCCTTTTTGGACGACGCCCCATTCTTCTACGGCACTCATTGGCTTTGCCTTAAGTAAGGCGGTTCCTTCGGGCCGGGCGATGTCGTTTGCCGGATAAACTGTAAACTCTGCCTTGCGTTTCCAGTTCAGCTCATCAAATGTTTTGGGAAGTTGCAGCATAAGCCCATACTGATACGGAGAGATATCCGCTTTGGTATATTGAACCTCGTATTCCGTGATCAGTTTGCCGTCATTGGTGAATACATAGCTTTGCTTGCCTTTGCCCTCGAGGTAGGAAACTTTCATGGAGAACTTTAACCCTGAATCCGTTTTTTGTACGATAAGGTCATTGGCAAATAAAGTATAGCCCGGGTAGTTTTTAAGGGGGTAAATGTTGTTCTGATAGGTTTCTCCTGCGACGTTTGGTTTCCCGCCATCCTCTTCATTCATAGGTACCATGCTGAACACGGGCCCTTGTTTTAAGATCTCCCTGTCTCCTTTCCGTACGGAAATAATGACGCCGGTATTTTTACTGATGGTGTAGGCTATATTTCCTTGCTGCACGACGTATGTAGCCTCGTTTTCGGTATAGGACACGGCTAAAGCCTGACCAGCTGGAACAGCTTCTTCTACACCTGTTTCGTATTTTTCCTCTTCAGCGGTAAAGCCCCTTGGGTCTTTAAAGCTAATTTCCAGCGTTTTCACCTGATCGGCCGGAATCCTAATGGTACCGCTGCTGCGTGGGGCAATCCCGCTTTTAACCGCTCGGGAAACTCCATTGATGATGGCGGTTATATTGATCTCATTTAACGAGGTAAAGTCGTACCTGTTCTCTACACTCAATTCAATATATTTTTTACCGGCTGAGGGCCAGCTGATGTGCTTTACTTTTATTGGTGAGTAGGCTTTTTTCATTCCAAAGTACTCTGGTTTTGGTCTGCGCCACCCATCAATCGGCCCCCAGGGACCATAGCCTATAATCCGGCCGTCGGGCATATGGAAAGTATCATCAATCCCGCTCCAGATGGCACCGCCCAGACATCCTTTATGATAATACATCGAATCATACATCATTTCCAGGGGCTTGCCGTAACTGCTGCGTACGCCCGGATCGGTTAGTAATTCTCTGCGGTTGTAACAGGAGACATGTGCGTACTCTCCAAAAAGAACTGGTCGTTTCATGGTATCGCATGCTGCCGGTCCGGTGATACCTGGATAATGATATACCGCTATATCAGCTGTACTGTGTGCGTTGTTAAAACCACCCCAGCATTGATCGTGGAAAGTGGTTGGACGCGATGGGTCAAGCTTTTTTACAACAGTCAGGACCTTTTCCCACAAAGGACTCCATACAGATTCGTTACCCAGCGACCAGATCACCACAGAGGGATGATTACGGCCAGCCAGTACATTTTCCACATCTGCATTCACCATATAAGGTAAGAACTTTTCATCTTTATAATTCCACTTTTTCCAGATGGGCGATGCGCCATGGTTTATCCAGCAAAGGGAAGCTTCGCTTTCAACAAACAGCCCCAGGCTATCCGCTGCATTTAAAAATTCTTCGGATGGTGGATAATGTGAGGTACGGATATAGTTACAGTTTGCGTCACGGAAGAGTTCGGCATCCTTACGGTCCAGTTCCGGGCTGATACTTCTGCCGGTAAGCGGGTGTATGGAATGGCGGTTTACACCACGCAGTTTTACAGCCTTTCCATTCACCAACAATTGATTTCCTTTCACTTCAACCTGTCTGAAGCCAAGAGCTTGACTTATGGTTTGTACCGCTTTGCCATTCACCAGCAAAGTGCTCTTTAAATGATAAAGATGGGGATGCTCGGGATCCCATTGTTGCGGTTGTTTTACGGCAATGGTGGTTTCGACCTCCGTATTCGTATTGGGGCCTCCCTGCCTGGAAACCGGAGATAATTTTTGGAAAACGACTTTACCTGAGGCATCTGATAAAACATACTGAAACTGAGCGGATGCAGGGAGAGCCGATTCATTGGCAATTCCCGATTGTATTTTTAATACGGCATTTTTAAACTGTGGGTCAAATGTAGTTGTGGCCACGGTTGAAGCAATATTGGTTTGTGGCAACGTAAATAGTGTTACTTTACGCAACAGACCGCCAACCGTGTGTACTGCATATTGCGAGGTACAGGCCAAACGATCGCTCATGGTTAATGCCTGTACTTCTACTTCTAAGAGATTTTGACTGGCTTGAAGTGCTTTGGTAATGTCTACTTCAAACGGCACAAAACTTCCTTCATGTTCGCCCACTTTTATATGGTTAACCTTTATTAATGCATGGGAGCTTACGCCATCAAAACGTATTTTTATTCTCTGGTCTTTCCAGTCTGCCGGGATATCAAGCTTTAGACTATACACAGCCGTTTCACCTTCTTTAACGGTAAAACCCTGCATTTCCCATTCGCCAGGCACAGTAATACTGTGCCTGGATTGACTTCCTGAAACCTGGAAATCCCATTTACCATGTAGTGAAATATGTGTCCGCTGCGTGTTTGCAACCGTGGCAGGAATTGGCGAAATCCGTGGAATATTATATCCATTAATCTGGCTCTGGCCAAAGGAATGGCCAGTGCGAACCAATAACAGGAGCAGCAGGCAAAATTTAAATAGCGATGCGGTTTTAACCATCCTGATCGTTTTTATTTATAAATAATAAATTTAGTTTTATAATTCCAATTACATGATTCCATAGATGTCAAATGCCTCTTTTGCGGCCATACCTTCCTTGATCTTTTGAAAGACAACTTTTTCTCCTCTTGCTTTTTCAAAAGCTAACCTGAATACCTCTTCTGAAGCCTCCTTTGGCACAATGCACACCCCATCTCTGTCTCCAATGACATAATCTCCCGAGTTAATGATAACACCATTCATTTCTATAGGCGTTCTGAAATCGATCACTTTACCTCTTGGCGCCTGATCTTTTGCATAACTACCATAAGAAAAAGTTGGGAAATTCATTTCCAATATTCCATTCGTATCTCTTGAATAGCCATTGACCACTGCGCCGGCAGCGCCCAACTGGGTTGCTCTCACACTCATCAGTTCTCCCCATAAGGCATATGAAGGCGATGCTCCGGTACAGATATATACTTCATTTCTTTTCAAATCATCCAAAGCTTCCAGCATTAAACCAAAGGGTTTTCGCAGAACCGGATTGTGACCGGCTTCTGAAGACTCGATAACGTCGGCCTCCAGCACGGGCATTGCGATTCCGACAATCGTCATATCTGCTCGCAATGGTTGTATTTGAGGCGGTAGAAACTGGTTCAGCAGGCCAAGTTTATCCATGATATCACCTATAACGGCAGTAAACAGCTCTTTCTTTACTAAAGCGATCAGTTCGTCTTCATTTGTAATTTTTCCCATAGATCGTGATGGTGTGTTTATGTTTGATTTTATGTGTTTAAATCTAATAATTTGGGTTCTGAACCAGCTTAGTGTCCACATCAATGTCGTTCTGTGGAAAAGGCATCAGATAATCCCGGTTTGCTCTGAATACCCGTTGCTCAACACTTCCTTTTTTTTGTGCACCATTTAATTTTATCGCCCGGTTTAAGACAGTTTCGGCAATTCCCCAGCGTCTGACATCAGAATAATACAAACCTTCACCGGCAAATTCTATTCTTCTTTCATGCCTGATACGCTGCCTCATCTGCTCTTGTGTCAGTCCTGCAGGTAGTGCTGGCATTTTCACTGAAGTTCTGTTCCTTACTGCATTTATAGCGTCATAAACACTTTGGTCTGGTCCGGAAGCTTCGTTTTTGGCTTCGGCATACATCAACAGGATGTCGGCATATCTCAGCACAATACCATTGATCTGGGATTGGCTGTCGGGCACAGATAAAGAAGTCATATTGTCATAAACTGTATACTTCTTGAAACTATAGCCTGTGTATATGCCAGCCCATCCATCTGCAGAAACAGGATAAGGATTGCTGTTATACATCACCCCTTTTCTAAACATAGTTTGATCCAATCGTGGATCACGGTTATTGTTCGGATCTGCGGGGTCCGCAACCGGATTTGAAGCGCTATAGACTGTACCATCTTTCATTTCATATTCATCAACCAGATCTTGTGTTGGTTCTATTGAGCTCCATCCGGGTGACAGCGCAGGATCATAAATCCCAAGGTAGGTATCCCAGTTTGTTGCAAATTTTGGAGCAAGGAATTGTACGTCAAAGATCACTTCCTGATTATCTTCATTGGCTTCTAAGAAAATGCCTCTGTAGTTGGAAAACAGGCTATAACCCATTCCCATAACCTGTTGCGCTGCTGCTGCTGCCTCTGCCCACTTTTTATTATACAACAATACCCTTGTTTTCAAAGAAAGAGCAGCACCTTTAGTAACACGGCCTTTTTGTGCAGGAGTAGAAGGCAAAAGTGTAACGGCCTGGTCCAGATCATTAAGTACCTGGGCAATAACTTCTTCCTTTGTACTTTTCGCCATATCTTTCTGGCTTAAATCCGTCTTCTCCAGAAGCAAGGGAACTCCACCCCAGTAATTGGCCAATATGGAATAATAGTAGGCTCGTAAAAATCTTGCCTCACCTTTCATCACATTCTTTGAGGCTTCGGGCATGGTTACTCTATCGATATTTCCTAAAAAATTGTTGGTTGCTGCAATACCGCCATAAGCGCCATTGTACATTCCTCCAAAACCTCCGGGATCTACTGGTGATTGAGCACTTAATGCGATGTTCTTCCAGCCTTCCCATGGATATTCACTGTAGGCATTGGGCGTAAGAACTTCAAGATAAGGTTGTACTTCAGCTGTAACATCCCATAAGGCAGAATAGCAGCCTGTAATAGCTGCAGAAGCATCAGCCTCTGTTTTCCAGAAGGTAGTTGGTGATAACTTATCGGTTGGCACAAGATCCAGTGCACCTTTTTTACAGGATGATATCAGCATTACAGTTAATGCTATGATTAAAGATAAAGACTTTTTCATGTTCATGTTTTTTAGCTTAGAAACTGTTAATTAAAATTTCACATTTATGCCGCCTGTGATGATACGCACATTAGGGTATTGAACCGACCCTGCGTCGGTTAATGTACGTTCCGGATCCAGTCCTTGAAATTTTGTAGAGGTCAACAAATTCTGACCATCGATATAAAATCGTATTCCCCTTATTTTTAAATGTTTGAGAAGAGACTCCGGCAAACTATATCCTAACTGAACATTCTTTAAACGCAGGAAGGAGGCATTCTGTAACCAAAAACTATTATCCGAAAAATTGTTCGTTAAGGCGTTATATGTTGTTAACCGTGGCAAAGCAGCATTCGGGTTATCCGGAGTCCAGGTATTGCCGGCCTGCCATCTTTTTAGTACACCAGCCCCGTTAAAGAAAGGAAAAAACAGATCACTTCCAACATAGGATTGCACATCGCCTACCCCCTGTACAAGGATACTGATATCGAAGCCTTTATAAGCTGCCGAAAGATTGGCACCGTATGTCCAGGTAGGAATCGGCTTACCAACAAACTGTCTGTCATACTGATCAATTTTTCCATCGGGTTTTCCATTCGGTCCGCTAAAATCTTCAAATTTAATATCTCCTGGTTTAGTGGTATTTACCGTTGGCTTTGCGCTATTGTCTACTTCTGCCTGGTTCTGAAAAATGCCAATGGCCTTCCACATATAAAATGCATTGATGGGTTGCCCCTCAACAATAGAATTAAATCCAATTTGTGGATCAGGAATATAATCCACATTGTTTTTAACATGGGTAACATTGAAGCCGGCGTTAAATTTAACACCGCCAATATGATCGGTATAGTTTGCACTGAATTCCCAGCCTTTATTGCTCACTGTGGCCAGGTTTTTAACCGGGCTGGAGGTAATTCCAAGAAATCCTGGAATCTTAATCGTTCTTAAAATCCCATTCCGCGTATCTTCGAAATAGTCAAATGTAGTGCTGAGCTTATTTCCTAAAAAAGCGGCATCAAAACCTATATTTTTCTTTGTTCCTACTTCCCATTTAATGGCGTTATCTACGATAGAAGTCTGGGCTACACCGGTGACGATCTGATCGTTGAAATCGTAGAAACGGGCAAAGGCAAGTGTTGGAATATAAGCGTACAAACCAATCTGATCATTTCCGGATTTCCCCCATGAACCACGGAGCTTTAATTCATCTACAATATGCTGAGACTTCATGAAATTTTCCTGTGTAATTCTCCAGCCCAGCGAAACAGAAGGAAAAAATCCCCAGCGGGTATCTGGTGCAAACCTGGAAGATCCGTCATATCTGGCGATGGCTTCTAACAGATATTTCTCCTTATAGGCATAATTTAACCGCCCTATATACGATCTTATGGCCCATGCATTACTGGTTCCGTTAATTAAAGGTGTGCTTAAGCCTGCATTGATTTCCTTTAATTCATTACTCACAAAGCCCATAATAGATCCCCCTAAATTTCGGTAATCATTTTTTTCCTGACTGTATATTCCTGACAGAGTAAAATCATGATCGTCTGCAATTACCTTTTTATAAGTTAGGCTAGAATAAATGGTTTTATACATATTTTTCTCCCAGGAATTACTCTCCGTTGGACCGCCAGCACCCATAGTAGATTTTTTCTGGAGTGTCAGTGGGTTATAGACATCAATTTTAGGCGTAAACAACTGGTTGTCATCTGACCAGTAAGTAGCCCCGGCAGTCACATTCCATTTTAATCCTTTTATAATTTCATAATTTAAAAATATATTGGCATTCATGTTGTAATAACTCGTGGAATTCTTGCCCTCATTAACCATGGCCAAAGGATTTTGAAAATTTGGATTGATGGCATTAACCCAGGTAGAAGCATAGTCTCCAGTGGAGGTGTAAGTTCCATAAAAAGGCAATGTTCTGTTTACCTCTCTTAACATTCCTCCTGCACCACCATTATAGTAAGACTGGGTTTGAGTCTGATATCTTAATCCGGTACGTAGACCCCAGTCAAATTTATCAGAAATCCTGGAATCAATATTGGTACGCAGAGTATAATTGGAACTATTGTCTTTGATTACTATTCCATCCTGATCTGTATACCCCAGGGATACAGAGTATTGAGTGTTTTCTTTTCCACCAGACAACCTTAACAAATTAGACTGAATGCTCGCTGGTTTGAAGATGATTGACCTCCAATCGTTATTTGGATAGGCCAGTGGGTCTGTTCCTGCTTTATATTTATCTATGGTTGTTTTGGTAAAATAAGCGGCTCCTCCCTGATTGGCTAAGGCCTGGTTATATAACTCCATATATTCTACTGAATTGGTGACCACATCTGGCAGGGTAATTGCCTTTTGCTTTCCGTAGTAACTGGTCAGTTCTACCTGCATTGCTCCTTTTTTCCCGGTTTTTGTTTGTACCAGAATTACTCCATTTGCAGCTCTTGAGCCATATATTGCTGCAGATGCATCTTTGAGTACGCTTATTGACTCTATATCGTTAGGATTGACGTCACTTAAAGTGGAGACAACACCATCTACGACAACCAGCGCACTGCTTGTACCCAAAGTTCCGATGCCACGGATTCGGATGCTGGCGCCGTCTGATCCAGGCTGTCCCGATGTCTGGTTTACCCAAACCCCGGCAACCTGTCCGGACAGGGCCTGAGAAGCATTGGTAATCGGGCGGTCTGCTATTGCCCCGCTTTTCACCACTCCAATGGCCCCGGTTAGTGTTGCTTTCTTTTGTGTACCATAGCCCACCACAACCACTTCATTCAATCCTTTATTTTCTTCTGCGAGATGAATTTCAAATCTGGTTTTATTGCCGACCGAAACTTCCTGGATTGTATAGCTGACATAATGGAAGGTCAGTATAGGGGCTGTAACTGATCCTACATCTAAATTAAAATTTCCATTCGCATCGGTTTGGGTCTTCTTTTCAGTGCCTTTTACCATCACAGTTACCCCTGCCAATGGTGTATTTGTTATTGCATCACGTACCTTTCCCGTGATATTTCTTATTTGTGCCTGAGCAAAAAAGCTACAGGTCATACAAACCGATAATAAAAGTAAACGTAAACGAATCATAGTGTTGGTTTTTTGATTTGAGTTGGTTTGGTTAGTTATGGGGAATAAAGTTAGATGCTGAACCTACCATTAACTCTACCTGCTTTGTCTGATACTGACACTATATTGTCCAAAATTATACTTTATAAGATATTTTAAGCAAATTAGCGTATGCAACCACTTCTGATTGAAACCAAAACTGTTTTACAGCATACTATGTTTATAAAAGAGGTTAATGTTAAAAACCTCAGTAATCCTCTGCATTTTCATAATGAATATGAAATGGTATTGATCAATAAAGGCAGTGGAAGAAGAATTGTGGGCGATAGTATTGAGGATTTTAGTGCTGGAGATCTGGTGCTAATGGGTCCAAATCTTCCGCATGTCATGTACAACGAGAAGGAGTATTATGAGCCGGACAGCACTCATGAGGTTAGTGCAATCGTAACTTATTTTAGACTGGATTGGTTAAATGAGGATTTTATTAATTCTAACGAAGTGACAAGATTCAATGAACTGCTCAGGGATATCAACAGAGGAATACATGTTCATGGCAAATCGCAGGAAGTGATCATTAAACTTTTAAAGAAGTTATTGCTGAGCACGGGATTAAAAAGGATCATTAATTTACTGCATATTCTTAATCTCTTATCTGAAACGAAAGAATACAAATGCCTGGCCAGTGTTGGTTACAGCAATCCACATAATAAAAAGGATGTGCAGCGCATTAATAAGGTATACGCATACATTATGAATAATTTTACAGAGGATATCACCCTGAAAAATGCATCGATGCTGGCCAACATGACCATATCTGCTTTCTGCAAGTATTTTAAAGCCCAGACCCAGAAAACTTTTACCCAATTTGTAAATGAAGTAAGGATTGGATATGCCTGTAAGCTGTTGTATAATGATAACCTATCTATTTCACAGGTATGTTTCCAAAGCGGATTCAATAACCTGACCAATTTCAATAGAAATTTTAAGCAATACATCAAAATTAGCCCCTCAGATTTCAAGAAAAACCTAAAGGGCTAAATTCAACTAGTTTTTAAAGACACCTATTTCGGCTAAGGAAGCATATTGTCTGCCATCGGTTGCCGAGGTAACCACAACTTTGAAATATTTAAATGTTGCAGGACCTGGCAAGTAAATATTTTGGGGACCTCCAGCATTAGTTAAAGTATAATTTCCAAGGCTTATCCAGCTGATGTTATCTGTACTCGTTAATATCTGCATGTCCTTTATCTTACTGCTTCCTGATCGTTGCCTGAATGTAAATCCATCCACTTGTAAAGCCTGCCCCATATTCATAACAAAGTAATGAGGGAAGGTTGGAGCAGCACCACTCCATTGAGTAACCCATGCTGTTGCAGGATTATTGTCAATCAGGTTGGCCACTTTTCCGTCTTCTTCAGCAGTTTCATTAGAACTAAAACCGATCACCTGCCAGTTTGCTTTACTGTATTCATTTTTATCACCAAAATCAATTTTTGGCAGTCCATTTTTGATTTCATAAGCATAGGGGATATTGACCAGGCTTCCATTTCCGTTACAGAACATGATCCTTAGTTCATAAGGGTAAGCCTCTGTATTTGTAAATTCGCTGAAAGGCATGCTTACATAAAAGCTGTCTGTTCCTATTTTTGGAGTTGACCATACTACCGCATCATAATCCTTATTTCCGCCAATTCCATTCTTGCCCCCATCATTGTAGAAATTGATATTATTTACAGTTCCCAGACCTGAGAATCTACCTGATACAATAATATTTCCGTCTTTATAGTCTGCATGAAGGTGGGTTATCATCGTCTTGGGATCTGAATACCAATCTGATTTGCTTACTTTACTGAATACCTGGCAATTGTTTAGAATAGCACAATCTGCTTTCGTTAAATAGGTCGGAGCCTTCCCGTATGTTGAATTTCCAGCCCCCATTAAGGTAGTTCCATAAAGGGTGTTTTCAGACTTCTGGCCGCCATTATGAGGCAAATTCAGCCCATGTCCCAATTCATGCATCATTCCTCCTATCCATCCTGTTGCATTACTTCCAGCAGTTCCTACTGCTCCAAGGTCTTTAATGTCCATTCCAGGATAATCCAACGCAAAACAATTTCTGCCTAGACCGAAAAAGGGTGCATTATCTTTTTGAATATCTTTAACACACATCAGTATGAGGCTATGGTCGCTTGTTTTTTCGCCAGGATGGGCGGTAAAATAATCGTTAACTTCGGTTAGTACGGCATTTGCACCTCCATCGTAAGGATAATGTGACTGATCGAATTTGCCCTTTATTTCTATGATTTTTATTCTTTTCTTCGCATTATCTTTTAACAGACCAAAACTTTTATCCCCAAACCCCCATTGCTTCATCCATTTCCCATAAAATTCCTGTCCCTGCAACATAATCTCACTTATCCTTCTTTGATAATCGTCGTTGGGTGTTTTGTCTGATGCTACAAAATAGATCACATTGAGATTATAGGCATAGTCTGAAGTATAGTTGTATCCGGTATCAACTAGTGTTTTTTCCTTGGTCCCGTTAATATTGTCGGTTTTCTTACAGGCAATAAAACTGACAACAAGCATTAATAGCAAATAAAAGTGTCTTTTCATTTAGAGTTTGGTTAGGTTATTAGTTTAGTTTACACTTATTGGTTCAATAAGTGCAACGAATATATATACCATTCAAAACCAATCCTTTACCATCATTGTCGAATACTGACACTCCATTACTCATTTCAGGTAACTTTTATTCCTGGAACATAAAAAAAGGTGCGCTTAAAAGCGCACCCTCAACCAAGAAACGTAATTATAAATATTTTTACAAATTTAAACGCGATTCTCTGGCCGTTTTTTGACGAAATACCAACCCAGGCATCTTGGATGCCAGTAGCTACCGGGTCTTTTTAAGCTGAGCTATTTCTTATCCAGATTGACCCTTGCAGCTAAGTGCATCAGCACGCCTACAATGACAAACAGGCCGATACTTCCAAACAATAAAGCCAGGTCTTCCAGTTGGATGATCACATATACAAAACAATAGAAAGTAGCTATGATGGCGGCATAAACCGCCGCCGCTTTCTTGTTCCGGAGTAAGGACGCGATAAAGGTGCTGATCAATCCAATGGTGGCCACTGAAGCAATCAGATAGGCGATATTAAAGCCCATTTGTTCGCTGAAGGACAGGAGCAAAATATAGTAAATGGTCATGGCAGATCCGATAAGGGCATAGTGAAGTACATGTATGCTGCGCTTAATCAGTAATTCGGTAAACAGGAGTGAAATAAAAGTGAGGAGGATAATCAGTATAGCATATTTTGCGGTACGCATGGTTTTTTGATATTGATCTACAGGAAGTTTAAATTTTACGCCAAAAACGGCTGCATTCTCATCTTTGGCTTGCAGACTGGTCTTCCCTCCAACCCATTGCTGAGGAAAAGGACGGTTAAAATAGGTCATTTTCCAGTTCGCATCGAATGTTTCTCCCGCAATCTTACGTTCGTCAGGAAGATACCGGCCGGTAAAACTCGGGGCGTTCCAGTTGCCGGAAGCTTTGACGTTGGTGGTCCTTCCCAAATGCATAAAGTTCAGGTCCCCGCTTCCCCGGATATCGAGATCAAAATCAAAACTTACAGCGGTACTTTTACTTAACGAAAGATCGGGACGGATGACAAGGTTATTTTCAAAAAGATTTTGTGCATCGTTAGTTGCAGCTTCCGCACTGGCAAACACTTTAGACAGGTTATCCGGTTCTACATTGTAAGACTTGTTTTCCAGCTTAATGACCGGATTGTTCTTCAAACCTTTCAAATCACTTAAGCCAATGACCACTTTAGCCTTATCCCATAGAATTCTGCCAGGATCAATATCGGATTTTTGTAGTTCCAGGGCATCGAATTTACCTGTAGTATGAATTTTAGCATCATATACTACCGCATCAAAAATGGCACGGTGAAGTTTCCTAGGTTGAACCGAAGCCGCAATGTTCAAAACTTCAGGAAGCAAATAGATGTTGGTGATCAGTTCTCTGTCTTCATATTTTCCGGCTGCATTTTTTTCTGAAACTGTAGTTTTATATGGAAGTACCATAACAGGCCCCTGTACCAATTGACTGCCAGACCATTTATCAGCAATTTCAGCGCTAACTTCTTCTCCTCTTGCCTGCCTTTCGCGGATCAGGTCCTGGATGAGGTTTGAGGGGATGAGTAATAAAAGTACAAGTATGCCAATAACGGCTGCTTTAACCATAAATGACTGCTTCAGCCATTCTCTAAAGGTTTGTTTTTCGGGTTGTTCTGCTGTATTCATCGTTATTTTTCTATTTTAAAAGTACTTTGCATTACAAAGTATATGGGTAAAAAAAATTTAGAGTTTCTGTTGTTTAATTAAATTTTCAAGTGCCTGAAGATGTCTTTTGAAAGCATTCCTGCCTATTTCTGAAGCCAGGTACTGGGTATTGGGTTTTCTTCCGACAAAAGTTTTGTTCACCGTGATGTACTCTTCCTTTTCCAAAGCTTTTAAATGTGACGCCAGGTTGCCATCTGTAACTTCAAGCAACTCCTTTAAGGAATTAAAATCATAGTGTTCATTAGCCACCAATACGCTCATAATTTGTAAGCGTATGCGGTTCTCGAATGCTTTATCGAAATGGATCAGCGGATTTTTCACCTGTCGTATTTAAAGTGCATAATGGAACCATATACAATATGCAGCACGCCAAAGCCAATGGTCCAGAACACCAAACCATAGCCAGGTTGAAGCGCAGCAATTAAGCCCAAAGCAATTTCCATGATCCCCAGCCATTTTACGTCTTTATACGTATAATGACTTCCTGCAACCAAGGATAAACCATAGAAAATAAGCGAGGCAGGTGCAACAATTTCAACAAAGCCTCTGGACAAAAGCGCCAGAATAAACAAGCCTCCGGTAACCAAAGGAAAAGCCATGCTCACCAGTAATCTTTTACTGCCCGGGTTCCAAAACTCCTGTTTGTTCTTTCTGGCCTTTCTGATGGTTAAATAGACACCAGTACCAATGGACAATACGAGTACGGCCAAGGCTACTGCAATTAATTTCCAGGTGATATAAGCATCATTAACGTAATGCTCCCGGTAGGCTAAACTTTTGGAATTTCCATAAACGATCTTATATCCTATTGCCGATCCTGCCAATGCATACACACCTGCCATGACACCAGATAAACCGCTCAGTGAAATAAATTTAGCAGAACGCTCCATCAGGTTCCTGATAGACGACAATTCGGCATAGATGTCTTTTTCCTTCATTTGAAAGTACTTTGAGATACAAAGCAACATAGAAAAATCCAGACTTGCAAGTATTATCTTGTTTTTATCAAACTTTTATGTTGATTTTTTTCTCTCATTTCAATAGATTTTAAGAGTACAGCCTAATGCTTCTTTAGCGTTTGACCACCCGGAACCCCTGGTTGCTGAAGGAGGCATGAGGGCTTACCCGTCCAATATCCAGGGAATTAAAGAAACCACAGGCATTTTTACTGCACCACCATGAACCGCCCCTGGCATGCGCAAGTTTGCGGTCTTTGGGATCAGTCCTTAATGTACCTTCGCAAAATTCGAATACATTTCCATACATGTCGTATAAACCATAGGCATTTGGTTTAAAACTACCTACCGGAGAAGTGTACAGATAGCCATCTGAAGCATCAGCAACTTTATGATTACGGCCATGCCAGATGTTGGCATATTCGCCAATTTTTTCAACATCATTACCCCAAAAATAAAGGGTGGAAGCACCTGCCCGGGAAGCAGCTTCCCATTCGTCAAGGCTCGGCAACCGGACTTTTGCCCAAGTACAGTACGCCCGAGCATCACTATAGCTGATGCTGGTTACCGGGTGGTTCATTTTATCTTCAATACCTCCGCGGCTCTTTCCATTTGGATATTTCCAGCAGGCTGTACTGTCCTCGAGCCATTTAAATTCATCCAGCCCCGGTTCAAAAACCATGGCATTTTTCAAGCGTTCGGCATCTGTGATATAATGTGTAGCTTCAATAAAAGCTTTAAACTGATGGTTGGTCAATTCAGTTGCTGCAATGCAAAAAGTCTGAATATGTACCTTTCGGAGCGGATTTAACTGATGCGTCTTTCCACCCAGTGAATAGTCGCCCTGCTCAATCCTCACAAAGCTGGTATCCTGCTGCCCGATAGCTTGCTGGTACAACAAACTAAAAAGCCAAAACAGCAGTATTTTACTTCCGGCCATTGTAAAATGCCATTGCCCTGCTGATGATCAACTCCTCATTGGCCTTATTATAATTGATAAAACTTTGGGCGTCGCTTTTAGCTCCGTACAGTTTTATAAAAGAGGCAGACATCATAAAGGGCTTATACTCGTTATTTTTCATCAACAGCATCAGGACTGTTAAGATATCAAAGTCTTTATGGTCGCGGTTATACTGTTCTATCAGAAAAGGAATGGTTTCTGTTGCATTCATTTCTACAAGGGCAGTTTTATAATTGAGCCCTACTCTTTTGCTTCTGTTCACCGATTCTTTAATTAAGGATACCACGGCGTCCTTTTGGCTTTTCAGAAAATTTGCTTGTCTTTCACTCCAGGACGATTCGTTAAAGGCATCGGGAAGTGTTCCAAATATTTTTTTGTCTTCGTCTATAATTGGTGGAACAGCATCACAGTTTTGACTATAGCTTTCCGCATGGATCATATGGTAGGTAAACTTTTCATTTAAAGACAGTGCCAGATAGGCCTTTTGATTCAAGGAAGATCTGGAGTCGTCCTCAGAATCTTTAATCTGGGCAATCAGGGCTTTAATTTTAACCAGACCATAAGGTGGAATGGTGTTTTTCAGGCGATATTCATGATAGGCCTGACTGGAGGGGCTGGCTGGTTTCCACGTTCCTTCCTCTTGTGCAAAAAGAGAGAAAGGCAGGAGCAAAAAGAGCAGCAATACGCTTAATCTGCAGCATTTAACGGTTTGTATTTTCATTCTTATTTTAAATAGGCGATTCAAATCTAATCAATTTAGAAGATTTATTTTTTCACCGGATATAATAAAAAAGAGATTCAAACGTCTTATATACTGAGAGCGTTAATTAGATGGCGGGGATGCAGTTTTCGGACAGCATCCCCGTTTCTTTTTACCATCTGATCAGGTCATCCCACCCTTTCCGTTTTATAAATAACTGCCGTTCCATCTATGATGTCTGCGGAATTCTCTACAAATTTCTGAATATGTGGCTGGCGGTTGTGAAGGTCTAAACCTTCCTGATTTGTCCATTCCTCATGAAAAATAAACACTTCCGGAGTTTCGGTACTTTGGTGCAAATCATATTGCAAACAGGCCGCCTCGCTTTTCGAACCGGCTACCAATTCCAGTAACAGTTCTTTCATCGCTTCAGATTGCCCGCTTTTACTTTTAATAATTGCTGTTAAGAATACGCTCATGATGTTCTAAAGATTGATTGATGAAAACTTCTTCTAAGTGTGCTTTGTATCTTTTCAGATCATTCACAATATCCGGATTCTTTTCCACATCGTGAAAATGAATACCTTCTATAGGCTTCATACCCGTAAAGGCATTCATACGGTGAAAACCAAACAGGATACTGTCGTCTACAGACCGTTCATTAAAAAACTCTCCGGGTAAAGTAAAGGCTGTAGCTGGTGCATTCCAGGAAGAGGTAACCATATATTTCCTTCCATGTAAGGTACCTCCGGTACCATAATTAACCGCTGGGTTGATCGAATTTCTTCCGTCACTGTTGTAAATGCCTTTTTGATGCCCTGCAGTGAAAACGACATCAATGTATTTTTTCAAAGCATGAGGTACCTGGAACCACCAAATCGGTGTATGGTAAATAACGACGTCTGCCCATACATAGTTTTCAACTTCCTGTGCAGGATCATAATCTTCATTGACATCGGTAGACCGGATCTCAAATTCAGGCCGGCTGCTAAAAAATTCTACTGTTGTATCTAATAAAGTCTTGTTAAAGCGTCCACCAGAATGGCCAAACTTTTGTCCGCCATTGATTACAAAGATTTTTTTTATGTCCATTTTATTTTCTTTCTGATTTATGGACACAAAGTTACAGTGCATTGTACTACTATTATAATAGTATAAATCATAGTATTCTATTATAATTATAATAACATATTAATAACTCCTGATCTCGTCAAAGAAAGGTGTTCGCTTTTCCTCTACACAAGTCGCGGCATACAGATAAAGTGCTGCAGACCAGGTTTGCCAGTCTTGACCTTTAGGTAAACCGTCCTGGGCTTTATACCATTCATTAAATCCATATTTAAGGCTTGTATTGACTGGTTGTTTAATGAGCATGGTTAAGGCATAGAGTTTTTTTCGTGCCAGTTCAAATTTACCTGCGGCTACCAGCGCAGCGATATAAAATCCGGAAATAAAGGGCCAGATTCCACCATTATGATAATTTCCAGGCAGGTTAAAGTCTGCGTACCGGGGAATCCAGTCCGGATCTTTGGGAAGGATAAATGGAAAGAAATTTGGCGTTACATCAACCGCCAGATCACCGCTGTCTTTCATTTCGCCGCAAGCACCTTCAATCCAAGAGATCATTTCTTTTGCCCGGCTAAGCGGGGCCAGACCGGATAAAATTGCGATGCTGTTGCCCAGCAGATCAAACCTAGCACTGCTATAGACTTTATATGACCAAAGCGCATAGTAGGGTTTGCTTTTTACCACCAGCCCCTCATGTACACGGTGATGGTGTACCGGACCTTCTATGGTAAAATGCTTCATATCCCGGCACAGGTTTGCGGCACGTTCTTCTTGTCCAAGCATTTTCAGATAGCTGTAGGTAAGCGTGTTCACAAACAGGCCATAACCAAGCACCCATTGTTCGTCCCTCCAGTCGCTGGTGGGCTGCTGGGCAACCAGATATTGATCTGAGGGACACTGATATTCCATCCAGGTCAGAGATTTTTGCACAGCTTCTTCTAAAAAATTCTTTTCCCCTGTCAGTTTTCTGAAAATGGCTATGGCCATCAGGAACAGCGGAGTGGTATCACTTGCACCGCGGTCTTCAGCATCATGAACCAGGGAGGGTATATGCCCTCTCAAGGATTGATTGGAAGCCAGCACCTGCAGGGTTTTCCGCATGCTTTCCAGAAGTAAAGGACTTCCGGAGACACCTATCCCCAGGATGGAGATCATCAAATCCCGCGTATAGGGCTCTGGATATCCCCAGGCGGCTGTGCGCGGAAGGCCCATAAAGGGACCTTTTGCATTATTGATCAAAACCTCTGTTGCAGCCTGTTTTGCCGCTTTCACTTCTTCTAGAAAATCTTTTTCCATAATGATCTTAGTTAATAAATACCTAATCTTTCATTAATGAGCGCGATAAATTTTGAAGCCACCACCCTGTAATCGAAATGTTCTACTACCCTTTTGCGTCCAGCCTCTCCCATAGATTGCCTTAAGTTTTCATTCAGCAGGAGTTTTACCAGTCCGTCACGTATATCCGGAATATTTGCCCGGTAGTCTACTGTTCTGGGTACATCAAAAATGACCTTCCGGTTTTCTTCAAACCCGGATTCTGATCCCAGAGTGGTTTCATGGAGCACAATTCTTTCGCCTACTTCAGCCAGAAAAGCAGTTTCTCCGTGTACCAATGTATCCAGCATTCCCATCGCATGAATGCCAATGACGGGTTTCCCGCAGGCACCTGCTTCTACCTGGAGCATACCAAAACCTTCCAGCCGGGATGGGGCTGCGTAAATATCACAGGCTGCCAGTAAGTAGGGGGCAAACTGACGAGACATTACATTGGTTACGTATTTCACTTTGGTGCCTATCCCAAGCTCATCGGCAAGCTGGAGGTCATAACTATTCTGTAGTTCGGTACGCGGCTGAGGCCACACTTTGCAAAGGTATTTCCAATTGGGAACGGGTATTTTAATCTCTGCCAGTGCGTGCATAACCTCACGTCCTCCTTTCGAAGCAGCATCACCGCCAACCGTCAGAATCAGCAGTTCATCGGGGGAAATACCAAGCGCTGCCCTTGCCGCCAATACCTTTGGGTGTGTTTTTAGCCGGGGTTTAAAGGTTTCTGTATCGCAACCCACTGGCAGCACCAGAATATTTTCAGCACGAATGCCATCCCTGACATACATTTCTTTTACCCAGTTAGAGGTAACCAGGATCAGCGGCAGGGCATTAAGAACCTCCTGATAGTTTGCAATATATCCGTCTGCAACCAGCCAGGGCACCGCCAGCATGCCGTGTTGTTGCGGATGGAGTATAATTTTTGGCGTATGTCCCCAATAACCTATACCCACCACCACATCTGGTTTAAACCAGCGGTAATACCATTCTTTTTCCAGTTCAGATTCAAAGTGCACGGCATGTACTTCAACATTTAACTCTTTGAGTCCGCGATACAAGAGCTCTCCCTGGGTAGCAAGACCACTGGGTGAGGCCGGATAATCGTATAGCAAAAGTACTTTCATTTTTTTTCGGTAGGTATGAGACGGCTTAATGCAGCCGTATGTGCGGTGAATTCCCAGAAGGCTTCGGTTTTTGGTGTAGCTTGTGCTTCCCAGCTGTAAGGGTTAAAACCATATATTTTGGTCATGATGTCGTATTTACGTTGCCAGATTTCGTGCGGAAGCACATGATACAATTCTGCTGCTTTGATGGCCTGCGGTGCATAGGAACGGAGACCATCTTCATAAGCGAAAGTCCACAAGGCTTTGGAAGAGATTCTTTCCTGTGTCCAGAGCTGCAAAACTGCGCGGCTGGTTTCCTCATGCCGGAGGTGTCTGGTGTATTCCCCGTTTAAATCGTGGGTAATGATCAGATCGAAAAACCGTTCAGGTAATAGTTCCAGGATGTGTTGTTCCACGTCTTCTTCTGCAAGAGGGAATTGTTCCGGACCATCCTCCATATCACCCATTATTCCTGAAGCCCCCAGAACATCCATTACTTTGTAGAATTTAGGTGCCCGGTCCTCATCGTATTTTCTGGACAAACAGGCCACAAACCAATCCCACTCCGGATGACTTAAGACCAGGCCTCCGGCCCACAGGGTTTCATCGTCTGGATGCGCTACGATCAATGCCACTTTTTTTATCATGTCATTATATTAATCTCCTGTGAATGAAACCCTTTAAAGCCAAAATTGTTTATCCTGGCATACGATTTATAATTCAGGTACAGGGAACAGAGCATTTAGCCAAATTGGCTGAGTAGTTTAAACTATGATTTTTTCTTCTTTCCCTGGAATTCAGCTACCTTTAACAAAGACCTTTACTGAAGAAAATGAAATTATACCTCAGCCTGGCAGCCCTGTTCTGCCTTTCTTTACCTTTAAAAGCCCAGCACCGGCTCATTAAACTCTGGGAAACCGACAGTGTGGTCAATCTTCCTGAATCTGTTTTGCCGGATACCAAGGCTAAAATTCTGTATACTTCTGTTATGGGGAACAATCCGAACGATAAAGACGGTATTGGTGGGATAGCGAAGATAGGTCTGAATGGAAAAATAATAGACCACAACTGGATACAAGGCCTAAATGCGCCCAAAGGATTGGCGCGTTATGGAAATACTCTTTATGCAGCAGATTTGACCGATGTGGTGGTGATTGATATCGCGAAAGGGAAAGTATTGCGTAAGATCCCGATCGAAAATACTAAATTCCTGAATGACATTACAGTGAACAGCAAGGGCATAGTTTATGTATCTGATTCCCGCACCAAAAGGATCTATGCCATCCGAAATGATATACCTGAATTATACCTGGACAGCATTGCTGGTGTAAATGGCCTGAAAGCAATTGGCGATGATCTGTACATTGTTGGTGGCAAAAATATTTTAAAAGCAGATGCACATAAACATTTAACCAAAATTGCGGAACTGCCTTATGGTGGCGATGGGCTTGAACCTATCGGAAACGGCGATTTTTTATTTACAGCCTGGGGAGGTTACGTATATTATGTATATGCCGATGGCCGGCATGAACTTTTACTGGATACGCATGAAGCAAAGAAAAATACAGCCGACCTGGGTTATGATCCGGTAAAGCGGATTTTGTACATTCCAACTTTTTGGAAAAAAAGCGTGATGGCCTACCAGCTGAAATAAAAACTAAGCCTCTTCCTTTACTCTCGTCATATAATACACCGGAATGCCAAGCAGCATAATCAGTACGCCCCAGCCACAGGTATTGGTCTTATAAATAAGCAAGGCAATACAAAGTGCAGACGCAACAATGATATATAGAAAAGGTAAAACCGGGTAGCCGAAGGCTTTATAAGGCCGTTCTGCATCTGGCATTTTTTTACGTAAAATAAAGATACCGTAGATGGTCAGGATATAGAAGATCAGTACAATGATCACCACAAAATCCAGCAGATCTCCGTATTTCCCTGTTAAACATAAAGCCGATGCCCAGATACCTTGTACCCAAAGCGCCCAGCCGGGTACGTCATTGCCGTTTAGTTTGGCTGCATTTTTAAAGAACAGCCCGTCTTTGGCCATGGTATAATAAACTCTTGCCCCGGCCATGATCAGCCCATTGTTACAGGCAAATGTGGAGATCATGATCATCACTGCGATAATAATGGTTCCTGCTTGTCCAAAAATATGTTGCGCGGCCACTACGGCAACACGATCTGATTTTGCTGTCGTAATCTCATCAAGGGGCAATACGGCTATATACATTACATTGGCCAGGATATAAATAATGCTGACAATAAGGGTTCCAAGGAACAAACTTAATCCAACATTCCGCTCCGGCCGTTTAATTTCGCCTGCGATAAAGGTGACACCGGCCCAGGCATCACTGGAGAAAAGAGAACCCACCATAGCGGCGGAAATGCCGGATAACAATAAAGTTCCGCTGATATTGGTCCACTGCAGTGTTTCCAGGCTGAAGGAACGTGTTGACCAGGCATTGGTCCAGTTGGCATTCCAGACTTCAGCTTTGGCACCGAGTGTAAAACCGAAAATAATCAATCCGAACAGGGAAAGAATTTTAACAATTGTCAGTATGGTTTGCAGGATTTTACTGTTTTTTACTCCGCGACTGTTCAAATAAGTTAAGAGTACGATCGTGATGATGGAAACGAGCTGGGCAGCACTGATTGAAAAATGTTCCGGGATGCCTTTGTCACTTACCCCGGTCTGAATTTGCCAGAGGATATTATTTTCACTAAAAGGCTCGTATAAATAGGCGGTAAATTTAGAAAAGGCAACACCTACAGCAGCAATAGTTCCGGTTTGAATCACTCCAAAAAGACTCCAGCCATATAAAAAAGCAATGAGCTTATTATAGGCTTCTTTGAGGTAAACATACTGCCCTCCCGCTTTGGGAAACATAGCACTCAGCTCTCCGTAGCTTACGGCAGCGGTCATTGTAATCAATGCGGTAGCGACCCAGATCAGGATCAGCCATCCGGCCGAACCGACTTGCCTGGCAATATCGGCACTCACAATAAAAATTCCTGAGCCGATCATGGAGCCTACAACGAGCATAGTTCCATCGAGCAGTCCTAGTTCTCTTTTAAAAGAATGCCCCTGTGTATCTTTTTCCATTGGTTTGGTTGGTTTTGGTTTTCCTGTTGGTCTGCACTAAGATATTTAAAAATTTGAATAATAAAACACCTGGATTAAACAGCGGATTAAAAATTTGCGAATATGGGAAACACTTTTATTTTTGTATATATTAGCTAGAGCCAAGCTGGCTGATTACCAAACGCATATCACCAATCTAACCAAATACAAATAATTTATGGAGTTTCTACAAAACAATCTTATTTACATGATACCAGTCTTCGGACTGGTAGGGATCCTGGTTATGGCCATCCAAAGTGCCTGGGTAAGTAAACAGGACGCAGGAGATGCGACGATGACCGAACTTGCCGGCCACATTGCCGACGGTGCCATGGCCTTTTTAAAGGCGGAATGGAAAGTACTGACCTATTTTGTGATTATTGCCGGTGCCCTATTGGCCTGGTCCGGAACCATGACCGGCAGCCCTGAGGCCCCTATTCATTCCAGTCCGGTCATTGCGGTTGCTTTTTTAATTGGAGCCGTATTTTCAGCTTTTGCTGGTTACCTGGGTATGCGTATTGCAACCAAGGCCAACGTGAGAACAACCCAGGCGGCACGAACCAGCCTGGCCAAGGCCTTGAAAGTATCTTTTACTGGCGGTACCGTCATGGGCTTCGGCGTTGCAGGCTTAGCTATTTTTGGTCTTGGGGGCTTATTTATTGTTTTGTATTCCAGTTTTGTACCCGCAGGAAGCCTGGCTTCGGGCGTAGACATGAAAAAAACTATTGAAGTACTTGCCGGCTTTTCTCTAGGTGCAGAGAGTATAGCGCTTTTTGCCAGGGTTGGCGGTGGAATTTATACCAAAGCTGCCGATGTTGGTGCGGATCTGGTGGGTAAGGTAGAAGCCGGAATTCCGGAAGATGATGTGAGGAACCCGGCAACCATTGCAGATAATGTGGGCGATAATGTGGGTGATGTTGCCGGTATGGGTGCCGATCTTTTTGGCTCTTATGTGGCTACCATTCTGGCCACTATGGTTTTGGGCCAGGAAATTAAATCAGAAGACCAGTTTGGAGGTATGGCCCCCATCCTGCTGCCTATGTTGATTGCCGGTCTGGGCTTGATCTTTTCTATCGTTTCTTCCTGGTTTGTAAAAATCAGCAAAGAAACTGATAGCGTTCAAAATGCTTTAAATATCGGAAACTGGATGTCTATTCTTTTAACCGCTGTTGCAGCCTATTTTGCGGTGCATTGGATGCTGCCGGAGCATATGTCTATCCGGGGCTTTGAATTTACTTCATCGGCAGTATATTATTCTATCCTGGTAGGTCTGGTGGTTGGCACACTGATGAGTCTGATCACAGAATACTACACCGCTATGGGAAAACGTCCTGTGCAAAGCATCATTAATCAGTCTTCTACAGGCCATGCCACGAATATCATCGGGGGTTTGTCTGTGGGTATGGAGTCTACAGTATTGCCTATTCTTGTATTGGCCTCTGGAATTTACGGTTCCTATTATTTTGCAGGATTCTATGGCGTAGCAATTGCTGCAGCCGGAATGATGGCCACAACGGCGATGCAGCTGGCCATTGATGCTTTTGGACCGATAGCAGATAACGCTGGTGGTATTGCGGAAATGAGTGGTCTGCCTAAAGAGGTACGTGAGCGTACAGATAATCTGGATGCGGTAGGAAATACAACTGCTGCTACGGGCAAAGGCTTTGCAATCGCTTCTGCAGCTTTAACTTCCCTGGCTTTATTCGCTGCTTTTGCAGGGATTTCGGGAATCACTTCTATTGACATTTATAAAGCGAATGTACTTGCAGGCCTGTTTGTAGGCGGTATGATCCCCTTTATATTTTCTTCGCTATGTATTTCAGCAGTTGGCCGCGCAGCCATGGCTATGGTACAGGAAGTAAGAAGACAATTTAAAGAAATACCGGGTATTATGGAATACAAAGCTAAACCTGAATACGAAAAATGTGTAGCCATTTCTACCAATGCTTCTATACGGGAAATGATGCTGCCGGGCGCCATTGCTATCGTTGTTCCTTTAATTGTAGGTTTTATTTTTGGGCCTGAAGTTTTAGGTGGACTGCTGGCGGGTGTTACAGTATCTGGTGTACTCATGGGTATTTTCCAGTCCAATGCCGGAGGTGCCTGGGACAATGCTAAAAAATCCTTTGAAAAAGGAGCGATGATCAATGGCACCATGCAATATAAAGGATCAGATGCACATAAAGCTTCTGTAACCGGGGATACTGTTGGAGATCCTTTTAAGGATACTTCCGGTCCTTCTATGAATATTCTGATCAAGCTGATGTCTATTGTATCGCTGATCATTGCCCCACATATCGCTGTAAGCACAGGAAGCAATGCCCAGGCTAAACTGATGAAGAAAACGGAGACTGTAAAAACAATCCATATAAAACCATAGTGGCATTTAAATCACTATCATTGTTACTGTTAAAAAGGGATTTTCAGATGAAAATCCCTTTTCTTTTTAGAGTTTTTTAACTAGGTTTGGAGCGGATATAATTTTACATTCAAGCTACATTCATAAAAAACACTTAAACTAAACCTCAAACTATGTTATTTAAAAAATCTATAGACTCCCTGATTAAGGAATCTAATGAGAGCGGTGAAGGCACTCTGAAGCGGACGCTCGGTGTCGGTAATCTCGTTGCTCTGGGTATTGGTGCCATTATTGGTGCGGGGCTATTTGTAAGAACAGCTGCCGCAGCGGCTGACCATGCAGGTCCGGCGGTAACTTTATCCTTTATTCTTGCAGCTGTAGGTTGCGCACTTGCTGGTTTATGCTATGCAGAATTTGCTTCAATGATCCCCATAGCAGGAAGTGCTTATACCTATTCCTACGCTACAATGGGAGAAGTGGTGGCCTGGATTATAGGTTGGGATTTAGTTCTGGAATATGCACTTGGCGCAGCCACGGTATCTATCGCCTGGTCCGAATATCTTAACAAATTACTGGAGAATTTTGGTTTTTCTGTGCCTTATGCATTATGCCATTCTCCTTTTCAAACCTCACCTGATGGAATTAGTGGAATCATCAATCTTCCAGCCCTGTTTATTGTGTGTCTATTGACCTTTGTTCTCATCAGGGGGACACAAGAATCGGCTACCCTTAACGGAATTATTGTCATTTTAAAAGTGGCCATTGTAATTGCTTTTATAGCCATTGGCTGGGGCTTTATGAATCCTGCGAATCATACACCTTATATTCCTGTGAATGAAGGCGAAGTGAAATTCATAAAAGGACAGGAGGGTTTCTTTGACTTCTTTACGCATAGTTTTGGAAAATTCGGATGGTCAGGGATTATTGCAGGTGCAGGTGTAGTCTTCTTTGCTTTTATTGGCTTTGATGCTGTATCTACTGCTGCTCAGGAAGCTAAAAATCCAAAAAAAGACATGCCTGCGGGAATTCTGATTTCACTTGCAATTTGTACCGTTCTATATGTATTATTTGGTCATGTGATCACTGGTGTTGCTAACTATACAGAGTTCGCCGGGGCCGGTAAAGAGGCTTCCGTAGCTTACGCTATTGAAAAATATATGCACAACTATCACTGGCTGTCTACTTTGGTCACTGTAGCTATCCTCGCTGGATTTTCTTCTGTAATCCTGGTGATGCTTTTAGGGCAGTCAAGAGTGTTTTTCTCTATGTCTAAAGATGGTTTGGTTCCGAAAATGTTCTCTGCAGTTCACCCTAAATTCAAGACTCCTTACAAATCAAATCTTATTTTCCTTGTTTTTGTGGGATTATTTGCAGCATTTGTACCGGGCGATGTTGTTGGAGACATGACCAGTATTGGAACTTTATTTGCATTTACGCTGGTATGTATTGGAGTAATTGTTCTTCGTAAAACAGATCCCAACAGAGAAAGACCATTTAAAACTCCTTTTATGCCAGTTGTTCCCATCCTTGGAGCAGCAGTTTGTATACTGATGATGATTGGTTTGGGCAGGCACAACTGGGAGCGCCTGATGATCTGGATGGTTTTAGGCTTTATCATTTACTTTGCTTACAGTGTAAAACACTCTATAGTACGTAAGAATCAAAAGCTACTGAAATAGAATTGCGTTCACCTGATAAAATAAAAGAGGCCCCTGTAACCAGGGGCCTCTTTTATTTTATCAACATTTATTGCTTAGCTTTGTAATCTAAATTCGCTGCTATGGAATTCAACCTACGCCAAATCCTCTCCACCTCTATGGTCCTGTTTGCCATCATTGACATTTTGGGTGCTATTCCTGTAGTAATTGAACTCCGCAGAAAGGCCGGACATATTCAGTCTGAAAAGGCAACCATTGTTGCCACAGTATTGATGATCATTTTCTTGTTTGCCGGAGAAACTTTACTGAAAGTCATTGGACTGGACGTGGAGTCCTTTGCCATTGCAGGTTCCTTTGTCATCTTCTTTATTGCTATGGAAATGGTTCTTGGCCTGACGATCTTTAAAGAAGGAGATGCTCCTGAAACCGTATCGATTGTGCCGCTGGCCTTTCCTTTAATTGCCGGCGCAGGAACGATGACGACCTTGCTTTCCTTAAAAACAGAATACGCCACCCAAAATATTATTGTTGGGATTATGATCAATATGCTCTTCGTTTATTTTGTATTGAAAAACACAGAAAGACTGGAAAAGCTATTCGGTAAATCCGGGCTGAATGTCTTAAGAAAAGCCTTTGGAATTATCTTACTGGCCATTGCTATTAAATTGTTCAGAAGTAACACCCATCTGTAACTTTTCCTGCAGGATTGCGTCTTATAGTTAAGCAATAAGGATATGAACAGCTTTGAACAATATACGTTGATTATTGGCCTTCTGGCCATCTGTATTGAGGCTTTGAGGCATCTGAAGGAAAGCCTGCGGCACTGGCTGCATCCTCAGCACCACAATAAAAGGGATTAATTCTTGATCAGCCTGGCAGCAAACATGGTATCGGCCTTATCCTGATAACCTTTGATGACCTCCATACGTTCCAGGCTCAGACCCAGTTCTTTTTGCAGGTAATCCACCACGTCTTCGTTTTCCTGTTTAAAAACAGAACAAGTAATGTAAATTAGGGGTTTTCCCTCTTTTAGGTATTTGACTACACCGGCAGCAATACTTTTTTGCAGTTTGTTAAAGTAAGCTATTTTATGCTCTTCGAATGTCGTAAGCATTTCCGGTGTCCGTCCCCAAGTACCGGAACCAGAACATGGCGCATCCAGAATGATCCCGTCAAAAGCATAATGATGTAATTCCTGGTCATTATTCTGCAGCAGGTCAAGTACTTTTTTCTGATATTTTTTCAACCCGGCCATTTGAAAACGTTCCTCCAGGTTGCGCAGGCTGTTTTCCCGTACATCGCTCACCAACAATTCAATCTTTGGTTCCAGATCATGTAACAAAAGAGATTTTCCGCCCGAAGCCGCACAGCAGTCCCACCAATAGTCATATTTTTGAGGCTGGAAAAAGGCGCCTGTTTTCTGAGAAGACAGATCTTGTACCTGGTAGGTGCCCTGGTTGGGCAATACCTGTTCCAGTTTGGTGCCGTTCGGAAGTCCAAATGTCTTTTCATCGATATCATGCACCACTACATTCGCTGCTTTCAGGGCATTTAGAATCCCCAGAGAATGATTTTGCTGTACCCTGATGAACAAGTCCGGCTGGATAAAGAAAGACTGAAAAAAGGCTTCTTTATCAATCTCATCAGAAAGCAATACGGAAAAAGGAAATACCTCTTCGAGCCGGAAGGTAGGATAGACATCACTAACCAGTGCGAGTTTGGCCGGAACAGGAAGTTCCACCTGCTCGGCAAGTTGCGGCAAATGGGTTTCAATCATCAAACTGCTGGTATTGTTGCAAAGAAAATCGGCAACAGCAAGACGCTGTAATGTGTTTTCTGCAGGTAAAGCTTTACCCAGGCGATAAAAACTATACAGGTACCGGCTGGCCCAACGCCTGTCAGAAGAGCCCATTTGTTTATATTTTTTAAAATGTGCGACTAAAAACCTGTGCAGCGGCAAAGCGCCGTCATAGCTTTTCAAGATCAGCTCAAAAGCCTTGATCTGGTGCTCTAATCTCATTCTATTATGTTTAAATCGTAGTCCTTATACTTTAAAAGCATCAGGCTGGTATTGATATACCCATATTGAGGGTCATGGATAAAATTAAAGGAATTGTGCAAGCCCTTATATCTTTCTCTGGTTAAATATTTCAAGTAATTCTCACCATGTTCTGATAACTGTTTTCCAAAGAAATAACCAATATCAAAACCTTTAAAGGAATATTCACTCGGCTCAAAACTAAATGCCTTACGGTACTTTTTCACAAAATCAATAACTGCCGGACTCTTGTAATTCACTTTATAAGAAGAACTGATTACGGTATTGAGCAGTTGCAGTTTTTCTGTTGTATAATTTTGTTTCACCCAGTCGGGATGGCCAAAAAGATCAATATCAAACCCAGCTTTCTTCATTTTCACCAGTTTATCTATACTTGCTGCTACGAACTTTCGATCAGATGAACTCAGCATGACCACATATTTCTTAGTCTTTACAGCTTTTGTTTCCATGGTAAAGACGGAAGCATATTCTTGGAATTTAAACTTGCTGGCTTTTTGTGAAACAAAGTATTCCCGCAGGGGTTCTCCCAGGGTTTCATCTCCATTCTTTCTGGTATTGATCAGTATCACAACCGTATTTGCAGGGTCATATTTCCTGACAATAAAGTTGCCCATTTTCTTGGCATGAAGGTCAATATTATTGACGATGGAAATGAGGTTCGGGTTTCCAAACTCTGAGGGTTGTGTAGCTGCCAATGGAGAAACAACAGGTAACTGGTGCGCAACAGAATAGGCTGCCATCGCTTTAAGTCCATTCGGAAAGACGGGGCCAATAATCAAGTTGTTTTCCAGTAAACTTCCGGTATTGAACAAACGGTTCAGCTGCTCATTGTCATCCCGGGTATCATAGACATTCACCTTGAAATTTAAGCCTCCCGCTGCCGCAGAATCAATTCCCATTTTAAAGCCCTGGTAGAAATCAATGGCCATTGCATACCGCTCTATATCGGCTTTACTTTCCGTTTTTGGCTTGAACTCGTTCAGTTTAAACGGCACGAGCAAGGAGATGCTCGCCTGTGTAAATTTCTTAGCGGGTTTCTCTTCTTCTTTTTTGACTTCGGCAGTGACTTTATTCTTATTGGGCCGTACCTTTTTCGAACAGGAAGAAAGGTACAGCCCAAGAAGGATCAATAGGAAATATTTACTCCCACTCAATCGTAGCCGGTGGTTTTGAACTAATATCATATACTACCCTATTTATTCCTTTTACTTTGTTAATGATTTCATTAGAAATTTTAGCGAGTATATTGTATGGAAGATGACACCAGTCGGCGGTCATTCCATCAACAGATTCTACAGCCCTGAGACAAATTACATTCTCATAGGTACGCTCATCTCCCATTACCCCTACAGACTGTACAGGTAAGAAGATGGCTCCGGCCTGCCAAACTTTATCGTAAAGGCCGGCTTCCTTAAGGTTATTGATATAGATAGCGTCGGCTTCCTGAAGGATAGCTACTTTGTCGGCTGTTACTTCTCCAAGGATCCTGATGGCAAGCCCCGGACCAGGGAAAGGGTGACGGCCGATAATGAAATCTTCCAGACCTAATGAACGTCCTACTCTTCTTACTTCATCTTTAAAGAGTGTATTCAATGGTTCTACCACCTTTAATTTCATAAAGTCTGGTAGTCCGCCAACATTATGGTGTGATTTTATAGTTGCTGAAGGACCTTTAACAGAAACGGATTCGATCACATCGGGATAAATTGTCCCTTGTGCCAGCCATTTTACATCCTGTACCAAATGCGCTTCATCGTCAAAAACCTCTATAAATACGCGTCCAATAGCTTTCCGTTTCAATTCAGGGTCTTTAACACCTGCCAGCTGGCTTAAAAAACGATCTTTGGCATCTACACCTTTAATGTTCAGCCCTAAATGTTTGTATTGTTCCAGAACGGCATCATATTCTCCTTTACGAAGCAAACCATTATCAACAAAAATACAGTGCAGGTTTTTCCCTATGGCCTTGTGCAACAGGATCGCAGCAACACTGGAATCTACACCTCCGGAAAGGGCAAGTACGACCTTATCATTTCCTAATTTTGCCTGAAGGTCAGCTATAGTCGTTTCCACGAAAGCATCCGGTGTCCATTGCTGATGACATCCACAGATATCAACCAGGAAGTTTTGAAGCAATTGTTTGCCATCTAAACTGTGTGTTACTTCCGGGTGGAATTGAATCGCATAAGTTTCGGTATTTTTAACCTGGAAGGCAGCAACCCTTACACTATCTGTACTGGCAATCAGTTCAAAATCTTCTGGAACAATCGTGATGGTATCTCCATGGGACATCCACACCTGAGAATCTGAGGAAATGTTTTTGAACAGTGGATTTCCTTTAGCTACATAATTCAGATTTGCCCTTCCGTATTCCCTTGTAGAAGAAGCCTGAACTTCCCCTCCGGATTGCTGAGCAATATATTGGGCTCCGTAACAAACCGCCAGCACAGGGTAGTTTTTATGGAATCTGGACAGGTCGATTTGAGGTGCATCTTCCTGGCGTACCGAATATGGACTACCGGAAAAGATAACACCTTTTACGTCTGATGAAAACTCTGGAATGTTATTGAAAGGATATATTTCGCAATAAACGTTTAATTCGCGAACTCTGCGTGCAATTAACTGTGTATATTGGGATCCAAAATCGAGAATTATGATTTTTTCTAGCATGGACACAAAGTTAGTATTTATTCACTTCTACACCGAATCTTTTTAAGAAATCAACCCCCTCATCGCTCGGAAGTCCTTTATACTCTGCATAGGAGTCTTTATAGACCACTACTTTAATGCCTGAGGAGAGAATTAAACGTGCGCAGGCTATGCAGGGGGATAATGTGGTGTATAATGTTCCGCCTTCAATATTGGAACCATTCTTGGTGGCAAACAGGATGGCATTTTCTTCTGCATGCAATGCCAGGGAGCAACTGCCTCTGGAATCTCTGTCACAACCGGTTTCCGGCCATTCCTCATCACAATTATGTGTGCCGGAAGGAGGGCCATTATAGCCTATAGAGATGATCCGGGTGTCTTTGGTTAAGACAGCGCCTACCTGAGCTCTGACACAATGTGAACGGGCAGACAGATCTGTGGCCAGGTGCATAAATATATCTTTAAATCCTTTCTTCATGGGCTGCATTTCAATTAAAACGGAGCAAATATAGGCGAAAAAAGAAATCCCTCCCTTATTTATTCGGGGAGGGATTTCTTTATTTTTTTATTCCTCTAATGTCCGCCGGAAAGTTTCTTATCGAAACTGATGCCCTGCGATCTCAGAATCCCGCTTACCCTCCAGGCATAAAATGCCAGGTAAGAAAAACATATAATACCTACAATATAACTATATTGGATGCCGGTGAATTCGGATACATAACCCTGAACCCAGCTGATGATGCCTCCACCCATGATCATCATGATCAGGAAGCTACTGCCCTGGCTGGTATTTTTGCCCAGTCCGCTTACCGCTAAAGTAAAGATACAAGGCCATAAAGTACTACAGAACAATCCTACACTGGTAAATGCATATACACTGACCATACCTTTGGTAAACATACCAATCAACAGGGCTGTAATGCCAATAAAAGAGAATATAAGAAGCATCCTGGCCGGATTTCCTTTACTGGCCATATCTGCAATGATCAATACCAGAATGATTAGTCCGTACACATAGAACGGTGCAAGGTCATGATGAAACATCGCATTCACACCTAAGAAGATCGCAAAAGCTAAATAAGGCGCAATGAATCTCAATATTTTCTGGGTTCCTACATTATCTGTAAAGGCCTCAACCGCACCGGTCCATCTGCCAATCATCATACTTGCCCAATACAAGGACACATAGGGTGCAATGTCTTTAATCGCAAATCCAAGATCTCTTTCCATATAAGCAGGAAGATTACTGGCTGTTGATACTTCAACACCTACATAAACGAAGATCGCAATCATCCCCAATACCAGTTGAGGGTATTTCAAGGCTGAGCCTTTCATGCTTGGATCCTCTACCTTAGCCTCAACCAAAGTTGGCCTGTCTGGTAAAGAAGATAATTTCAGGAATATGGCCACTACAATGAAAGCAACACCTAAAATCAGATAAGGAACCTTAACGCTTTCTATACTTACGTTTTCGCTTGCGCTGGAAAGGGAACCAAAAATAGCAAAACTCACAATCAGTGGGCCTATGGTTGTACCAAAGTTGTTGATCCCTCCGGCAAGCGTTAAACGCTGTGAACCTGTTGTAATTGGACCTAAGGCGATAGCAAGTGGATTAGCAACTGTTTGCTGCAGGGAGAACCCAAGGGCAACAATGAACAGACCAGACAACATCAGCGGAAATGAGCCTAAGTTCGCAGCAGGATAGAACAATAATGTTCCTACTGCTGAAATAACCAGACCTAATGCCAGTGAATTTTTGTAACCGATCTTATTGACAAGATCTTGTTTCATAAGAACCGAAACTGCATTATAGATTAATGAGCCCACGGTATACGCAATGTAAAAGGCTAATGACACCCATTGACTTTGGCTTTGGGTAAGGTCAAAGGCTTTTTTGAAAACGGGAATTAAGATGTCATTACTGGCGGCTACAAAGCCCCAAAAAAAGAATACCGTGACGAGGGGTATGAACTGCCCCCATTTGGTCTGTGTTTGTTGTTCCATGTTTATGGTTAGTGAAAAGTTTTAAGCGCTAAACTTAAATAAAAATTGTTGTATACCAAAGTGTATTGTTTACACGCTAAAACTAGTAAAAAAAATAGGAGTATTTAAGGTATAAAATTGCATATTGCATAAAAATACGTTTAGGTTAGATGTTTGAAGCAATATTACAAGGGATAGGTGCAGGGATTTTGTTTTCGTTTTTAACGGGGCCTGTATTCTTCTCCATGATTAAAACGAGTATTGAGAAGGGATTTAAAGCGGGATTTTCTTTAGCCATTGGCGTTATACTAAGTGACATCGTATTCATCAGCGCCACCATTTTCAGTTCACAATTTGTAGACTACAATTCGAAATACAATCAATATATAGGTATTATTGGTGGGCTCTTCCTATTGGGTATTGGCCTGTATTATCTGATTAAAAAGGTAAAGGTCAATTATGAAATTGATGAGAAGATCAAAATCCGGAAACGGGGTTATATTATCAAAGGTTTCCTGATGTGCCTGCTATCGCCAACCACCCTAATGTTCTGGATCATGGTTGGCGGAATTGTTTCCGTACAACTGCATTATGATATGGATGAGAAGATAGTATTCTTTATCATTGCTATGGCTACACAACTTTCCATGGATTCCATTAAAACCTATTATGCTGCAAAACTAAGGTATAAGATCAAAGAAAAGTCTATCCAAACCCTAAACCGCATAGCCGGAGGGGTGATCATTATCTTTGCCATCAGGTTGTTTGTTGAAGTGATCCTGAAATATTACAGATAAAAAAAGCCCTTACCTGAAATCAGGCAAGGGCTTTAATTTTATTCTATTAGCTGGCTTAGTAAGCTCTCTGGTTACTTCCTTCTTTCCAGTTTACAAATGCTTTGTTTACTACCTTGTTTCCTCCCGGAGTTGGATAGTTCCCCGAGAAGTACCAGTCACCTGTATGGTTTGGACAAGCGACATGTAAGTTGTCCAGGGTTTGATAAATTACCTCTACCTGGGCAACTGTATCCTTTGGTGTAATGATCTTTGTGATCTGTGCTGAGATCTCCTCCTGTGTAAAAGGACGATAGATATCCTTCACGTGATTTACAATCTCTTCTTTAGGCAACAATAATGAAGCTTTACATTTCTCATAAACTTCATCGATGATATGTTTCAAGCCTCTCTGATGTAACAGCTGTATGGCCGCTTCAAAAGCAACGAACTGTCCCATCTTGGACATATCGATACCATAGCAATCCGGATAACGGATTTGTGGCGCTGAAGAAACAATAATGATCTTTTTAGGGTGAAGCCTGTCGATGATCTTAATGATACTTTGTTTAAGGGTAGTTCCTCTTACAATAGAATCATCTACGGCTACCAATGTGTCCGTATGATTTTTAATCACCCCGTAAGTGGTATCATATACGTGTGCCACCATATCCTGGCGGTCGGCATCCTGTGTGATAAATGTTCTTAACTTAACATCTTTAATGGCCAGTTTTTCTACCCTTGGACTCAAAGACAACAGTTCATCCAGTTCCTGGTCGCTCATCGGTTCCTTCCGTCCAAGCAAAGCATCTTTCTGCAGCTGACGAATATGTCCATGAATTCCCTCCACCATTCCATAAAAGGAAACTTCGGCTGTATTAGGGATAAAAGAGAATACGGTATTTTTAAGGTCCCCATCTACCGCTTTTAAGATTTGTTTGCAAAGCAGGCTTCCAAGGTGTTTTCTCTCTTTATAGATATCTGCATCCGATCCTCTTGAAAAGTAAATCCTTTCAAAAGAACAGGCTCTTTTTTCCAGGGGTTCCCTGAACATTTCCTGGGTTACTGTTCCGTCTTTTTTAACGATCAGTGCATGCCCAGGCTCAATTTCTTTAACATCTTTCAATGCAATATTAAAAGCCGTTTGAATTGCCGGACGCTCTGAAGCCGCAACCACAATCTCATCGTCAACATAGTAAAATGCAGGACGGATACCGGCCGGATCACGCATAAAGAAAGCATCTCCGTTTCCAACTATCCCTGAAATGGCATATCCGCCATCCCAGGTTTTTGCAGAGCGGCGAAGTATATTGGCTATATTTAACCCGTCAGATATTTTGTGCGTGATCTCTACGTTATCAAATCCCTCTTTTTTATACGCATCAAATAATTCCTGGTTTTCATCATCTAAAAAATGTCCGATCTTTTCCAGTACAGTAACTGTATCTGCTTTTTCCTTTGGATGTTGTCCAAGCTCGTACAGTTGCTCCAATAATTCATCTACATTGGTCATATTGAAGTTACCGGCAATTACCAGGTTTCTTGTCATCCAGTTGTTCTGGCGCAAGAATGGGTGGCAATTTTCTATGCTGTTTTGTCCGTGTGTACCATAGCGAAGGTGTCCCATCAGCACCTCCCCGATAAAGCTGACATTTGCCTTCAGCCACTCTGTGTCTTTCATCAGTTCCGGTGTTTCGTTCTGAATGTCCACAAATTTACTTTGCACATATCCAAAGATGTCTGCAACTGCATTCTGTGCCATGGAACGATAACGGCTGATGTACCGATGACCTGGTTTTACATCCAGTTTGATGGTGGCAATACCTGCACCGTCCTGACCACGGTTGTGTTGTTTTTCCATCAGCAGGTACAGCTTATTTAAACCGTATAAGGCTGTTCCATACTTTTCCTGATAATAAGATAGGGGTTTCAAAAGACGGATAAAAGCAATTCCGCACTCGTGTTTTATCTGGTCACTCATTGATGTGTGTTTTGAGCCGCAAATTTACCGTTTATAAAACTCAGAACCTAGAAAGAAGTGGAATCTTTCGCCGGATTTACTATTCTCTGACTAACAGCGCAATACAGCACACAAAGCAAGCCTTAACGCAGAAGATGCACCTGTTTGGACTGCACTTTTTGTTCGAAAAATAAAGATGCATTCGTATCAAAAACAGTAGTATCCCCCGAGGTATAGAATAACCGCTGCCCTTGTTGCCCGATTTTATCGGCAATTTCAGGATGGTTGCGCAGGTATTGTGCCAGGCTAGCAGAAACAATCTCCCCCTGAGAAATCAAGGAGATCTTCTTAGGAAGCAATCGCTCAAGTTTTGGAATCAGTAAGGGATAATGCGTACATGCCAACAGAATACAATCCAGATCTGGTGCATTGCCAAGCAATTCCTCCAGATATTTACGGATAAAATGATCAGCCCCGGAGGTGAGGTGTTCATTATTTTCTATAAGAGGAACCAGCATAGGACAGCTTTGCTGTACCACCTTTAATTGAGGGTAAAATTTTTCGATCTCGATAGGATAAGAATTCGAATTCACCGTGCCCCGGGTCCCCATCACCCCAATCGTATTACTTTTGGTATAATGACCAATTACTTCTGCTGTAGGACGAATTACCCCAAGCACCCTGTGGTTGGGATATTTTATCGGAAGTACTTTTTGTTGTATAGTACGGAGGGCTTTGGCAGAGGCCGTATTACAAGCCAGGATGACCAATGGACAGCCTTGGGCAAAAAGCCATTCCACACATTCAAGCGTATATTCATAAACGGTTTCAAAGGAATGATCTCCGTAAGGTGCTCGTGCATTATCTCCAAGATAGATATAGTTATATTCAGGGAGCTCCTTTATAATGGATTTAAAAACCGTAAGCCCCCCATAACCTGAGTCAAATACCCCTATTGAATTTGTTTTGTTCATTTGCAAAAAAAAAGCGGACCTGAGGAATATTCCTCAGGTCCGCCAATTTAAATATTTTTCATCAGAGAATAGTGTTTTTATCGGTGATGAAGCTATCATGGATTTCCACTCATGATGATTTGCCTGTTTATTTCTTTGGAGCTGGAACAGCTGAAGCAGAAATACCTAATTTAGTTTTAACTGCAGCAGTTACATCGTCACCACCTTCAGAATACAATAAGTTGTTAGCACCTTGCTGAGAAGCAATATCGAATACGTAAGCCAAACCTTTTTCCTTAGCTACAGATTTAACTGCAGTTTCAAATTTCTGGTTAATCGGAACAAACAATTCACCTTGTTTGGTTGCTACATCCTGTTGAGCTTTTGCACGTGCATCGTTGATGCGTTTTTCCATTCCTTGTAACTCTTCACCCATAGTTTGAAGTTCTTTAGTTACAACATCTTTATTTGCTTCACTTAAGGTTTTTTGTTTCGCTATAGCAGCTTCATACTTTGTTTGATACTCCGTCTGCATTTTAGTGATCTCATCCTGTTTAGTTTTAGCAAGAGTTTCAAGTGTACTTTGCGCAGCTTTTGCTTCAGGCATAACAGCGAATATTGCTTCTGAATTTAAGTGCCCTATCTTTTGTTGTGCATTTGCTACATTAGCCGTAAACAACAATCCCGCCGCTACAAAGAATACATTAATTAACTTTCTCATTTCTATTTTTCCTTAATAATTGTTTTAAATTTTATGTTTGTGTGTTATTTGATCACCGTTCCTGGCTTATAACCAAGTTTGATAATAATATCATTGCTCAGGTCATAACTGCTGCTGGCATAGATCATCATCGTTGCTTCACTGCTTTTGTCAAAAACAAAATCAATGTATTTACTTTTAGCCAGATCCGCAACTGTTTTAGTTACTTTCTCCTGGATAGGTTTTAAAAGTTTGGCTCTTGACTGAAAAAGATCTCCATCCGGACCAAACTTCTGGCGCTGGAAATCTTTAGCTGCTTTTTCCTTTTCAATAATCTCGTTTTCTCTCCTCTTACGCATATCATCTGTCAGTAATACCTGATCTGCCTGATATGCTTTATACATTTTATCAATCTGGGTGAAATTATTATCCACCTGTTGTTGCCATTGCTGAGATAACACGTTCAGCTGGTTTAAGGCCGATTTATACTCCGGCAAATGCTTGAGTATATATTCTGTATCCACATACGCAAACTTCTGTGCAAAGGCACCAACACCGGTGAAAAGCAAGAAGCATATTAAAACACATTTCTTCATAAAATTATTATTGAAATCCTCCCAATTGCTGTGCGATACTGAAAGTGAAGTTTTGTCTACCGTTATCCTGTACCCCAGGAATCTTGTCAAACGCATGTCCATAATCAATACCTAACATCCCAAATATCGGTAAAAATATCCGAGCTCCAATACCTGCAGACCTTCTTATATTAAAAGGATTGTAGTCACTGAACTTGTTCCAGGTGTTACCGCCCTCAGCAAAGCCCACAATATAAGCAGTTGCCTGCTGACTTGCAATAACCGGGTATCTTAATTCCAGTACATACTTTGTAAAAATTGGGCTACCTGAATTTTGTGCAATAGTTGGGTCAGAACCTACCGGGATTACAGCATTGTTCGCATATCCACGCATTTTAATAATTTCAGATCCTTGTAAGAAGTCAAAGCCCTGCATACCATCACCACCTAATTTGAAACGCTCAAACGCAGATTGTCCAACCGCCTTATTGTACTCTCCAAGGAAACCAAACTGTGCCTGAGACATTAAGATCAGTTTACCTGCAATTCTTTGGAACCACTGACCTTCAAATTTCCATTTGTGGTATTCTGTAAATTTATAACGTTGTTTATCTGATGCAGTTGCATAGTTAACATTATTTAATAATGAATACGGAGGCGTTGCCTGAACTGTAAAACGGAAATAAGATCCTGCAGTTGGGAATATAGGGGAATCCCTTGAGTCCCTGCTCAGCTCCTGCGTTAAGTTAAAGTTGTAAGAAGTACCTGTGCTAAATTTATAACCAGGGTAATTGTGCAGAATATATTGTTGTATGTTAACAGAGTGTGTCAGCTGGAAATAGTTATCCGGCCAGTTTAACCTTCTACCCAAACTTACAGTTACCCCGTTTAAGCGAATTTTAGAGTACTGTGAGCTGGATTCATCCACACCATAGATCCCGCTTCCACCATTTGAAGAAAGAGAAGTAAAGGCACTTAATCCAAAACTCACCGGTTTTTTACCGCCTAACCATGGTTCAGTGAACGAGAAGCTATACGACTGGTATTGTTTACCATTGGTTTGACCACGTAAGCTTAACTTCTGACCGTCTCCTTTTGGAAGTGGCTTATACGCTTTAAGATTAAACAAGTTTCTCAAAGAAAAGTTATTGAAAGTCAATCCAAGTGTACCGATGATACGTCCACCACCAAAACCTCCTGACAATTCAATCTGATCTGATGGCTTTTCTTCTACTGCATATTCAATATCAACCGTTCCATCTGCCGGGTTAGGTTTTGGAGTAGGTACAGTTTTAGACTCATCAAAATTACCCAACTGACCAATCTCTCTCACTGTTCTCACCAATTGTTCCTTCGAAAATTTCTCTCCTGGTCTTGTTCTAACATCTCTAAGCACAACCCTGTCATTGGTAATGGTGTTCCCTTTTACCGTAATACGGTTATTGGTATACTGAGGTCCTTCGTAAATACGCATTTCCAGATCGACCGTGTCACCGTGAATTTTAGTTTGTACCGGATCAACATTGAATGTCAGATAACCATCATTCAAATAGATGCTGGAAACGTCATCACTATTTCCTGTTCCTCTTAATCTTTTCTCTAGTTTTTCTTCACTGAATACTTCACCTTTTTCAATGCTCAATACTTTCTCCAAAAGTTTGGTTTCATATTTGGCATTTCCAACCCAGGTGATATTACCAAAGTAGTACTTAGGTCCCTCAAAAATATCTATCTTAATCCCTACTGCTTTATCGCTGTACTGGTAAATGCTGTCTTTTATAATAGCTGCATCACGATAGCCCCGCTCCTGCATTTTAGAAATGAGCTTAAGTTTATCTTCCTCGTATTTCGTCTTGTTGAACTTTCCTGAACCAAAGATCTTATAAAATGCCTGTTGCTTCGTTTTCTTTAAAAACTTACGCAGTTTGGCATCACTAAAAACTTTATTACCTTCAAAGTTGATCTCATGCACCTTTACCTTACGGCCCTTTTCCACATCTACAACGAGGATAACATTATTTTCCTGGGTAGGATCGGGCTTGGTTTTATAATTCACTTTGGTAAAGAAATACCCTTTTTCAGACAAGAATTTGGTGATGGTACCTGTAGTTGTATTGTACAGGTTTTCATTCACAACAGTCTTTCCGGTTTTGGCATTAAGCTTTTCCATGATGTCGGTTTTCTGAGATTTGCTTAAGCCAACAAGCTCAAAAGAACTTAAACGCGGACGTTCAACAACCTCAATCTCAAAGTATACCGTATCCAGATCAAGCTTCGAAATATCCAATTTAATATCATCAAACAAGCCCTGTGCCCAGAGGTTTTTAATCGCGTTACCAGTAGCCTCACCTGGAAGTGTAATGTGCTCTCCTTTGATCAGTTTGGACAAGGTGATAATTACATCCTTATCCAGATATTTCGCTCCGGTTAATGTTGTACCTCCAATAACATACTCTTTTGGATTAAAGTAGTCCATATCCAATCCACTGACTTTCAATGAAGGTGTTGCTGGATTGGAAGGGCGTGTGATCTGTGCCATTGTTGGTAACCCGAACAATAACAATAATATAAGTTGGTATATTCTTTTCATTTACAATCTAAAATCGTCGCTAAGTTAATTTAAACACATGTTAAAAAGTGTTAAAAGTAAAATTAGTTCAATTGCTCACTAATTTTGCCAAAGCGTCTTTCGCGTTTCTGGTAGTCTACAATAGCTTCAAACAGGTCTTCCCGCCTGAAGTCGGGCCATAAGGTTTCTGTAAAATATAATTCGGTGTAGGCCATTTGCCACAGTAAAAAATTACTGATCCGATGTTCTCCACTTGTCCTGATCATCAGTTCCGGATCAGGGATATTGTATGTACTTAACTGAGAAGAAAAATTCTCTTCCGTTATATCTTCAATTCCGATCTCTTTGTCCAGTACTTTTTGGGCTAATTTTTTCGCAGCATCTACAATTTCCCATTTTGCACTATAGCTTAATGCGATAGTTAAAGTACAGCGCGTATTGTGTGCTGTTTTTTCCATGGCATCCTTCAGATCGTCAATACATTTTTGTGGCAATGATGACGTATCACCTATAGCATTCAGCCTGATATTATTTGCAGTAAGTCTTGGCGTTTCCTGATTAATGGTAGAAATGAAAATCTCCATGAGTGCATTAACCTCTTCTGCGGGACGGTTCCAGTTTTCCTTGGAAAAGGCATAGATCGTCAGATATTTAACACCAATATCCGCACATCCTTCTACAATATCTTTTACGGATAACACCCCATTTTCATGTCCGAAAACCCTGAACTTACCCTGATTTTTTGCCCATCTCCCGTTACCATCCATTATAATTGCAATGTGCTCAGGTAAACGCGTAAGGTCAATTTGTTCTTTAAATCCCATCTAACTATATGAAAATGATCCCCAAAAGTCTAACATTTTTGGGACACAAAGGTAAAATTTTCTATGATTATTAGTCTATTTATATGAAAATCATGCTAAAAGGTAAAACATTTTTCGGATAAAAATGTATACGAGATTCCAATTTGCATAAACATATAGGTATCTCGTTTTCTTGAATCTCCTCTTTGACTGCCTGGTGGCCTGTGTCCTGATGGATCAGCCAGGAAGATATGCATTTCATCATCTCCCTGAACCGGGTATTTATATACCCCGCTCACATCATCGAGATAATCGGTATAGGCTGTTCTATACCCCAGCTGGGAGAAAAAGCTCCAGTTGGAATTAAAATTAAATTTCACCCCTGCCCCATAAGGAATACTGACGGCGTAATTTCTATAAGGTGTACTCTGTCCTTCTGTTTTGTACAGCCTCAAATCTCTTGTCTCCCCATTTATCCTGATTCTGGGGTTAAAAATCACACCACCAAGTCCTGCATAGATATATGGTGTAAAATTCTTTCTTCCTCCACCAGCGAAATAGTCAAAAAAGTTAAAATCAACCTGTGCACTCACTTCATTAAGAGGAGTATAAAATTTCAGATTTCTATCCTTGAAATCTGCGTTTGAAGACTGTGAATCATCTCCGCTGATCCTTCCATAGTTATAATGAAGCCCAAGGGCCCAATGTGAATTAAAATTAAGTTTTGCAAAAACCCCGGCAGACATACCCGTAATTTTCAAGGGATTATCCGGGTTAAGATCACCCATATAGCCTGCTGCACCGGCACCCAGCCCTACTTCCCAGGCTTGAGCCCTCGCGCCTGACGCAGACATCAGGATCAATATTAAATGGAGCAACAGTGATTTAAATTTCATTCTAATAATTCCGGGTGTCTATTCCCCAAAGCAATTTATTTCTTAAGGTGGTCAGATAGCTCTCATTGTTCAGTCTGATCAGATTGACATCAAAACTCGCCTTCTTGATGCTGATTTTAACGGAACGGTCTACTGTTACGGTCCTGGAATCACAGGATACCAGGAACTTTGCACTTCTGGCCTCTACTTCAAAAGTTAAAGTTACATTATCCGGCACAATAAGCGGACGTACATTTAAATTATGTGGTGCAATAGGTGTAATCACAAAGCTTTGTGAACTGGGGAGAATAATTGGCCCCCCACAACTCAAAGAATAGGCTGTAGAGCCGGTAGAAGTCGCAATGATCAGCCCGTCTGCCCAGTAAGAGTTGATAAATTCCTCATTCATATAGGCATGGATGAGCATCATCGCAGAATTGTCCCTCCGATGAATGGTGATGTCATTCAATGCAAAATTCTCTTCTCCAAAAAGATGGAGCTTAGACTCCAGGCTCAGTAAACTCCGGCTGTCCAGTGCATACTGCTGGTTTAACAAAGCTTCTATTGCTTTTTTAATCTCGTCTTTATTAATACTCGCCAGAAAACCAAGACGTCCAAAATTAATACCGATCACCGGTATTCCCGAATCACGGACAAGCGCAAGGGTATCCAGCATAGTTCCATCACCGCCTAGGCTGATCAGTACGTCTGCCTGACCAATCAGTTCTGCGTTTTCCTTAAATGTTGTAATCTTCGCGTTCAATTTCACTTTATCTGAGATAAAGTGATGGTACTTTTCATAGACCAGGGCATCCACATTATACAGGGAAAGAACGTCAAAAACATCCTGGACATAAGGCAATACTGTATTGTTGAATTCCCTTCCGTAGATTGCAATCTTCATCATGAAAGTACCGGTTTTATCATAAAAATGAACTTAGCGTAAGCTGCTGTTTTCATTATACGTTTAAATAGTTCATAAAAGAGTTATAGCGGTCTTCAGTTCCCTGATCAGTAGAAGTACTGTTAAAAACTGCCTTAACGACGTAATTATACCTTTCAAAGGAGGAAATGATGCCAGATAACTCGGTCTTGTTGATTTTGAGGGTCACCTCCAGTTTGGTAGAATCGGGAAAAGACTGTACATAGGAAGACAGGATCTGTGCGTTATCAGCCTCCACGATCTGCGCCATATGAGACAAAGAATTATTGCGGTTACCAATCTCCAGCACAATAACGCCCCCAGGTTCTTTGACAGCATAAATCTCTGCCGAATACCCGATAAGACTGTGCACTGAAATCACGCCCAGATAGTTCTTATTATAATCCAATACCGGTAAAACAGATAATTTGAGCTGATCAAAAAGCCGGATCACATCATATATATGCGAGTCCTGATAGACAAATGGATTAAGGATAGCCAAAGACAAACTACCTATAGCTTGTTCAACATCCCTTACTTCTATCAGTTCTTCCTCAGCCACCAATCCAAGAAACTGAGTTTCATTTACAATAGGCAAATGATAAAGCTTGAACTCAGATAAACGATCAAGCGCCTTCTGAACAGTATCAGAAGTCCTTAAGGGCGGGATCGCATTCGATATGAGTTCAGAGGCAAACATTACTTCAGCAATATGCGGTTTAAAAAAGTATTCAAAAATTCGTTAAAAACTTCAGGCTGCTCCATCATTGGGGCATGCCCACATTTATCTACCCAGTTCAGTTCAGAATTAGGCAATAATTCGTAAAACTCTTCTGCGACATCCGGCGGAGTTACTTTATCCTGCCTACCCCAGATTAGAGATACAGGTATGGTAATCTTAGACAATTCTTTGGCCATGTTATGCCGGATTGCAGACTTTGCCAGCGCAAGAATCCGTATCACTCTGGAGCGATCGTTTACAGTTTTAAAAACCTCATCAACCAGTTCTTTTGTAGCTGTCGCAGGATCATAAAACGTAAATTCCACCTTTTCACGGATGTAATCATAACTTTCTCTTCTTGGGAAAGATCCTCCAAACGCATTCTCATACAGACCCGAGCTTCCTGTAAGTACCAGAGCCTTTACATGCTCCTGATGGGCGGCCGTAAAAACAAGGCCCACATGACCACCCAGAGAGTTCCCTACCAATACGGTCTGTTCCAGACCTTTGTGTTTTAAGAAACGGTGGAGATGTTTAGATAAACTTTTTACACCCAGCGTAAGGATGGGCAGCTCATAAATCGGAAGGATAGGTACCAGTACACGATAGTTTTCTTTAAAATAATCTATCGTTTGTTCCCAGTTGCTCAGTTCACCCATCAAACCATGAAGTAATACCAGAGTTTCGCCCTCTCCTGCCTCTATGTATTTAAACCCATTATCTTCTATTACTTCGTACTTCATATTTTTTATGTGGATGTGCTACTAAGTTAGTAGACATAAGTTAATTTAAGGCAATAATACAAGGATTAATTTTTTTTAAAACAATCCTTCTTGTTTTTAACACAATTTATGCCAATTGTGATTTAACAATTTCAGCAATTAGTTTACCATCCGCTTTACCGGCTAACTGTTTGTTTGCTAACCCGATAACCCTACCCATGTCTTTCATGGAGCTTGCACCGGCAGCGGAGATAATTTTAGAAATTAATTCTTCTACCTCGGCTTTTTCAAGCTGTTTAGGCAAGAATTGACCAATAACATCAATTTCTTCGTCCTCAACCTGCGCAAGATCTGCACGGCCTTGCTGCTTATAGATATCCGATGATTCTTTACGCTGCTTAATTAATTTTTGAAGAATTTTTATTTCAGTATCTTCTGTTATCTCTTCCGCCGAACCCTTTTCTGTTTTAGCCAGCAATAACGCTGCTTTTATAGCTCTCAAGCCTCTCAGTTGTGCCTGATCCTTAGCGAGCATTGCTTTTTTTATTTCCTGATCAATCGTATTTGATATCATAAATTAGTTTTTCTTAATTATAGTTCCTGTTGCCTGCGCCGTAGGCATGATCAGCATATCATTAATATTAACATGTGCGGGACGGCTCACTGCAAACCAGATGGCATCAGCAATATCCTGGGCAACTAGTGGCTCCAGTCCTTTATACACATTTTTGGCCCTTTCTTCGTCTCCTTTAAAACGCACAAGAGAGAATTCTGTTTCCACCATACCCGGATTTATTGCCGTCACCTTAATGCCATGGGGAAGCAGGTCTATTCTCATTCCCTTATTTAATGCGTCAACGGCATGCTTGGTCGCACAGTATACATTTCCATTTGGATAAACTTCCTTACCCGCAATAGAACCAATATTTATGATATGGCCTTTTCCTGCAGCGATCATCCAGTTGGAAACGATCCTCGACATATACAGCAGCCCCTTAACATTGGTATCGATCATCCTGTCCCAATCATCAGTATTACCCTGATCTATAGGATCAAGTCCCTGGCTTAATCCGGCATTATTGATCAAAACATCCACTTTTTTCCATGCTTCCGGCAAAGCTTCCAGCCCTTTAATCAAGGTGTCGTTTTCCCGCACATCAAGCACTAATGCCTGTACTTCTACCGCATATTTATCCTCAAGATGTGAAGAAAGTTTTTCCAGAAGTTCTGAACGTCTCGCTAATAGGATAAGTTTATAGCCTTGCTGGGCAAACAAGGTTGCACAAGCCTTACCTATACCTGAAGTTGCGCCTGTTATTAATGCAATTTTTGAATTCATCGCTTTAGTTTATCCTACAAAAATATAAATATAATGAGCCTAAACACTATTCAAAGAATAAACTGAATGTTACATGACGCAACATCAGCTTGTCTATTGGTGTTGAATAGGCATTGTTGTCCTGTTTCAAGACACTTCCGAAGGAGGAGGAATATTTAATTTCCGGAGACATTTTAAAGTATTCAAAATAAAGGTCAAAGCCAATCCCCGCCTCATAAGAAAAATATCCCTTGCGGTTTTTCAGAAACTTATCAATGGCCGCATTGCCCTGATCATTTGTTTTTTTGGCAGAAGAAATATCCATGGAATACTTCGCTCCCCCCAATAAATAAGCTCTGAAATTGTTAAGACGATCAGACTTCAGCTTGATACCAAGTGGGATTTCCACCATTGTAGCCTGCACTTTCTGCTCTTTAAACGGCAGAGAATTAGGCACTGGTACAACTGGTGACTCATATTCGTAATCGAGCAAACGATCATTAAAAATCAGAATTGGCGTAAAACGGACATCGGCATGTTCGCTCAGCCTGGTGTTCACAACAAACCCAACGCCAAAGCCTGGTGAAGATTTTGCTGTAATGGATTTTAACCCGGGTGTGATCTGAGTCTTCGTTCCGGGAGAAGGATCGTCAGGCCCCTGCGTTTCATAGAAAGGCTGCCGCCATTCCGCTTTCTTAAATACTTTGTACTGTGATGACAAATATTGAAACGTAAAACCAAAATGAATGGCATCGTCATCTACCCCACCACCCCAGTTCTGGGCTTTGGCGAAGCAGCAGATGAACAAACAGGAAGCCATTAAAAATAGTTTTCTGATCATTTAATACCCGTATATATTGAACTTATTCCAAATGTTAACGGAATATGTTTTGTTTCTTTAAATCCCAGCCTGTCCATCAGGTCAGTAAATGCTTTGCCATCAGGGAAGGCGTTTACTGATTCAGGAAGATAAGTATAAGCTCTTGCATCTTTAGAAAAAATCTTGCCAAATACCGGAAGAATATGCTGAAAGTAAAAATTATATCCCTGTTTAACCGGAAATGTTTGTGGTTTCGAGAATTCCAGCACAACGATTTTGCCTCCAGGCTTCAATACCCTGAGCATATCCGCCATTCCTTTTTCCAGATTTTCATAATTTCGAACGCCATAAGCAACCGTGATTGCATCAAAATGATTGTCTTCAAACTGCAGTTTTTCAGAATCACCGATTTTCACCGAATATACGCCACCCAACTGACGTTCTTCAATTTTTTTACGGGCCACCTCAAGCATACCTGCAGAAATATCCACCCCAATGATCCTCTCCGGGTTCAGGATCTTAATGGCTTCAAATGCAAAGTCGCCTGTTCCTGTAGCCACATCAAGCATCAGCTTTGGTTGAACAGATTTCAATTCGCGGATCGCCCATTTACGCCAAATAATATCTATTCCAAGGGAAAGAAAATGGTTCAGGAAATCATAGGTTTTAGAGATATTGTTAAACATGTCTGCAACCTGCTCCTTCTTAGTAGCAGATTCTGACTGGTATGGGGTTATTTTTTCATTCATGGTTGTGCAACAAAGATAAGTAACTAATTTTCTACCTTTGTAAAATGATTATAAAATCAGCAACATTCATTTGCAGTAATACCAAGGTTTCGGCTTTACCTATTGCAAATATGCCCGAATATGCATTTATTGGGCGCTCAAACGTAGGAAAGTCTTCATTAATTAACATGCTGGTCAACCAGCATGGCCTGGCAAAAACTTCCCAGAGACCTGGAAAAACCCAACTCATCAATCATTTCCTGATCAATGAGAAGTGGTATATTGTCGATTTACCTGGTTACGGATACGCTAAAGTATCTAAGAACAGCCGTGAGAAGTGGGAGAAATTTATCCGCAACTACATCACTAAAAGAGAAAGCCTTCAGTGCGTATTTGTTTTAATAGACAGTCGCCTGGAACCCCAAAAAATTGATCTGGAGTTTTGCTGCTGGCTTGGCGAATGTCAGATTCCTTTCGCTCTGATCTTTACCAAAGCGGATAAACAATCTGCTGTAAAAACAGATCAGAATGTAGCCCAGTTCAAAAAGTCACTCAGCGGTTGGTTCGAAGAAATTCCGCCATATGTAATCACCTCAGCAGAAAAAGCACAGGGAAGAGATGAAGTACTCCATTTTATTGAACAAGTAAATCATGACTTTGTCATGCCGGACCTGAGCGCAAAAGAGAACTCCCAATAATAAAAACTTTATGAAGAAGTATTTTTCACTCGTGCTTTTCGCACACTCGGTTTTTGCACTACCATTTGCACTGATCGGATTTTTCCTGGGCATCACCACAACAAACACGCCCTTTCATTGGCTGCTGTTTGTATTGGTTTTGCTTTGCATGGTCTTTGCCAGAAATTCAGCAATGGCCTTTAACCGATATCTGGACAGAAACATCGACGCTAAAAATCCCCGAACTAAAATGAGGGATATTCCCGCGGGTAAAGTTTCGGCTAATGAAGCCCTGATCTTTGTGATCGTTAATTGTATCTTATTCATGATCACCACTGCTTTCATTAATAAGCTTTGTTTTTACCTTTCACCGGTTGCTTTATTTGTCGTATTATTTTATAGTTACACCAAAAGAATTACGGCCTTGTGTCATTTGGTCCTTGGTCTCGGTCTTTCCCTGGCCCCCATTGGTGCTTATATTGCAGTAACCGGTCACTTTAGCCTGGTTCCTGTTCTCTATTCTTTTGCAGTGCTGTTCTGGGTAAGCGGTTTTGATATTATCTATGCCCTGCAGGATGAAGATTTTGATAAAGAAGAAAAACTACACTCCATTCCTGCCGCATTAGGTATCCGCAGGGCATTGAATTTATCGGTGGTCCTACACGTTTTTTCTGCGCTGTGCGTTATACTCCCGATCTTTTTCGTTCCCTTTAGCTGGGTATACTATATTGGAGTTGCATTCTTCTGCTTTATGCTGATCTATCAACACCTGCTGGTGAAACCAAATGACATCAGCAAAGTAAACAAAGCATTTGCAACCACCAATGGATTCGCTTCGGTGATATTTGCCCTTTGCTTTTTAGTGGATACCTTTATAAGAACTCATTTTTAATTTTAGAATCTATGATTAACTTAACCATACCTAAAAAAAACAGACATTATATTCCGCAGGAACTGGATATAAAATGGGACAACCTATCTCCTGTTTTCGCCGAACTTCTTGCCCGGCAGATAGACAATGCAGCAGCACTCGAACAATGGCTAAAAGACAAAAGCGAACTTGAGGCTGCACTTGAAGAAGATTTCGCCTGGAGATATATTAAAATGAGCTGCGATACTGCCAACGAAGATCTGGTTAAGGATTTTCAGTACTTTGCTACCGAAATTGAACCAAAAATAGCTCCCCTGGCCAACCAGTTGAATCAAAAACTTGTAGCCAGCGCCTATATTGATGAGCTGGACAGAGACAAGTATTTTGTTTACCTGCGGGCAGTGAGAAAAGCCCTGGAAATATACAGAGAAGAAAACATTGAACTTTTTACTAAGTTACAGGTTGCCCAGCAAAAATACCAGTCTGTAACCGGTGCGATGAGTGTTGTCATCAATGACCAGGAATATACCCTTGAACAAGCTTCCAATTTCCTGAAAGACACCAGCAGAACTGTACGTGAAGAGGCCTGGAAAACCATTCAACAACGTCGTCTGCTGGACAAAGACACCTTAAATATTTTATTTGACGAACTGGTCGCGATGCGCAACCAGGTAGCGCTAAATGCGGGCTTCGAAAATTACCGTGATTACATGTTTCAGGCTCTTGGAAGGTTTGATTACACCCCTAAAGATTGTTATGATTTCCATGAAGCCATTGAAAAGGAAATTGTTCCAATACTCAAAGAGCAAGCCGAAAACCGGGCACATTTATTGGGTCTTGAGGTACTTAAGCCCTGGGACCAGGAAGTAAGTACCAGCGGAAAGCCGGCTCTGAAGCCTTTCAAAAATGGGCAGGAACTGATCGACAAAAGCATCGAGTGCTTTAACGCCATAGATCCAAAACTAGGACAAATGCTTGCTGTTATGAAGGCAAATAACCTGTTTGACGTAGAGAGCAGAAAGGGAAAAGCACCAGGTGGTTACAATTATCCCCTTGCTGAGACCGGAGCACCTTTTATCTTTATGAACTCTGCAAACTCTCTACGTGACCTCACCACAATGGTTCATGAAGGAGGGCATGCTGTACATACTTTTTTAACCGCAAACCTGGAATTGAACGATTTTAAACATTGTCCTTCAGAAGTTGCAGAGCTGGCTTCTATGAGTATGGAGCTGATGTCAATGGATCATTGGGATGTCTACTTCGACAAGGAGGAAGACCTCATAAGAGCAAAAAGAGAGCAATTACTGGATGTATTAAAAACGCTTCCATGGGTGGCTGTTATTGATCAGTTCCAGCACTGGATCTATACCAATCCTACCCATAATGCGACCGACAGAGAGGAAGCTTTCCAGCAAATTTACAAACGCTTTGGTGCGGGTTTCTCTAATTGGGAAGGACAGGAAGCCGAATTTAAAAATATCTGGCAAAAGCAATTGCACCTTTTTGAGGTACCGTTTTACTATATAGAATATGCCATTGCACAATTAGGGGCCATAGCCATCTGGAAAAATTTCAAAGAACAGCCTGAAAAAGCATTGCAGCAATATCTTGATGCATTGGCACTGGGTTATACCAAACCAATGAACGAGATTTATGAAACTGCAGGAATCAAATTCGATTTCAGTTCAAAATATATTAATGAACTGGCCACATTTGTGAAAAATGAACTGGACAAATTAGCTTAGTTTCAATCCTTATTTATAAGTTTGAGAAAACAACCAGACTAACCGCTAACTTATGTTTGAAAAGCTATTTAGAAAAAAATCCATCACCAAAATACTGGAAGATGCAGAAAAAGGATATGGTGACCATGGCTCACACCTACACAAAACACTAGGTGTAAGAGACTTAACGGCTTTCGGCATAGCTGCTATTATTGGAGCTGGCATTTTCAGTACCATTGGAAAAGCCAGTGCAGATGGCGGCCCGGCTGTGATCTTCCTTTTTATATTTACAGCCGTAGCCTGTAGCTTTGCGGCCTTTGCGTATGCAGAGTTTGCCTCTATGGTACCGGTTTCAGGGAGTGCATATACCTATTCTTATGTAGCTTTTGGAGAACTGGTGGCCTGGATCATCGGCTGGTCCCTGATTATGGAATATGCCATTGGGAATATCACTGTTGCCATATCCTGGTCAGATTATTTCACCAGTTTACTTGCGTCTATACATATACCGGCATTAGGGATTACAGGGATTCATCTGCCAGACTGGATGACCATGGATTATTTAACTGCTTTTAACGGGCATAAACACGCGGAAGCGTTAATCAATGCGGGTAAAAGCTATACCAATCTGGACGAAGCGACCAGACTGGCCAATAACGCCTGGATCACTGCGCCGAGAATTGGTAATTTCCATGTGGTTGCAGACCTTCCGGCATTGGGTATTATCATTTTTATTACCTGGCTGGTATACAGAGGCATGAAAGAATCGAGGAATGCCAGCAACGCAATGGTCATTGTCAAACTGGCTGTAATTCTTCTGGTTCTGTCTGTAGGTATATTTTATGTAGACACCAATAACTGGAACCCCTTTGCCCCCAATGGGGTAAGTGGTGTCCTCAAAGGGGTATCTGCTGTGTTTTTTGCCTATATCGGATTTGATGCCATTTCTACAACTGCCGAAGAATGTAAGAATCCGCAGCGCGACCTCCCAAGGGGTATGATGTGGGCCATCATCATATGTACCATATTATATGTAGCCATTGCCCTGGTATTAACAGGCATTGTAAATTATAGTCAGCTGGCCGTTGGAGATCCTTTAGCTTTTGTGTTTGATCACATTAACCTGAAACTAATGAGTGGAATTATTGCCGTAAGTGCTGTATTTGCAATGGCCAGTGTATTGCTGGTGTTCCAGATGGGTCAGCCAAGAATCTGGATGAGCATGAGCCGCGATGGTTTGCTTCCAAAATCCTTTTCAAGAATCCACCCCAAATACAAAACTCCTTCTTTCGCAACTATCGTTGTCGGATTTGTGGTTGCTGTTCCTTCTTTGTTTATGAACCTGACCATTGTTACAGACCTCTGCTCTATAGGTACTCTTTTTGCCTTTGTTCTGGTTTGTACCGGTGTACTTGTGCTACAAAACAAACCCGATGTAAAAAGAGGGAAATTTAAAATCCCTTATGCCAATTCCAAATATATCATACCGGTTGTCGCTGCTGCTCTGCTTGTATTGGCTTTTACCAAATACAAAAAAGAAAGCAGTGATTTCCTATACAATACGCCTAAAGTACATGATCCGATCAGCCTGATTACCTCTCTAAACAAAGAAGAACTACAATCAGTACAAAACCAGATCAAAACTACACAAAGTGCCTCGCAGCTTAGCGGGAAAGACATCGACGCGGAAGCTTATCTCGGTAACCTGTCTGCAGATGATTATCAAAAATTTGTAGATCAGTCTGCTATATCTGCAAACAAGAAATATGAAAGTGGCTGGAGCCTGTTTAAACACAAAATTCCAATGTGGATCTTCTTTTTCATCTGTGTTTTTATCTGCTACTATTGTATAACAAAAAACCTGTCGTTAATCCCTGTATTGGGTTTAATCTGCTGCTTGTATATGATGTGTGAACTGGGCATCTCCAACTGGATCGGCTTTGGTATCTGGCTGGTCGTTGGATTGGTTGTTTACTTCCTGTACGGGTTTAAACACAGCAAGCTTAGCCTTCAAAATAAGTAGATAAAAAACACGAGGATGATTTTTCATCCTCGTGTTTTTTATACCGACAATCTGTTCAGTTCTATATCATCTGTTGGGACAAAGATCAATGGAACTTTTTCCACATCAACGTAGCTGGAGTCCAAACCAAAGCCACGTTCTTCCGACAGACTCAGTCTTTTCAAAATGAAATAGTAATAAAGAACAGACTGCTCATAAAAACTCAATGAAGTAAATTTAGACAAATGTTTTTCCAGTAATACAAACCTGAAATCACCCGCAATTTTATGCTTTTTCAACGAGGCGTACTGGCTTGTAATATCTACTTCTCCGTTTTTCACCAATTCCTCCACCACTTTTCTATATAATAAATTGACTTTCTGTTCCACGCGAAATCCGAGTTTAAAATCAATACGGATCAATTTCCCAGGGATCAGAAATTCAACCTTATAATCACTGGTAAAAGGTTCATCCACCACATCAACATGCACCAGCCAGTAAATATCTGCCCGTTTCGGCTCCTTTTGTATAATAGAATAGATGATCTTAGATTCTATCTCCGTTTTAAAATTTGCACTGGTGAGGTAAACCAGTTGAGAGGAATATTTTGGAACGGATTCATCCCTGCTCAATTCATCAATAATTTCATAATAATCTTCGATCTCTACATATTTAACAAATCTGTTCTTGATCTTTCTGGCAATAAACCAACTCCACATCACGGTAAAAATAGCAGCCCCGATAAACAAGGTTACAAAACCTCCGTGCAGAAACTTGGTCATGTTACCGGCAAGGAAAGCCAGCTCCAGTAAACCATAGACCAGTACAAAAATGGCGATTAAGTAATGAGGAACTTTCTTCATCCACATGTAAACAGCCACTAAAATCGTAGTAGACAGGAAAGTCAGGTTAATGGCCAATCCGTACGCCCCCTCCATATGAATGGATTTCTTAAAAATCAAGACTACCATGATACAACCCGCACACAACAGCCAGTTGATAGAAGGAACATAAATCTGTCCCTTTTGATTACTTGGATAATTGATCCGCACTTTTGGCCAGAGATTTAACCGGACAGCCTCGGCTATTAGGGTAAAGGATCCAGTGATCATAGCCTGACTGGCAATAACCGCCGCGATAGTTGCCAGGGCAACCATAGGTAATAAATAAGACTCGGGAACAATCTGATAAAACGGGTTTTGTGCCGCATTATAGTTTGGGTGTTGAAGTAACCAAACCCCTTGTCCAAGGTAGTTCAGTACCAATGTGGTTTTAACAAAGATCCAGCTGATGTGAATATTCTGTTTTCCGCAATGTCCAAGATCAGAGTATAACGCTTCCGCTCCC